>JAESFO010000753.1_pt1 | contig 14544 bp, 13 predicted proteins | sample 9269421 | NCBI WGS metagenome assembly JAESFO01 (sample SAMN14502839, study PRJNA617101) | algae metagenome | isolation source: Nostoc desertorum CM1-VF14 and co-occurring heterotrophs from rocky... | place: USA: Clark Mountains, San Bernardino, California | collected 2000-06-05 | reverse complement strand
CGCCCCCCGCCGACGAGGAACAGCGCGCCGTCGGTGACCTGCAGCCGGGCCGGGGTCACCAGCGGGACGTCCATCGCCTCGGCGAGCAGCCGGTGCTCGAAGAACGCCGGGTCCACCTCGCCCGCGGTCAGCAGCGCGGCCTCCCCGTCGGGGTCGCCGGCCGCGAGCGCCGCCCGCAGCCGGTCCGGCACGTCGTCGAGGTGGCGCACCTCCGAGGGCGACTCCAGGTCGGGCAGCACGCTGCGGATCAGGCGCCGGCTCATCATCGAGAACCCGATGCCCGACGGGACGCGCAGGTTGTCCTCCAGCACGACCCAGCCGTCGGCGTCGTCGCGGACCAGGTCGATGCCGCCGACGGCGATCCGCACCGCGTCCGGCGGCACCAGCGCGCCCGAGCGGGTGCGGCCGGGGGCCTGCTCGACCACCGAGGCCGGGACGACCCGGTCGCGCACGATCTCGCGCCGGCCGTAGACGTCGCGGACGAAGCACTCCAGGGCCCGGATCCGCTGCTCCAGCCCGGAGGCCAGATGCGCCCAGTCGTGGCGCTCGATGATCCGCGGCACCAGGTCGAGCGGGAACAGCCGCTCGCCGTCGTCGCCGGGCTCGACGCCGGGGACCGGGAAGGTCACCCCGCGGGCGCGCTGCTCGGTGCGCAGCGCGTTCTCCGCCGCGGCCAGTCCGCGCGGGCCGAGCCGCTCCAGCGAGCGGAACAGCCAGCCGTAGCCGGGCCGGACGGCGCCGGTCGCGTCGACGGCCTCGTCGTAGCGGGGTGGGGCGTAGCCGTCCAGCAGCTCCGGCGCGGACGGCACGGTCTCCGCCGGTGCCGACGGCGGCCGCTCGCCGTGGGTGCGGGCCAGCAGCTCGTCGACCACGTCGGTCAGCGACCCGCGCCGCCCGAACGCCCGCCGTTGCGCCGCCGCGCCTGATCCGCGGGCCAGGACGCCCTCGGCCAGCTCGGCGACCTGTTCGTGGTCGCCGACCTCCTCCAGCCACGGCCGCAGGTCCTCCACCAGCGCGCGCAGCTGCACCGACGGGGAGCTCAGCGTCGGGGGACCGGCAGGGGCCCGGCCGATCTCGACGAGGTCGCCCTCCAGCCCGGACCGCGCGGCCCGCCACCCGGCCGCACGCAGCAGCTCGTGCCGGGCGCGGGGCAGCGGCCTGCCCGCCTCGGTGTCGGCGCGGGCACGGGCGACAAGGGCACGGAAGAGCCCCGCCACCAGCACGACGTCGTCGACGTCGGGACAGGCGTCGCACAGCCGCAGCTCGACGGTTGGGAGGTGTGCGCTGGGTCGGACGTCGAAGTACAGCATCCCGGCGTCGCTGATCGTCCCGGACGCGATGAGCTCGTCGATCATGGTGTCGTACTCGGCGGCGGTGGTGACGTCGCCGGGCGGGCCCGCGGTGGGCCAGCGCTGCCAGATCATGCTGCGGTAGCTGGCGTAGCCGGTGTCGTGGCCGCGCCAGTACGGCGAGCTGGCGGTGATGGCGAGCAGGGTCGGAAGGGCGGGGGAGACCCGGCGCGAGACCTGCACGGCGGTGTCGCGGTCGGGGACGTCGACGTGCACCTGCACCCCGCAGATGTGCTGCTCACGCACCAGCATCTGGTACTCGTGCTGCATCCGCTCGTACCGGGCTCCGGCGGAGATGTCGTCGCCGGACAGGTCGACCAGCGGCACCGTCCCGGCCGCGACCACACCCAGCCCCAGCGGCTCGGCCGCCTCGCGCAGCCGGTTACGCAGCCGGCGCACGTGGGCGCGCAGCTCGTCCAGCGACGGCGTCGCGGGCGAGTTGGTCTCGACCAGCGACCGTTGCAGCTCGGGGAAGAACTCCGCCCCGTCCAGGTGCTCCAGCAACCGTTCCGCGTCGGGCGCGGCCCGGCGGTCGGCCAGGCCGACCACGTGGAACTCCTCCTCGACCCCCACCAGCGGCACGTTCCCCACGGCCGGTGACGCTAGGTGTCCGCTGTTACGTCCGTGTGTCCCGCGGCGATCGCGCCCGACGCCACTCCGTCCGGTGGTCCGTACGGCGGCATCCGGACGTCTGTCCGGACCAGTTCCCACCGGCTGTTCTCGCTAGCGTGTCCGGATCCGCCGACCCCACGGAGCCGCGCATGTCCGCCGGCCGCCGCGCGCGGGCCCGCAGCTTCGTCGAACCTCGCCACGCCGATGGGCGCCCCACCGCGGTCCGGCACCGGCGCGGCCCCATCACGGCGGGCTCGACCGGACGGGTTGGGTCTGCCGACCACTGCGGCCGATCACCGCTGCCGCGGGCAGAGGATCCGTGAACTCGCTTACCGGGTAAGCGGATTCGTAGAGCGAACCGTGCCCATCCGACATCGGGGACACCGGCTCACGGCTCGGCCTGCACGGCCGACACGCGGTGGTCGGCAGACCGTCGGCGTGTGGAATCGCTTACCGGTCGAGCGAGTACTCCGGGAGAGCACCCGGGACCACGGCGGCGGCGGCCTCGGCCGCCCGGGCGATCCGCAGCAGGTCCGCGTGCTGTGCCGCCGCCTCGTCGGGCGACAGGGGATCGCCGTGCCCCGGGACGAACACCCGTGTCCCGGTGGCGGCGGAGGCTGCGGCGACGTCGAGCAGCAGCCCCACGGCGGCCCCCCAGTCGCGGCGGTAGGAGTCCGGCCCGAACGACGGCGGTGCCCCGTTCTCCAGCAGGTCCCCGGCGAAGAGCACGCCCGCGTCCGGGACGTGCACCGCCAGGTCGTGTCCGGTGTGCGCGGGGCCGGGGTGCACGAGCTGCACGACGCGTCCGCCCAGGTCGAGCGTGTGCACGGAGGCCGGGCGGGGGCAGACCGGGCGGTCGGGGAGGACCGGGACGGTGGCGGCGAGCGCGTCGGCCGTCGCGGCGGCGGAGCTGTCGGATTCCCCGGAGCTGCAGGTGCTCCCGGCGTCGCGGTAGTGCCGGGACCAGTGGGCGCGCTGGGCGGCGGCCGTCGCCAGCAGCGCACCCGCGCAGCCGGCCTGGGCGTACACCGGGGCGCCCGGGAACGCGGCGGTGCCGAAGCAGTGGTCGAAGTGGGCGTGGGTGAGGGCCACGACGGCCGGCAGGGCGGTCACCGCGCGCACCGCGGTGGCGAGCTCGGCGCCCTGGGCGGTGTCGCCGCGGGTGTCGATGACCAGGGCGGCGGACGTGCCGAGCACGAGACCGGTGGTCAGGTCGAGCTCATGGTGCCGGCGGGCGAGTACCCCGTCGGCGAGCTCGAGCCAGCGCCCGTCCGACCGCTGCCCGCCCGACCGCTGCCCGTCCATCCGGTGATCCTCGCGCTCAGACCGCGATCGCGGTGGACCGGCCCAGGGCGTCGGTTCCCGGGCCGAGCAGCTCCGCGGTCCCGTGGGCCACGCGTTCCGCGGTCCAGGCGCAGGCCAGCGCGTCGAGGACGTCGTCGAGCCGGGCGGCGGTGGGCAGGTCACCGAGCGACGCGGCGGAGGGGACCCACTCCGACAGCGCCGCGACCCGCTGGCCCGCCCCGCGCGCGGTCTTCTTCGCCGCGAACGCACGCGACGGTGCCATGGTGCGGAACGTCAGCTCCGGGTGCGCCTCGACCACCGACGACGGCAGCCGTACCTGCTGGAACTCGCGGATCTTCCCGACGATGTACCAGGTCTGCAGGCTGATCTTCTTCCCCGTGACGGCCTGGGCGGCGGCGCAGGCCTCGTCGTAGGAGCCCGCGTCGAGTACCGGGGCGGGCGGGGTCGGGAACAGGGAGGACCGCGCCCGGCCCAGCCGCGCCGATGCGAGGATCTCGGCCTCGCGGCGCTGCGCACCGGCCGGGACCGACAGCGGGATGTCGATCCCGACGGCGTCGCACCCGGCCGTCGCGGCGAGTACCGACGCCGCGTCGGGGGCCACCGTCCACGTCACCTCACGTGTCCGTCCGCTGCCGGAGAGCACGCACACCACCCAGCCACCCGGGACCCCGTCCACGCCGCTGATCCGCATGGGGGAGGATCGTGCCCCGTGCGCGTCTACCTGGGCAGTGACCACGCCGGTTTCGAGGTCAAGGGCAAGCTCGTCGAGTACCTGACCGAGCAGGGGATCGAGGCGATCGACGTCGGGGCTCCGACCTACGACGCCCTCGACGACTACCCCGCCTGGTGCATCGAGACCGCGCGGCGCGTGGTCGAGGACCCGGAGTCCCTCGGCATCGTGCTGGGCGGGTCCGGCAACGGCGAGCAGATCGCCGCCAACAAGGTGCAGGGCATCCGCGCCGCGCTGGCGTGGAACGAGGCCACCGCGACGCTCGCCCGCGAGCACAACGACGCCCAGATCATCGGTGTCGGCGCGCGGCAGCACAGCTTCGACGAGGTCGTCGCGATCGTCGACGCCTTCCTGGCCACCCCGTTCTCCGGCGACGCGCGCCACCAGCGGCGCATCGACCAGGTCCTCGACTACGAGCGGACCGGCGAGATCGAGCTTCCCGCGTCCTGACCCGGAGCCGGGATGCCCGAGGGACACACGCTGCACCGGCTGGCGCGGCTGCACCGGAAGCTGTTCGTGCGCCGGCCGGTCGGCGTGTCCAGCCCGCAGGGCCGTTTCGGAGCCTCTGCGGCGCTGCTCGACGGTGAGGTGATGACCGGGGCCGAGGCCCACGGCAAGCACCTGTTCCACCGCTACGGCCGCGACCGCGTCGTGCACGTCCACCTCGGGCTGTACGGCACGTTCGTCGAACAGCCGCTGCCCGCGCCGGAACCGGTCGGGCAGCTGCGGATGCGCCTGGTCGGGCAGACCCACTACGCCGACCTGCGCGGCCCGACCGCCTGTGAGCTCCTCACCTCGGCCGAGGCCCGCGCCCTGCGGGCCCGGCTGGGAGCGGACCCGCTGCGTCCCGACGCCGACCCGGACACGGTCTGGGCCCGCATCTCGGCCTCGCGCAGCCCGCTCGCGACGCTGCTGATGGACCAGAAGGTGCTGGCCGGCGTCGGGAACGTCTACCGCGCCGAGGTGCTGTTCCGGCACGGCCTGGACCCGCAGCTCCCGGGCCGGTCGCTGGACCGGGAGACGTGGGACGCGATGTGGGCCGACCTCGTCGTGCTCATGCGCGACGGCGTGCGGACCGGCCGTATCGACACCGTGCGTCCCGAGCACGACCCGCGCCGGCGCGGTCAGGCCGGACGGAAGGACCGCCACGGCGGCGAGGTCTACGTCTACCGCCGCACCGGGATGGACTGCCTCGTCTGCGGCACGCCGGTACGGCACGCCGAGCACCAGAACCGCAACCTGTTCTGGTGCCCGGCCTGCCAACCGTCGCAGGTCTAGGGTCGGACCCGTGGAGCAGAAGCCGATCGAGTGCTGGATGACCGACATGGACGGCGTCCTCGTCCGCGAGGGCAGCATCGTCCCGGGTGCGGACACGCTGCTGTCGCGGCTGCGGGACAAGAGCGTCCCGTTCCTGGTCCTGACCAACAACAGCATCCACACCCCCCGAGACCTGCGCTACCGCTTGCAGGCCACCGGCCTCGACGTGCCGGAGGAGTCGATCTGGACCTCCGCGCTCGCCACCGCCGCGTTCCTCGGCGAGCAGCGCCCGCAGGGCAGCGCCTACGTGATCGGCGAGGCCGGGCTGACCACCGCGCTGCACGACATCGGCTATGTCATCACCGACCGCAACCCCGACTACGTCGTGCTCGGCGAGACCCGCACCTACAGCTTCTCCTCGATCGCGACCGCGATGCGCCTGGTCGAGCGGGGCTCCCGGTTCGTCGCCACCAACCCCGACGCGACCGGCCCGTCCCCGGAGGGCATCCTCCCCGCGACCGGCTCGGTCGCCGCGATGATCTCCAAGGCCACCGGGGTCGACCCGTACTTCGTCGGCAAGCCGAACCCGCTGATGATGCGGGCCGCGCTCAACCGGCTCGGCGCGCACTCGGAGTCCACGGTCATGATCGGCGACCGGATGGACACCGACATCCTGGCCGGGCTGGAGGCCGGGATGCGCACGGTGCTGGTGCTCTCGGGCATCACCAAGGAGCACGAGATCGACCGGTTCCCGTTCCGCCCGACGCGGGTCGTCTCCTCGGTCGCGGACCTGATCGACGACGTCTGATCCGGCCCCGGACCTGCGGGGTTGCGAACTACACCGATGTGGTTCACCCTCGAACGCATGTACGGAGAACTGGTGTCCTGGCAGCGGTGCGCCGGCTGCGGCGCGGAGGCCGAGCTCCCCGGTGACGAGACGGCGGGCGTCGCCGTCCCGTGCCCGGACTGCCCCGGCTCGATGACCGAGGAGTTCAGCTGGGACTCGGTCGCGGCCTGAGCGGCCCGCTCAGACCTTGAACCCCAGTGCGCTGGGCTCGCCCCGGCGCAGCGCCGCGACGTGCTCGACGACCGTGGTCAGCGAGTGCAGGTCGTGGCCGTTGCGCATGGCCGAGACCAGCGCGCGCTCGGCGGCCTCGATGCCCTCGGCGGTGTCGACGACCTCGGCGAGCCGGTCCGGCGCGGCGATCAGCAGGCCGTCGTCGTCGCCGCACACCAGGTCGCCCGGGCTCACGACGAGCCCGCCGAACGACACCATCTCGTCGACGGTGCCCGGGTCGCTCGTGCTGCCCGAGGCCGGGCAGGTCCCGCGGGCGAACACCGGCAGTCCGATCCCGCGCAGCCCGCGGACGTCGCGGACCAGACCGTCGACGACGATCCCGGCCAGCCCGCGCCGCTTCGCCTCGGTCGCGAACAGCTCACCGGACACGGCGCGGTGACCACCCCCTCCGGCGACCACGAGCACCGAGCCGGGGCGGGCCGCGGACAGCGCAGCGAACATCGGCAGGTGGTCGTCCACACAGGACACCGTCACCGCGGGCCCGGCCATCGACACGTCCGGCACCAGGGCCCGGATCGCGGGGTCCACCACGGGGAGCGACTTGTCGGCGTCGCAGATGGCGGACACCTGCAGCTCGCGCAGACGGTCCAGGAGGTCGGTCATGGACGTCATCCTGTCGCACCGTCCGCCGTTGCGCGCCGTCGAGCGTCCGCGGCGCGCGCGGCGATCTCCGAGCGGCGCACCTTCCCGGCGTCGTCGCGCAGCGGGTGGTCGACGACGTCGATGCTCCGTGGCTGTTTCGCCCTGCTCAGACGCCCGTCGAGGAACTCGCGAAGATCGTTCTCGATGCCCGGTTCGGCCTGTACGACGGCGTGCACGACGTGCCCGTAGTCGGAATCCGGCAGCCCGACGACGACGGCGTCCCGTACCCCGGGGTGCGCGGTCAGCGCCGCCTCGACCTCCGCCGGGTACACGTTCGCGCCGCCGACGAGGATCATGTCCGAGCGCCGGTCGGCCAGGTACAGGTAGCCGTCGGCGTCCAGCGAGCCCATGTCGCCGAGTGACTCCCAGCCGTCGCGCTCGCGCGCGGAGGCGCCCAGGTAGTGGTACGTCGGCGCCCCGCCCGACCGCATCCAGATCTCACCGGTGACACCGGGGCCGAGCGCACGGCCGTCGTCGTCGCGGACGGTGATCTCGCCGCGGGTGACCCGCCCGACCGACCCCGGGTGGGCCAGCCAGTCGTGGCCGTCGATCGCGGTGCCGGCCTGCGACTCGGTGCCGGAGTAGATCTCGAACACCGTCTCCGCGCCGACCCGGTCGATCCAGCCGCGCTTGACCTCCGGCGGGCAGGGCGCGCCGACGTGCAGCACGGTCCGCAGGGTCCCGGTGTCGCAGGCGGCCCAGTCGGCGTCGGGCAGGCGCAGCATCCGGCTCATCATGGTCGGCACCGCGTAGAGCCAGGTGACGCCGTACGCGGGGATCAGCGCGAGCGCGCGGGCGGCGTCGAACCGGCCCATGAGCACGACGTGGTGGCCCTGGAGCAACGCCATCAGCGTGAACATGAAGGGCGCGTTGTGGTGCAGCGGCGCGGTGCAGCCGAAGACGCCGTCACGGTCGATGCGCAGCCCGTCGGCGCGGGCCAGGACCTGTTCGACGCAGGCGGCCTGACCGGCGACGATCACCTTCGGGGTACCGGTCGACCCGCCCGAGGTGGGGGCCTTCCAGCTGGGCCCGACGACGTCGGGGAGCGGGCCGTCGTCGTAGGAGCCGGCGGCGACCGGGGTGTCGACGACAAGCGCCGGCGCGGCGACGGCGAGCACCGCGTCGCGCTCGGCGGCGGGCAGCCGGGCCGACAGCGGCTGCGGCACCGCGCCGACCTTCCATGCTGCGACCGAGCTCTCGAGGTGCGCGGCGCTGTTCGGCAGCGCGATCGACACCAGGTCCCCGCGCCGCACCCCGCGGTCAGCGAACGCCCTGGCCAGACGGTTGGTGCGGGCGTCGAACTCCGCGCGGGTGCGCACCACACCGGGGCCGTTCGCGGTGTCCTCGGTGACCAGTGGGCGGTCCGGGTCGGCGTCGACGAGCGCACGCAGCCGGGCGGCGAGCGCGGTCGCGCCGGCGGGCACCTCGGGCTCGGGGAAGCGGGGCTCGCGGAGTCGTGCGGTCACGCGGTCCTCCCGGTGGTGCCGGTGACGGCGGCGTCGAGACGCTCGTCGTCGGGGACCGGTCCGCGTGCCAGCACGTACCGGGCCGCCAGCAGCGAGACGAGCACGATCACCAGCGAGTACCCCACGACGGGCACGATCGACCCGGTCGCGGCCAGCAGCGACTGCCCGACGAGCGGGGCGGTGCCGCCGAACAGCGTGCCCGCCAGCGCGTAGGACAGCGAGATCGCGGTGTAGCGCATCCGCGCGGGGAACGCCTCGGCCAGCATCCCGGCGAGGATCGCGTAGTACATCGTGTGCGGCAGCGTCGCGAGCGCCATGCCGAGCGCGGCCAGCCCGAAGCTGCCGGTGGAGATCAGCCAGAACATCACCGGGAACAGCGGCAGCTCGATCAGCAGCAGCGCGGTGACGACCTTCCGCGGGTTCCACCAGGTCGCCATGAACGCCCCGAGCGGCTGGGTGAAGAACTGCACGGTCGAGCTGATCAGCACGACGTTGAGGAACACCTGGCGGTCGAAGCCGAGGTCGTTGACCGCCCAGGACAGCGCGAACGTGTTCTTGAAGTACGCGGCCGCGGCCACCAGTGCGCACGCTCCCACCGAGACGACCACCAGCATCGTCCGCTCCCGCAGCAGCTCCGCGAGCGGGAACCGCGCCGTCGTGCCGCGCGACCGCATCGCGACCAGCGCCGGGCTCTCCTCGATCCGCAGCCGGATCACCAGCCCGACGACGACCAGCGCCGCCGACACGAGGAACGGCACGCGCCAGCCCCAGGACAGGAAGGCGTCCTCCGGCAGCATCGCGACGAGCGCGAACGAGCCGGTGGCGAGCATCTGCCCCGCCGGGCTGCCCTGCTGGGCGAAGGCGCCGTAGAGGATCCGGCGGTTCTTCGACGCGTGCTCCGAGGCGATCAGCACCGCGCCGCCCCACTCCCCGCCGACGGCGAGCCCCTGCACGAGCCGGGCCACGACCAGCAGCACCGGGGCGAGGACGCCGATGTCGTCGTGGACGGGCAGCAGCCCGATCGCGAGCGTCGAGACGCCCATCAGCAGCAGCGTCGCGACCAGCGCGGTCTTGCGGCCGAGCCGGTCACCGAGGTGGCCGAAGACGATCCCGCCGATCGGCCGGGCGAGGAACCCGACCCAGAACGTGGCGAACGAGGCCAGCACGCCGGCGGCGGGAGAGGCGTTCGGGAAGAACAGCGGCCCCAGCACCAGCGCGGCGGCGGTGCCGTAGATGTAGAAGTCGTACCACTCGATGGTGGTGCCGACGAACGAGGCGATCCCCGCCTTGCGGCGCATCGACGGTGTGCTCGTGCTCAACCCGGTGCCCCCTTGCACTCGTCGTGGAGCGACGGTCGCGACCACGCCGTCGTGACCACCGCCACGCAACGGTAGAACAGCATTGGGACGCCATCGAGACGCTCTTGCTTCCGTTCCTGTCGTCGGATCGACATGATCGGAGGGGTGGAGCTACGGCAGCTGGAGTCGTTCGTCGTCGTCGCCGAGGAGCTGCACTTCGGTCGGGCCGCGGCCCGCCTGCAGGTCTCGGGCCCGCCGCTGTCCCAGCAGATCCGCAGGCTCGAACGCGAGGTCGGCGCCACGCTGTTCGACCGGCACACCCGCGCCGTCGCCCTCACCCCGGCGGGGGCGGCGTTCCTGCTCCGGGCCCGCCGTGCACTCGCCGCCGCGGACGAGGCCGTCGAGGCGGCGCGCGAGGCCGCCGCGGGCGGCACCGGCTCGGTCCGCCTCGGGTTCGCCGGACCCAGCTCCAACGCCTGGCTGTACCGGACCGCCCGCCGCTTCCGCGCGCACCGGCCGCAGGCCCGGCTGGTACTGGTCACCGGCCGGTTCTCCGGCGAGCTGGCCGAGGACCTGCGCACCGACCGGGTCGACGCCGCGCTGATCCGCACCCCGGTCGACGACGAGGGCCTCGTCGTCCACGAGATCGACCGGCACCGGCTCGTCGCCGCGCTGCCCGAGGAGCACCCGCTCGCCGGGCGGGACACGATCGACCTGGCGGAGCTGGCCCACGACCCGTTCGTCACCTACCCGGTCCGGCGGATGGCGGTCATGCGCACGTCGGTCGACGCGGCCTGCCTGCACGCCGGGTTCCTGCCGCGCATCGAGCAGGAGGCCCCCGAGACGCACACCCTGCTGTCCCTGGTCGGGGCCGGTGTCGGGGTGGGGCTGACGCTGGACGCGACGGCGGAGCTGCGCACGCCGGGGGTGGTGCTGGTGCCGCTGACCGACCCGCCGGAGGTGCCGCTGGCGCTGGCGTGGAAGGCCGGTGCGGTGAACCCGGTGCTGGCGGGGCTGCTGGAGGCGGCCGGTGTGGGTGGGGCGGTCGTGCGGGGGGTCGGGTCGGTCTGACCCCTGCCCTCCCGCCCCACCCGCTCAGCCGGTGGCCCCGGCCCGGTGCGGTGTCCGCACGGTCAGCCCGGTCACCCGGGCCGGCTCGCCCACCTTCACCGGAATCCCCTCCTGTCGGGCCGCCACGTCGTGGCGGCATGATGGACGGTGCCGTCTCCCGTCGCGTCAGGTGCAAGCCCCGGACGCCACGGTCCCGCCGCGACACGCCGGGGCCCGCGACACGCCGGTCACGGATTCACCCCCGCGGGTGGTCGGCCCCCGCCCACGGTCCGGTCGGTCGATCACCCTTCGCATCGGCCGCCCCGGACGTGGGGACGGAGGGTGTCCGGCGTCCTGGGAGAACCGGTTCCGTCCGTTTCACACCACACTTTTGGTACCCGTGGTGATCGGGTCACTCGTTGGTGTCGCCGCCGTATCCCCGCCGGTGAGCGGCTGCCTACTGTCCGCTTGCCGTGACGCACAGGCGTCCCGGTGGTGCTCACGGGAATCGTGAGACACGTCCGTCCCACCGGACACGATCGGGGAGAAAGACATGCGCAGGAAGCTTGCGGTCACCGGCGTCGCCGTCATCGCCACCATGGTCGCCTTCAGCCCGCTGGCGTCGGCTGCGCCCGCGCCGAAGGACGACGACGGTGACTCCTTCGTCCAGGACGTCGGCAACACCCGGGGCGACCAGTTCGGCCTGGTGAACCTCGACGACGTCAACGTCCTCAACAACGCCAACGTCTGCCCGGGCGTCAACGCGGCCCTCGGCAACGTCCTCGGGATCCTCGGCGGCGGGGCGGCGCAGAACCGCGACAACCCGACGTCCTGCGACTGATCCCCGACGACGGCCTCCGCCCCCTGCCTCCCGCCGCCACGGGACGCAGGGGGCGGTTCCGTCCTGCCCGACGCCGGCCGGGACTCAGTGGAAGACGTAGTCCGACGGTTCGACGCGGCGGGTGCGCTCGTCGTACTCGCGCATGTAGCCGGGCCAGTTGGTGACGATGCGCCCGGTGTCGTCGCGGTACCAGGAGTCGCAGCGGGTCCACGCGGTGCCGGGGAACCGGGCCTGGACCTCCTCGTCGTAGGCCTGCTCGACCTCGGGGCGGACCTCCACGCCGGACGCGCCGCGGCGGGCCGCCTCCTGCAGGGCCTCGCGGACGTAGCGGACCTGGTGCTCCAGGTACCGGACGATCGAGCCGCCGGAGGTGTTGGTGTTCGGGCCGTAGAGCACGAACAGCGACGGGAACCCGGGGACGGTCATGCCGAGGTAGGCGTGCGCGCCGTCGGACCACTCGGTGCGCAGCGACCGTCCCCCCGGGCCGCTGATCTCCATCGGGAACATGAAGTCGGTCGCCGCGAACCCGGTGCCCCAGATGATCGTGTCGACCTCGTGCAGCGTGCCGTCCTCGGTGCGCACCCCGGTGGGCTCGACGGCCGCGATGCGCGACGTCTCGACCTCGACGTTGGGCCGCTGCAGCGCGGGCAGCCAGTGCGAGCTGAACAGGATGCGCTTGCAGCCGAAGGTGTAGTCCGGCCAGACCTTGCGGCGGACCTCGGGGTCGCGCAGCTGGGCCCGCATGAACAGCGTCGCGTAGAGCCGCCCCAGCCGGCCCCAGGTGGCGGGGTGGCGGATCATCAGCGTCAGTGCCTCGCAGTACTCGGTGATGAACCGGCGTCGCGCGGCCTGCAGGCCGGGCACCCGCGCGATCGCGGCCCGCCACCACGCCGGGAACCTCCGGTTCCGTCGCGGCAGGAACCAGTTCCCGGACCGCTGGAACACCGTCATGTGCCCCACCTCGGGGGCGATCGCCGGCACGAACTGCACGGCGCTGGCTCCGGTCCCGATCACGGCGACGCGGCGGCCGCGCAGGTCGTGGTCGTGGTCCCAGCGCGCGGAGTGGAACATCGTCCCGGCGAACGAGTCGACGCCGGGCAGGTCGGGGGACACCGGCCGGTTCAGCTGCCCGGTCGCGACGATCAGCACGTCGGGGGTCCAGGTGCGGCCGTCGTCGGCGGTGACCGTCCACGGTTCGTCGGCCTCGTCGCGCCGGGCGTCGACGATCCGCACACCGGTCTGCACCAGCTCGTCGACCCCGAACTCGGCGACGACGCCCCGCAGGTAGGCGAGGATCTCGGGCTGCGGTGAGCAGAGCCGCGACCAGTCGGTGCGCTGCGCGAACGAGTACGAGTACAGATGGCTCGGCACGTCGCAGGCGGCGCCCGGGTAGGTGTTGTGCAGCCAGGTACCGCCGATGCCGTCGGCGGCGTCGACGATCGTGACGTCGCGGATGCCGTGGGCCCGCAGCTCGATCGCGGCGGCGATGCCGCCGAACCCGGCGCCGACCACGAGAACGCTCGGTGCGTGCACGGGACCTCCCTGTCTCCGGAATGCAGCAGCGATCACCGTAGCGAGGCGGCCCGGGGCCCCGGGTGCCCGTCCCGGCCCGTGCGGGCCGTCTCCGACCTCACACGACGGGGCCGTGCGACCCGGCCCGCGACGGAGCACAGTGGAGGGCGAACGGCCGACACCGGGCCGGCCGGGAACGGAGCACAGTGATGAGCACCGTCGTCGTCGGCGTGGACGGATCGGACGCGGCCCTGGACGCCGTCGCGTGGGCGGCCCGCGAGGCCGCCGCCCGGCACGCCGACCTGCTGCTCGTGCAGGCCTTCGACGTGGCCGGGCTGTACGCGGACGCCGCCGTCGCACCCCTGCTCGACGACGTCGAGGAGTCGATCCGCGAGGAGTCCCGCGCGACCCTCGACGCGGCCCGGCACGCCGCCGCGCAGGCCGCACCCGAGGTCGCCGTCGACGTCGCCGAGGACCGGCGGGCGCCGTCGACGGCACTGGTCGAGCGGTCCGCCACGGCGGAGCTGCTGGTGCTCGGGTCCGCCGGGCGCGGGGCGATGGGCACCGCGCTGGGGTCGGTGACCCTCGCCGTGGCCTCGCACGCGGGCTGCCCGGTCGTCGTCGTCCGCGGCACGTCGTCCGACGGGCCGGTCCTGGTCGGGATCGACGGCGGCCCGCTGTCCGACGTCGCGCTGGAGCACGCCTTCGCCGCGGCCGCCGAGCACGGCACCGGGCTGGTCGTCCTGCACGCCTGGCACGACGGCCGGTCACCGGCCCTGCGTGCGACCGGTGCGTTCGACCGGCTGCGCGAGGCCGAGGAGCGGGCGCTGGCCGAGCGGCTCGCCGGCTGGTCGGAGCGCTATCCCGACGTCGCCGTCGAGCGGGTGATCGAGCGCGCCGAGCCGGGACGGGTGCTGGCCCAGCGCAGTGGGGCGGCGCGGCTGGTCGTCGTCGCCACCCGGGGGCGGGGCGGGTTCACCGGGCTGCTGCTCGGCTCGACCGGGCTCGCGCTGGTCCAGCGCGCGGACTGCCCGGTGATGCTGGTCGGGCCCGCCGCGACGGCCTGAGCGGCTACGACCGGAGCCCGGGGTCCAGCGCGGCGGTGAGCGCGGCGACCGTGACGTCGCCGCGGTACTGCTCGCCGTTGACGAACAGGGTCGGCGTGCCGCGCACGCCCGAGCGCACCGCCGCGTTGAACCCGGCCTCCACACGGTCCTCCGCCAGCCGCGTCGCCGGCCAGACGACCCGGTCCGGCCGCACCCCCGCGGCGACGGCGTGCTCCCGCAGGTCGTCCTGGCGCAGCCGCGGCGGACCGGGGGCGAACAGGGTGTCGTGCATCTCCCAGAACCGGCCGTCGAACCCGGCCATCTCCGCGGCGAGGGCGGCTGCGATGGCGTGCGGGTG
>JAESFO010000752.1_pt1 | contig 14554 bp, 15 predicted proteins | sample 9269421 | NCBI WGS metagenome assembly JAESFO01 (sample SAMN14502839, study PRJNA617101) | algae metagenome | isolation source: Nostoc desertorum CM1-VF14 and co-occurring heterotrophs from rocky... | place: USA: Clark Mountains, San Bernardino, California | collected 2000-06-05 | reverse complement strand
CAGGCGCAGCTCCGGCCAGCCCAGCGCCATCCCGCGCGCGAGCCCCACCACCGGGGCACCGGCCTCCTCGGCACGCCGGGTGATGTCACGCAGCCCGGACGCCGGCTCCCGTACCGGCCCGACGGCGATGCCGCCCGCGGCGCGGCCACGCAGCGCGCCGGCGAGTCCGCCGTCGTGGTCGGCGTGGAAATGGGTGATCACCACGAGCTCCAGGACCCGGACGCCGAGCCGGTCCAGGCAGGTGTCGACGGCGTCGTCGGTCGGCCCGGTGTCGACCAGGACGGCGTGCCCGGGGGTACCGGTGGCGAGGACGAGCGCGTCGCCCTGACCGACGTCGCAGGCCACCATCCGCCACCCGGCGGGCGGCCATCCGGGCGGCGCGAACCGGGTCGGGACGAGGACGACGAGCAGCCCGACCAGCAGGGCCAGCAACAGCGCCCGCAGCCGGGGCACCCGGCCCATCGCCAGTAGCACGACCAGCACCCCGGTGAGCAGCAGCGCGCCGCCCGCCCCCGCGGGCCACGGCACGGTGGCACCGGGCACCGCGGCGGCTCGGTCCCCGACCACCACCAGCCACCACACGAACGGTCCCGCCAGCCAGGCGCAGCACCATGCGGCGGCCGGGCTCACCGCGGACAGCACCGCACCGAGCACGCCCAGCACCGTCGCGGGGGCGACGGCGGGCGCCGCGAGCAGGTTCGCCACCACGGTGACCAGCCCGACTCCCCCGTTGAGCCCGGCGATCACCGGCGCGGTGGCCAGGGCCGCGGCGACCGGGACGACCAGTGCCTCGGCCGGTCCGGACGGCAGCCCGCGCCGTCGCAACGCCGCCGTCCAGCCCGGGCCGAGCAGGACCAGTGCACCGGTGGCGACGACGGAGAGCACGAACCCGGCGTCGACGGCCAGGGCGGGGGCGGCCAGCAGCAGGCCGAGCACGGCCACCGCCAGCGCGGGCACCGCCGACCGGGCCCGGCCGGCCGCGAACGCGATCAGCACCACCCCGCCCATGACCGCCGCCCGCAGTACCGACGGTGACGGCCGGGCCAGCACGACGAACCCGACCAGGACGAGCATGGCCGCCGCGGCCGCGATCCGCGGGTCGGTCCGGAACAGGCGCAGGAGGAGCAGCACCGCCCCGGTGATGATCGCGACGTTGGCCCCGGAGACGGCGGTGAGATGCGCGAGCCCGGCGGTGCGGAAGTCCTGCTCGGTCTCGGCGAGCTGGGCGCGGGTGTCCCCGATCGCGAGCCCGGGCAGCAGTCCCGCGGGTGCCTCGGGCAGCGCGGAGACCGCCGCGTCGCGCAGGCCGTCGCGCAGCGCCCCGGCCCCGGTCTGCCACCAGGGCGGCGCGGTCACGTCCTGCGGCGCACCCCGGACCGTCAGCACGGCGACCGTGAGGTCGGGGCGCTGTGCGGGCATGAGCAGCCCGGCGGCGGAGACCTCCTGGCCGGGGAGCAGCCCGGTCCAGCTCGCCGCCGGGGCCAGGAGCAGGAGCTTCCCGCCGGTGGTCGCCCGGTCCCCGCCGACGGTGGCTGTGACGAGCTCGGTGGGTACCAGCGCCATCGCCCGGGCGGCGCCGGACTCGTCGCCACCACCGGTGGTGCTGCGCAGGACCCGGGGGTCGTCGGTGAGCCGGACGCGGACCTCGGCGGCGGCGCCGCGGTCGGCGGGTGCCCGCAGCGGGTGCGACGCCAGCGCGGCCGCGTGGACGGTGACCAGGACGGCCGCGACGAGCGCGCACCCGGCCGCGGCGAGCACGATCGAGGACGGTGCCGCGGCACGGGCGCTGGTCCGGGCGCGGAGCAGCGCGACCGGCAGGGCGAGCGCGGCGAGGGCGGCGGCGGTGATCCCACCCGCGGTGCCGCCGAGCAGTCCGGCGAGGACGGCGGCCCACGTGGCGAGCGCGGCGGGGACGAGGCGCAGGTCGGGTGGGGCGGGACGCTCGGCCTGCCCCTCGTGCTCGTCGTCGTGCTCCCCGTGGACCGGGTCGGCCCGGCGGGCTCCGGCGCGGGTCACACCCGCACCAGTTCCTGGAGCTGGGCGAAGCGGCGCTCGCCGATGCCGTCGATCTCCCGCAGCTGCTCGACCCGGCTGAAGCGCCCGTTGGCATTGCGCCAGTCGATGATCTTCTTCGCGGTGACCGGGCCGACGCCGGGCAGGGCGTCGAGGTCGGACGCGGTCGCGGTGTTCAGGTCGATCTTCCCGCCGGGGGCGCCGGGCGAGGCGGGGGCGGCGGCCGCGCCCGGTTCGGTGCCCGACGCGGGCTCGGAGCCCGGGGCGGGCAGGACCGGGGCGGCGTCGGCGGCCGGTGGGACGCCGACCGCGATCTGCTCGCCGTCCCCGAGCCGCCGCGCCAGGTTGAGCACGCTGAGGTCGACCTCGGGCAGCGGGCCACCCGCGGCGTCGAGGGCGTCGGCGACGCGCGACCCGTCGGGCACCCGGACGAGGCCGGGCCGGACGACCCGCCCGACGACGCTGACGACGAGCGGCCCCGCGGTGACCGGGGCCGCCGCGGCGGGTGCCGGTGCGCCCGCGTCCGCCGACCGGTCCGTCTCCCCGGCCGCCGCCCCGCCGGGCACCGCCGTCACCTCGGGGAGGCCGCCGACGGGCTGCACGGTGGGGCGGTCGAGCCACACACCCACCCCGGCGACGAGCGCACCGACGAGCACCACCGCCACCAGCGCGATCGCACCGGGGCGGCCCCGGGGGACCCCCCCCCCGGCCAGCGACGACGGCAGCCACCGCTGGGCCCGGCGGCGCAGCCAGGAGGGGCGTCCGCCGTGCGGGCCGTCGTCGGCGAGGGTCTCCTCGGGCGGGGCGGGGTCGTCCCGGGCCAGCAGGGCCAGGGGGTGGCCGGCGTCGGGGTCGGCGGTCCACACCGGCCTCGCGTCCTGCGGGTCGGCGGGCCACTCCGGTCCCGCACCGTGCGAGGCGTCGGGGTCGGCGTGCCGGACAGGTGTCGCACGGTGCGGGGTGTCGTGTCGGGAGGCGGGCCGCATCGGACCCGGCGGAACGGCACCGCTGACATCGTGCGGCGGGAGTGGCCCGGGTGCGGGCGGTCGTCCGGGGCGTGACCCGGCCGGGCCGGGAGGCACCGGCAGCGCGGGCAACGGGACCGTCGGGGGATCGAGCCGGTCCGCGACCGTGTCCGGCCGCCCGCGCCTCCCGATCCCGGCGAGCCGCCGGGCCGGGTCGAGGGCGGTGTCGGTCCTGGTCACGCATCCGACGCTAGGTCCGTGACACCCGTTCCGACCGGCCGGTGTCCGGCCTGTGGACGGATCCGTCGCTTGGGGACCGACGGCATCCCGTGGGCCGTCACGGTGCCGGATCGTCGGCGGTCCGTGCTACACACCGGCGGGGCCCGTCGGCCCGTGGCAGGGCGGCCGGAGCCGGCCCCCTCGACGAGGCGGTCAGCCCGCCGGCACCACCACGACCCCCACCAGCCCCGGTCCCGCGTGCGCCCCGATCACCGCGCCGACCTCGGAGACGTGCATCCCGGCGGCGTCGGGCAGCTGTTCGCGCAGCCGATCGGCGATGTCCTCGGCCCGGTCCTCGGCACCGAGGTGGTGCACGGCGACGTGCGCCCCCGGGCCGGCCGCGGAGACCGCGAGCGCGACGAGCCGTTCGGTCGCGCGCGAGGTCGTCCGCACCTTCTCCAGCGGCGCGATCCGGCCGTCGCGCAGGTGCAGGATCGGCTTGACCGACAGGGCCGTGCCCACCAGCGCGGACGCGGCACCGATCCGCCCGCCACGGCGCAGCCGTTCCAGGTCCTGCACCGCGAACAGGACCCGTGCCCGTGCGGCGACGGCACCGGCCACGGCCTCGACCTCCTCCGGGGCCTCACCTGCCCCGGCGGCGTCGGCGGCGGCCAGCACGGCGAAGCCCAGACCCATCGCGATGGCGCCGGAGTCGACGACCCGGATCCGGTCCGGGGCGACCTCCTGTGCGGCGAGCCGGGCCGCGTCCCAGGTGCCGGACAGCTCCCGGGACAGGTGCACGGCCACGACGGCGGGGGCGCCGTCGTCGAGCAGGGCGGTGAAGCGCTCGGCGAACGCGGCCGGGGTCGGGCGCGAGGTCTGCACCAGCAGGGTGCGGTCGGCGAGGGCGGTGATCAGCTCGGCGGCGGAGACGTCGACACCGTCCCGGGCGGTGCGCTCGCCGAGCCGAACCTCCAGCGGGACGACGTGGATGCCCCGCCGTTCCGCGACGCCGGGCGGCAGGTGGGCGGTGGAGTCGGTGACCACGGCGACCGGCGAGGGGGGCACGGCCGGACCCTATCCACCCGTCGGGCGGAACAGCGGTGCCAGTGCCCGCTGCGCGGCGAGGTAGCGGCCGTGCGCGTCGTCGAGGCGGCCGCGGGTGCGCGGGTCGGGGGTGAACTCCCGGTCGACCCGCACCATGCGCCCGGCGAGCTCGTCGACCGAGGCGGCGTCGCCGGTCGCGAGCGCGGCGAGCATCGCGGCACCGAGCACCCCGGCGTCGCGCTCGGCGGTGCGGCGCAGCGGCCGGTCCAGCACGTCGGCCTTGATCTGGCACCAGAGGTCGCTCGCCGCACCACCGCCGCAGGCGGCGATCGTGTCGGCGCGACGGCCGGCGGCGGCCTCCAGCGGCCCCAGAACGTGCCGGGCGGCGTGCGCGACGCCCTCCAGCACGGCGCGGCCCAGCTCGGCGGACCCGGTGGCGAAGCCCGCGCCGAGCCAGTGCCCTCGCAGGTCCGGGTCCCACAGCGGGGCCCGTTCCCCGGCGAGCTGGGGCAGGAACAGGACCTGGCCCGGGTCGGCGCCCGCGGCGCGGTCCAGCAGCTCGCCCGGTGCGACGCCGAGCACCGCGGACGCCCAGGTCAGGGCGTCGCCGCCGGCCTGGGTGGGCCCGGCGTGCACGTGCAGGCCGCGCCACGACGGGAACGTGACGATGCCCGGGGCACCGCCGCCGGGCGTCGCGGCGAGGGCCAGGACCTCCGAGGTGCCCGCGATGTCGATCGCGTCGCCGGGGGCGGCGATCCCGCCGCCGAGCAGCGCCGCCCAGGCGTCCATCGTCCCGACGGCGACGGGCAGCCCGGCCGGGAGCCCGCCCGCACCGGTGGTCTTCCCCGCGACCGACGCGGGGTCGGCCAGGGGCGCCGGCATCGCGCGCAGCCCGGGGACGAGCAGGTCGAGCCAGTCCGGGTACCGGCCGTCGGGGCCGAGGAGCCCGGTCGAGGACAACGGGTCGGCCACGGCGGTGCCGGTGAGCCGTTCGAGCAGCCAGTCCTTGGGGGCGAGCAGCCTCCGTGCGCGGGCCCACGCGTCGGGCCGGTGCGCGGCGAGCCAGGCGGCGCGGGCGGCCGCGTGCGAGGCGTCGACGGTGCCCAGCCCGCCCCGGACCCGGGCCCGGTCGGCGGGGGTGAGCCGCTCGGTCAGTGCCGCCGCGACCGGGCCGCACCGGCCGTCCTGCCAGGTGATCGCCGGGTGCACGGGGGCACCGTCGTCGTCGACGAACAGATGGGTGTTGACCTGGGCGCACACCCCGACCGCCGTCACCCCGGCCAGTGCCGGGCCGAGCGCGCCGACCACCTCGGTGAGCCCGGACCACCAGTCGTGCGGGTCCTGCTCGGCGTGCCCGGGTGCGGGCCGCGCGGTGGGATGGGCGGCCCGGGCCGCGGCGACCCGGACGCCGTCGCCGGTGAACACCGCGGCCTTGACCGAGGTGGTGCCCAGGTCGATGCCGAGCAGGGTCACGGCCGGTCCCCCACGGCCGCGAGGAGCCCGGCCAGCGCCTCCCCGACGGCGGCGTGGCCCGCCCAGCCCCAGTGCAGCCCGTCGGGGTTGCCGTGTCCACCGAGGACGTGCTCGCCGACCAGGGCGGGCACGTCGAGCACCGTCACCGCCGGGGCGCCGGCCGCCCAGCGGTGGATCGCGGCGTCGGTGGCGGCGCGGTGCGGGTGGGCCAGGCCGTAGTCGGCGGCGCGGTGCACCGACGGTGCCAGCGCCACCACCGGCAGCCCGGGGCGCAGCGCGTGCACCCCGGCGCGGCAGCGTTCCAGGTAGGCGGCGGTGAGGCGGGGCGGCAGGGTCGCCGGTCCCCCGCCGGGCAGCCGCGCCAGTGCCGGGGCCAGCCGCGGCTGGGCGCGCCGGTAGGCGCTGCGGGCCGCGTGGCGCAGCGGGGCGGGCCGCAGTACCGGGATCAGCTCGCGCAGCGCGGTCGGCAGCGGGGACGGCAGCGAGTCCATCCCGGACACCCCGAGCACGACCGCTCCGACCCGCGGCAGCGCCGCCCACACCCGCGGGTCCCCGGTGATCGCCGACCAGGCGTGCCGGGCGGTCCACCCGGCACGCGCGACGATCTCGGCGCGGCCCCCGAGCCGGGCGGCGGCGATGTTGGGCCACAGCCTGGGCTCGTCGGCCGGGCAGGGCCGCTCGGGTCCGTGGAAGGCCAGCGAGTCCCCGACGACCAGCAGGTCAGGCACCGATGTTGTACCCCGACAGGCGCCAGCGGGGATGGTCGTCACGACGGGCGACGACGGCCCAGCGGGTGTTGCCCAGCCCGCCGATCACCGGCCAGGACGACTGCGGCAGGTCGAGCAGCCCGCACACCATCCCGGCGATCATGCCGCCGTGCGCGACGAGCAGCACGGAGCGCTCCTCCGGGTCGGCGGCGTACTCGAGGTCCAGCTCCTCGACGACCGGCAGCGACCGGACGACGACGTCGACCCGGGACTCCCCACCGGGCGGGGTGAACCGCGGGTCGGACCGCCACTCGGCGATCGCGCCCGGGTCGTCGGCACCGATCTCGGCGATGGTGCGCCCCTGCCAGTCCCCGAGGTGGGTCTCCCGCAGCCGCTTGTCCACCGACAGCGGCAGCCCGACGGCCTCGGCCACGGCGGTCGCGGTGTCGTGGGCGCGGGTCAGGTCCGAGGTGATGATCCGGTCGAACCGCTCCTGCGCGAGCCGCGGCGCGACGGCCGCGGCCTGCGCGCGCCCGGCGTCGGTCAGCCGGGTGTCCAGGTGTCCCTGCATCCGGCCGACGGAGTTGTACTCGGTCTGCCCGTGCCGCAGCAGGGTGACCCGGCGCAGCGTCATGCAGTGCCGTCCGGGGCGCCCTGGGGGTCGGGCACCTCGATCGCCGGGCAGTCCTTCCAGAGCCGGTCCAGGCCGTAGAAGCCGCGCTGCTCGGTGTGCATGACGTGCACGACGATGTCGTTGAAGTCCAGCAGGACCCAGCCGTTGTCCTTGTCGCCCTCGCGCCGGGTCGGCTTGCTGCCGCGCTCGCGCAGCTTCTCCTCGACCTCGTCGACGATGGCCTGGACCTGACGCTCGTTGGCCGCCGACGCCAGCACGAAGCAGTCGGTCAGCGCGAGCTGGTCGGACACGTCGAGCGCGACGATGTCGACGGCCTTCTTGTCGGCCGCGGCGGCCGCAGCCACCTTCGCCAGCTCGACCGCCTCCGGTGATGCCGTCACCACACTCTTCCCTTCACGACCACGATTGACCTCGACAGTGTGTCAGCCGGGCACCGGGGGCTTGGGCGGCGGGCACCGGGCGGGATAGGTTTCCGCCTCACGGTGGAACGTCGAAGGAGACTCCCCATGCCCCTGGCGCCCGATCTCGAGGGCACGCAGTGCGAACCGGTCAGCTTCGCGTGGGCACGGGACGACGTGCTCCTCTACGCGGTCGCCGTCGGCGCGGGGGGTGAGGACCCCACCGCCGAGCTGTCGCTGACCACGGAGAACACCGGGGGCGTGCGGACGGCGGTGCTGCCGTCGTTCGCGGAGATCGTCACGGCGGGCGCGAAGGTCGACCTCGGTGACGTGGACGCCTCGCGCGTCGTGCACGCCGAGCAGGCGTTCCGGGTGGTCGGCCCGCTGCCGGTGGAGGGGCGGGTCCGGGTGACCGCGACGGTCACCGAGGTGCTCGACAAGGGGTCCGGGGCGCTGGTGCGCACCGAGGCCGAGGCCGTCGACGCCGGCACCGGCGAGCCGGTGCTGACCAGCACGAAGACGTTGTTCCTCGGCGGCGAGGGCGGCTTCGGCGGCACCCGCGGTGACAGCGCGCCGAGCCCCGTCCCCGACCGCGCACCCGACCACGAGGTGACCTACCGGACCACGCCCGGCCAGGCCCTGCTGTACCGGCTGACCGGGGACCGCAACCCGCTGCACAGCGACCCGCAGTTCGCCGCGAAGGGCGGTTTCGACCGGCCGATCCTGCACGGCATGTGCACCTACGGGTTCACCACGCGTGCGCTGGTCGCGACCGTCTGCGACGGCGACGCCCGTCGCCTCGTCGCGATGGACGCCCGGTTCACCCGGCCGGTCGTGCCCGGGCAGTCCCTGACCGTCTCCGTGTGGGACACCGGCGACGGCACGGTCGCGTTCCGGACCGCCGTCGACGGCGAGGTGGTGCTGGACCGCGGCACCGCGGAGGTCACGGCGGCGGCCCCGTCCGCCTGAGCGATCAGGACGCCGCCGCGGTGACCCGCGGCGGCGCCGGGTCCCCCGGGTAGTCCTGACCTCCCCGATAGGCGAGGGCGCACAGCGCGTCGAGTGCCGCGAGCTGCGGGTAGGTCCGGTCCGGGTCGCCCCGGTGCGGCCACCGGTGGTCCAGGTGGCGGAAGGTCACGGCGCGGTGCCGCGTGGTGGCCAGGAAGCGCGGGTTGTCCCGCACGAAGCGGGCGTAGGCGTGCCGGAGCGCGGGGTGGCGGCCCAGCTCGGTGCGGACGAACCGGTCGACGTCGGCGCCGATCTCGTGGACGTACTCCCCGCAGGGGGCGACGACGAACGGCACCACCCACGCCTCGTGCACGCAGAGCAGGTCGCGCACGGCGCGCTGGCGGTGCCCGGCGTTCTCGCTGCGCGACATCCACGCGGCGACGACGGCGCGGCGGCGCGTGCCCATCCGGGCGAGTACGGCCGACGACGGCCAGGGGAACGACGTCCGGAACGGGATGTGGACCGGGTCGCCATCGACGTGCACGTCGTGGTCGGCGACGCCGCCGCCGGAGTCCTGCACGAGCTGCGCCGACACCGCGCCCCACGGGGCGAGGGTGTGCATCGCGGCGTGGGCGTCCCGGCGGACGGGCTGCGGCACCGCGCGGAGCAGCAGACCGGCCACCGTCGGGGTGGGGACCTCGATCACGAGGATCACCGTAGCCCGATCGGCGCAGCACAGCGTGACCGATGGTCGACTATTGCACTGCGTCGTCACCCGTTCGGCGCTGCGTGATCGGCAGCCGGTAGAGCGCGGCGACCGGCTCGCGACCGTCCGGGAAGCGCCATCCGGCGGGCGCGGCCCCGGTGCGGACCCAGCCGGCCGCCCGGTAGAGGCGTTCGGCCGGGACGGACTCGACGACATCGAGCACCCCGTCGCGGCCGCGGGCCGCGAGCGCGGTGGCGACGCCGGCCAGCAGGGCGCGGGCGTGCCCGGCACGACGGACCGCCGGGTCGACGTACACCCGGGTCAGCCGCAGCGCACCGGAGTCGCCCGCGCCGTCGACATCGTCGGCGACGAGCGCGGCGTGCCCGGTGACCCGCTCCCCCACCGTGACGACCAGTGCGGTGACCAGTCCCGGCGGGGAGAGGAACGCCGCCGGGTCGGCCGGCCAGGTCGACGGGTAACGGTCGGCGGCGTGCACGGCACGCAGTACCGCGACGCAGCCCGGCAGGTCGTCGTCGGTGCGGGGGCGCACGACCACGTCGGGACGCCGGGTCAGCGCGGACGCAGGACGTAGCCGGTGTAGCCGTACTCGGCGCCGAACCGTTCCCGCACGGCGATCTCGTCGCCCACCTCGTCCAGCGCCGCCGGGTCGACGCCGTCCTCCCGCAGGGTCGCGATCCGGCAGGCCAGCGGCCGGTAGTAGGCGTCCCAGTCGGAGTCGGGGAGCAGGTAGACCGCCTGCACCGTGTACCCGGCGCGCTCCGCGGCGGCGACGTTCTCCGCGGTCGTCCGCATCCCCGGGTAGCTCCTGTCCCAGAACTCCCGCGCGCCGGGCGACGGCTCGGTGGTCGTCCACTCGGCCTCGGTGAGGACCAGCACACCGCCCGGGGCGAGCAGGCGCCGCCAGCCGGCCAGCGCGGCGTCGAACCCCATGATGTAGGCCGCTCCCTCGGACCAGACGAGGTCGGCCTCGCCGTCGGGCAGCGGGAGGTCGTCCATCGCCGCGACGAGCGGACGCACCCGCTCCCCCAGCCCGGACGTCGCGGCGCGGGTCCGCAGCCGCCGGAGGAAGGGCTCGTGCAGATCGACGGCGACGACCTCACCACCGGTCGCCGCGGCCAGCGGGAGCGTCGAGGGGCCCGTCCCGCAGCCGATGTCGACGATCCGCGGCCGCTCGGGCAGGTCACCGGCCAGCCGCAGCAGCAGCGCCGTCGTCTCCTCCGATCCCGGCGCCTCACGGGGCAGGTCGTCGTGGGCGGCCAGGAAGACCTGCTCCAGCGGTGTGCTCACGCCCGCGCATGATGCCCGCACCGGGCCGTCACCGCACCACCGGAACGTGTGCATGATGGAGTGGTGCACGTCGACATGCTCCTGATGGCGATCCCCCCGCTCGCGATCTACTTCCTGTGCGCGGGTGTGGTCGGGGTGGAGAGCATCGGGGTCCCGCTCCCCGGCGAGATCGTGCTGGTCGGCGCGGCGCTGCTGGCCGCGCGCCCGGGGTCCCACATCGACCCGGTCGCCGTCGCGGCGTCGGCGACGGCGGGCGCGATCGTCGGTGACTCGATCGGCTACTCGGTCGGGCGCCGCTACGGCGCCGGCCTGCTCGACCGGCTCGGCCGTCGCTTCCCGAAGCACCTCGGCCCGGCCCACCTCACCGTCGCCCGCCGCATCTTCGACCGGCACGGGGTGTGGGCGGTGCTGTTCGGCCGCTTCGTGGCGATCCTGCGGATCCTGGCCGGGCCGCTGGCCGGGACGATGAAGATGCGCTATCCCGCGTTCCTCGCGGCGAACGCCACCGGTGCGGTGCTGTGGGCGGGCGGCACGGTCGCGCTGATCTACCTGCTCGGCATCGTCGCCGAGACCTGGCTGAAGCGGTTCTCCTGGATCGGGCTGATCGTCGCCGTCGTGGGCGGGCTGTTGGTGTCGCGGTACGTGCGGCACCGCGTCGAGCGGGCCGCCGCCCGGGAGGAGACGGCGACCTGAGCGCCGATCAGCGCGGCGCGTGAGCGGTGTAGACGATCCCGCCGCCCAACGAGCGGGCGTCGAGGAGCCGTAGCCCCTCGGCGTTCCAGCCGTCGGGGAACAGTCGCCGGCCGGCACCCTGGACCACGGGGTGGTGGAAGAGCCGGAACTCGTCGACGAGCCCGGCCGCGATGAGCGTGTGGCAGAGCGTGATGCTGCCGGTCAGCACGATGTCGGTGCCCGGCTGCTCCTTGAGCGCCGCCACCTCGGCCACCGGGTCCCCGGACAGGATCGTGGAGTTCTGCCACTCCGGGTCGGTCAGCGTGGAGGACACCACGTACTTGTCGACCTGGTTCAGGTAGTCGGTGATGCCGGTGGCGTCGTCGGTCTGCGCGGGCCAGAAGCCGCGGAAGTCGCAGAACGTGCGACGGCCGAGCAGGGTCGCGTCGGACGCGGCGTCCTGGCGGTGCAGCTCGGCCAGCATGTCGCCGCCGTCGTCTCCTCCGGACCCGGCGCTCGGGTCGAACCAGTCGCCGAGGAACTCGACGGCGCCGTCGAGGGTGATGTTCTGGGTGATCGCGAGGGTGCGCACGGGAGGTGCCTCCACGGTCGTCGGTGCGTCGTACACCGGGGTCGACCGCGGAGGCGTCCCGGACTCATCGCTCCGCTCAGCCGTCGACGACGGTGATCGCCGACGCCGGGCAGCCGCGCGCCGCGTTGCGCACGGCCTGCTCCTGGCCGTCCGGCGGGGTGTCGGTGAGCAGCTCGACGACGGCGTCGGAATCGCGCTGGTCGAACACGTCCGGGGCGGTGAGCAGGCACTGCCCCGAGCCGACGCACGCGTGCTGGTCGACCTCGACCTTCATCGCGGTCCCCTCCCTCACCAGCGGACCGGCAGGCTGCGGACGCCGCCGGTGATGTGGTCGGTGCGCACGTCGAGCTCGTCCATGCCGACGGCGAGGTCCAGCCCGGGAAGCCGGCGGGCGAGCGTCGCGAACACCGCGCGCAGCTCGGTGCGGGCCAGGCTCGCGCCGATGCAGAAGTGCGGCCCGTGGCCGAAGCCGACGTGCCCGCGCTCGGTGCGGTCGGGGTCGAAGGTCTCGGCGTGGTCGAAGACGTCGACGTCGCGGTTGGCGGCGTTGACCGAGAGGATCACCGCGTCGCCGCGCGCGATCGTGACCCCGGCGATCTCCACGTCTTCGTGGGCGTAGCGCAGCAGCCCCAGGTCGCCGGGCGCGCCGAGGCGCATGACCTCCTCGATGACGGCGTCGACCCGGCCGTCCGGGTCCGCGGCGAGCCTGTCCCACTGGTCGCGGTTGGTCATCAGGAACAGGATGCCGAGCCCGATCCGGTTCACCGTGGTCTCGTGGCCGGCGAACAGCAGCCCGACACAGAGCCGGACCATCTCCGGGTAGCCGAACCCGGGGTCCTCGGCCTGGGCCTGCACGAGGTCGGTGATGACGTCCTCGCCCGGCTCGGCGCGCTTGCCCTCGGCGAGCCCGGCCATGTAGCGGCCGAACTCCTCGCGGGCGACGTGGGCGTCCTCCCCGGAGAAGGTCGCCATCCGGTCGGACAGTGCGCGGAAGTACTCGCCGTCGGACTCGGGGACGCCGAGCAGCGAGCAGATGACCGCCACGGGCAGCGGGAAGGCGAGGTGGGCGTGCAGGTCCACGGTGGCACCCGGGCCCGCGGCGTCGTGCTCGGCGACCATCGCGTCGACGTAGCCGTCGACGAGGTCCTGCACGTGCCCGGACAGGGTCCGCATCCGCTTGGCGGAGAAGGCCGGGGTGAGCAGCCGGCGCATCCGGCCGTGCTCCTCCGCCTCGTTCTCGTAGGTGCCGGTCGGCCCGTCCTGGACGGCGGCGGTGCTGATCCTCGACGCCTTCTCCGGCTCCGGGTGCGACCGGCCGAACCGCTTGTCCCCGAGCAGCTCGCGGACCTCGGCGAACCGGGTCACCAGCCAGGCCGGGTCCCCGGCCGGGGTGGTCACGGGCGCGATCGGCGCCTCGCGGCGCAGGACCTCGTAGAACGGCGCGAGGTCGAGCAGGTTCGGTCGGGTGAACGGCAGGCGGGGACGCTCGGTGGCGAGGGTCATCGACACTCCTGGGGTCGTGGTGGTGATCCCCAGCCTACGATTTATTGGCAGTATCTGCCACGAATGTGTCCGGAGTGCGCCGGACCGTCCCCGAACGGGCGGGTCGGGGACGGTCCGGGCCCGCGGTCACGCCGGGCTGTCGAGCAGCTCCTGCAGGTACTGGTCGATCTGCGGCATGTAGGTGGGCGCGACGCCGAACAGGGCGAGGTGCCCGAGCAGGTCGTCGACGACGCGGATCGTCGCGTGCGGGGTCAGCTCCAGCTCGGCCTCGTGGTCACGGACCGGGAAGAACATGTCCTCGTTGATCGGGATGACCCGGGCGACGGACTCGTTGCGCCCGAGCGCCTCGGCGAGGTCGCCGCCGGCGTGACGGGCGACGTCGCCCCGTTGCCACTTCCACGCCATGCACAGCAGGTCGTTGGGGTCCATCGCGGTGAAGTACGGCTCCAGGAAGCCGGCCATGAACGCCTCGCGGGACTCGAACTCCAGGGCGCGCCACACCTCCTGCTTCCAGAACTCGGTGGAGAACCCCATCACCGCCCAGATGCCGGCGTGCCGCTTCAGCCCGGCCTCGACCTCGGTGTTGCTGCGGTAGTTGCCGCCGGCGAAGCCGGGGTCGGAGGTGATCGCCTCGACCAGGGCCTGCGTGTAGAGGAAGTCGTGCGGGGTGTTCTGCGCGGTCCCGGCGATCGGCGCGGCGCGGCGCACCTTCTGCGGGAACCGGACCATCCACTCGTAGGTCTGCTGCGCGCCCATCGACCCCCCGACGACCAGCGCGAGCCGGTCGATCCCGTAGTGCTCGCGCAGGAGCTGCTCCTGGGCACGGACGTCGTCGCCGATGCGGACGTGCGGGAAGTTCGACATCGCGATGCCCGCGTTGGCACCCGAGGCGTTGTGCGGGCTGGTCGACAGACCGTTGCCGATCTGGTTGACCACGACGATGAAGTACCGCTCCGGGTTCAGCGCGTGGTCCGGGCCGATGTAGACGTCGCGGAAGATCTGGTGCGTGCCCGAGTACCAGGTCGTCACGAGGATCGCGTTGTCCTTCGCCGCGTTCAGCGTGCCGAAGGTGGCCACCGCGAGCTGCAGGTCGGGGATCACCCCGCCCTCCTCCAGCGCGAACTCCCCCAGGCTGATCAGGTCGTAGTCGCCGTGGAACTCGTGGGTGTAATAGGGATTCTCGATCGCCGTCGGCTGCGCTGTCGTCCCGGTCGTCACTACTGTCACGCTCCTGCTCCGTCGAAGACGCGGACCGGGGCCGACTCTTCTCCCTTGTGACGCGTGGCACAAGATCCCGACCGGGCCGTGCTCAGCTCCAGGCGACGACGAGCACCAGCATCGTCACGACGATGCCGAGTCCCAGTACCGT
>JAESFO010000751.1_pt1 | contig 14592 bp, 13 predicted proteins | sample 9269421 | NCBI WGS metagenome assembly JAESFO01 (sample SAMN14502839, study PRJNA617101) | algae metagenome | isolation source: Nostoc desertorum CM1-VF14 and co-occurring heterotrophs from rocky... | place: USA: Clark Mountains, San Bernardino, California | collected 2000-06-05 | reverse complement strand
CGGCAGCCAGCGAGGATAGAACACATATTGGCCGGTGTTACGCCGCTGGAGCATAAAGCGACCCTGCTTTAGATTCTCGAAATACTGAGCCTCGGGTCCCATCACTTGCTCTTTCCCTGATCGACGGCATAGCCATCAATAATGGTCCGCTTCTGGATTTTGCCGGTCGGCCCCTTGGGAAGAACGGACCAAATCTCAATGGTTTTTGGAATCTTGAAGGTGGCGATCTTGTCGCGACAGAATTCGCGCAATTCGTCGGCGCTGACGGTTGCGCCGGTCACCAGACTGACCACGGCATGGATGCGATCGCCCCAGCGCTCGTCCGGGAGACCCACCACCGCGATCTCGTTCACCGCCGGATGCTCCGCGAGCACGTTCTCGATCTCGGTAGGGAAGACGTTGTAGCCGCCTGTCTTAATGCGGAACTTGGCGCGGTCGCTCAGGTAGACATAGCCCTCGTCATCGAGACGGGCCATGTCACCGGTATAGACCCAGCCGTCGCGGATCGCTTCGGCATCCTTTGCGGGCGCATTCCAGTAACCTTCGAAACGCACATCGCTGTTGATGATCAGCTCGCCGATCTCGCCTGGTTTCACGTCCTCACCGCTCTCGTCGACTATGCGGACATCCACATAGGGAAGCGGCTTGCCCGCGGAGGCGAGGATGTCGGCGCGCGAGGACAGACCGCGGACGTGATCTTCCGGAAACAGCATCATCGACATGCCCATCAGTTCGGTGGTCCCGAACATTTGCAAGAACGGCCTCTTGAACGCATCCGCTGCAGCGCGGATGGTAGCCGGTGGCAACGGCGACGCGCCGTAGCCGAACAAGCGCATGGAGCTGAAATCGGCGCGACCGAGCGACGGCGACTCCAGCAGCGTGTTGAGCATAGTAGGTACCAACACCGTATTAGTGGTGCGCTCGCGTCTGATCAGTTCAAAAGCCCGCTCGGCATCCCAAACGCCGACGATCACCGTCGCCGCAGCGTGGAAAATGTTGCGCATCATATGCATGATCGGAATGCCGGCCGCCGGCATCGCATGTAGCCAGCGCGAGCTGGCATCGATGCCCTCGCAAGAGGCAATGTAGAGGATCGACTGCAGGAACGGACAGTGTCGGTAGACCGCGCCCTTAGGCAGGCCGGTCGATCCCGTCGTATAGGCGATCATCGCGATGTCATGCGCGGTCTGCACCAGCGCTAAATTCGGATCCTGGTCGCCGATCAGGGCCTCATAGGCGCTGCCGGCGTCACCGAATTCGATGATGTGGAAATCGCCGCCCTTTTCCTTCACCGCGGCATGCACCGTCTCAAGCAGCGGTCGGTGATCTTTGTGCACGAACACCGCTCGTGGCGAGCAGTCGTGGATGAGCTCGACGATCTCGCGCAGCGCGAGCCGGGGATTGAGACCGACGCGGACCGCGCCGATCTTCATGCAGGCGCCGAAGGTCTCGGCGATCTCGATGTGATCATAGGATAGAATCAATACCCGGTCGCCGATACCGACGCCAAGGGCACGGAGACCGTGCCCCAGCGCGTCGGTGCGGCGATGATAATCGCCCCAGCTTACTTTCCGCTCGAGCTCAACGAACGCATCCTTACTCGACCAGAATGTGCCATTGCGTTTGATTAATTGCCCAAAAGTAAGCATGGGAACCTCAATCGTCAGGTGCGGAGTTGCGGGATTAGGTTGCGCCTGCCATCGGCTTGATCACGGCTTCGGCGAATTCGCTGAGCATCGCCATCTCAACCTCGTCGGGGAAATAGCCGACGTGATGCCAGAGAAAGAATTCGTTGACCTTGTACGTGTCGCGGAGCCGGCCGATCTCGTCGGCAACCTGCTGTCGCGAACCTTCCCACATCCTGCCGACCGGCACATGATAGGGCGGCGCATTATAGGCGTAATTGAACAGATCGAGGAAACCTGACTTGAGGTCGGCGCTCTCGGCCGGATTGCGGCCGAGCACGAGATGGCCGCCGATCGCGATGGCATCGTCCGCCGTCGCCTTGCGGCCGACGGAGGCGGCTTCTTTGATGTAGTTGTCGATAACGATGGGCATAAATTCTTCCTTGTCATTCGATACAAACGACACCATTTTTCCGCCTTCGCGGGCCCAGAACCGGACCGTCTCCATGCTGTAACTGAACGGCGCATAAACCGGCGGATAGGGCTGCTGCAGCGGCCGCGGCACGATCCCGATCTCGAGCAGGTTATTGTCCTTGTCGATGGTGTGGTCGGCGTGATCCTTGGTCGGCGCGAAGTGCCACTTCATCTCCGGCGGCACCTGCCAGAAGTCGCCCTTGATAGAGGTTGTCGGCTTGGTCCACAGCTCCTTCACGATGCGCCAGTTCTCGTAGAAGATCGCACGATTGCGCTCGTCGGCGGCCGACTTGTCGGACTCGGTCGAGGTGATGCCAAGATGTTGGCCGAATGTGCCGACCCAGCGCGGCGTGTTCCCACGCGAGAAGCCGGCGAATACACGACCGCCGGTTAGGTGATCCACCATCGCAATGTTCTCGGCGAGTTGGATCGGATTTACCGCGGTGAGATTCATGCCGAGCTGGCCGACGCGCATCTTCTTTGTGTGCTGCGCGACATAGAGATTCCACAACAGCGGATTTGTGGTAGTCTCGATGCCCTCAACCTGCATGTGCTGCTCGGTCATGCAGAAGCCGTCATAGCCGATCGACTCGGCGAACTGCATCTGGTCGCGGATGCGGTCCATTAGTATCTGGAAGCGTGCGGGATCCGAGCCGGCAAGCTTCACTTTCTCGTTCCGGGCACACATATACGGGACGACTAGGATATTGAACTTCATTTCAGTCTTCCTTCTGAAGAAGCGCTACCGCTTCAATCTCGATAAAAGCCGTTGCTTCGAAAAGAGCAGTCACCTCGACGAGGGTCATTGGCGGAAAATGCAATCCAAGAATTTTCCGCCAGCTTTCCGCGATCTCAACCTTCGCCGACTTGAAAGCCGCCATGTCGGTGACAAATATTCGTAGCGACGCAAGGTCCGTGGCGCCTCCGCCGGCTGCAGCGACAACCTCCACGACATTCCGAAGCGACAGATCGAACTGCTCGGAAAACGTCAGTTCGGCAGCTGGAGCAGCCTCTCCCCGCACGACAGCAAGTTGGCCGGCGACATAAAGAGGCGTACGGCCTGCTCCATACATTCCGTACGAAAAGCCTTTTGCTCTCTTCCACCCTTCCGGCAGAACGGCTTGGATAGCGTTGGTCGTGTTTTTCATAGCGGCGCTCCAAATCCCCGCCTTGACCTTTGTCATAAATTTGTTGGATGTCCAGCAAATATTTTGGGCGAGTTGCGTAATTTGTTCCCGCTTTGCGGCCCGGTTGCATGGAGCGCCTCGCGTTAAATGCGATAGTGCTCGGCATGGAACACTGCCTCGAGGTTTTCACCTGCTTCGCTTCTCGACACTCAAATCGAGATATATGCTGGTCAGCCCAATTCTTGCTCTATCTCGACCGGCTTGCATGGCCATCTAATAGATGCGTGTTTAGCAGCTCAAGGCAGCACCTGCGCAGACTATGAAGGCATGACCTTAGCACTGCGATCAATATCTAATTTACTTCACTGCCGTTCTAACTTGCCAAAGCTGATCCAACCGATTGTCAGGCGACCTCTGCTTCTTCATTTTTTTTCTTCGGTGCATTTTTGGAGAGCGCCTGTTTGTCGATGCGAGTTCGACCGCGGGGTAAATGCTATGATCACATTTGATGACGATCATTCAGCTGCGCACGGGATTGACCGATCTGCAAAGGTCCCGCCGGTCAATTTCCATCTTATACGCTGATCTGCACAGGGGACGGTGGCCGACGCGGCTGTCGCCGCTCCCGGCACGAAGCAGATATGAAGGTCGAGGTCCGCGGTGTTCTACCGCGCGCAAGGCCTAGCATCAGTTCAGGCGCAAAAGTCACATAGGCCCGTGGCACCGTGTCGGATTGATCCGCGGCATAGGCATGCGTAGCGCAATCTCCGGCGGGCCGATCCAACCGCGATCGACAACCGGCGGCGCCGTGCCCCCCCTGGAATATGTGGATCGACAGTCATGGCGCCGCGCCCGATGGTGCTATGGCTCTCGACCGCACTTGGAGTGGCTTCGTCTATGTCGCTTACGTTATCGATGTCTATGCCCGCAAGATTCTCGGCTGTCGAACTTGCGGATGGCACATCCTAGCTACGCGCTCGACGCGCTAGAGCAGTAACCCACGCCCTTGAAACGATTGATTGGTCCAAAAACAGAAGCCTTCTGAAGCCGATCGTAAGCACTCTGCCGACCGAGGCCGAACAACATGTAGCGCCACCCGGAAAACACCAACCGGGCCCGCATTAACTTGAACAACTGGACATAACCGCGGGGCGTTTCGACGCGACCGTCAACGATCTTTCATATATACGATCGACAAGAATTATGGACTACGCATGCAGCGCTACTAAGACGAATAAGATATTTATTATCGCTGATATAACCGCGAAGGCCAGAACCGTTCTTTCGCTCAAGCTCATAACCCTTAATTCACATAACTACACTTCAAGAGTTGCCATTTTAAATGTGCGCTCGAAAGTGTCGATCTAACGCGTTGTTGGACGTCTAGGATGCGAGGCGGCGCACGGACGATTTAGACCATCACATACCGATCTTCTATCGTAACTAAGCGACGCCTGCTTCTTCTATCCAATTCAGTATGACGTCCGCGATTTGATCACTATTTTTCTCCGACATCATCATGTGACCGTTACCGTAAATACCAGACTTTGGCAGATCAAGATGCGTCACATCCGCGCCACGTGAATGAAGAAAGTTTACGACCTCCAGATTAGATTCACGCATCCATGTCGCGTCGGCGGTCACAACTGCAATAGGTGGTGCATACGCGTCGTGAGAACCGATAAAACTCTCGGCACACAAACCATTATCGAAGCTTCCAAGTGCGTGTGACATCCCTGGGGCGCCCAAGGGTTCGACGGCCACAATAGCTTTCACGAGATTACCGCCGCACGCGCTAAGCGCCCATCCACATGGCCCCCCTGCGGAGTGAGTGACGAGCACGGTATCGCCTACGACATCGAACAACGCCGGCGCTATGGCTTCAATATGCCGCTGGGCTGCTGAAAGTGAAATTGGCATCGGACCTTGACTAGCCATGAAACGATGTCGAGCCTCTTCCTCGTCGGGCCACATATGATGCAACTTGGCCGCCGGCCAAAGACCGGATACCGCTACATCGACGAACCGCGGCATTATAGTTTCATAACTAGGCGGTGGCGTAGATTCTCCTAAGGCCACGGCATTCCAGTAGTTTCTACCATGCCCAGGTCGATCGAGAATGTTTACGATAAAACCTGCCTTAAGAAAGGCATGCGCCCATCCAGGGCGGCCGTCAGGCGTCCGAAGAAATTCAGATCCTTGCCCCCCACCACCGTGAACAAATGTCACGGATACTTTTCTAGATATAACTGGCTTGAACCACTGAAGGTATGCAGAAACTCCGCTCAGGGTGCGCCCAGCCTCGAAAAGTGGCTTCGTCGTTATGAATTGGCCGCCGAAGTCCGAGAGTTCAAATCCCATCATAATCCTTATAATTGGTGCGCATCTGCTCATGAAACAGAAGAGCGCGCCTCATATCATCACGATTACCTGCAATCTCGCGCGTTTTGCTTATCCATTCGTCGCGCCTTTGACCTGGAAGTAAATGATAGAGATTTTCAAGATTCCGGGTAGCTTGCGGCGAGACCAGCTCAATAAATTTCTGTCGCCTATCGCGGTCGTAATAATCGAGGATGTCATGGCTAACGCCCTCATTGATGATACGACTCAGCGCTTCCACTAATGCAAAACTATCAAACATGCCACCGGTCAGACCTAAGCCGCCTGTTGGATTAGTAACATGAGCGGCGTCTCCAACCAAAATGACTCGCCCTTGATACATTCTGTCCGTGACACGCTGATGCATCCGGTAAGGCGAGAAGGCAACGACCTTGTATTCCCGCCGATCTGGTAAGAGCTCTGCAAAAACCTTGTCGATGCGCTGTTCCAAGCCGTCCAGCGGAACACTTGCGTCTTCGGTGAACGTAACGCGCCAAAAATTAGGATTCGCGATCTTGCAGATCACCGAGCCGTAGACTGGATCTACCTGCATCGTTGTTCTACCAAAGCCCAAACTGTCGAAATCGTAGTACGTGTTAGTCGCCACGTAACGTTCCGGCCACGTCACGCCAAAGAACTGCATCTTCAAAATATCGCGGCGGACTCGACTACCCGCGCCATCAGCACCGATCAGCCATCCTGCCTCGATAATTTCCCGTGCCTCTGCGCTACCAACCTCGACTCGGACTCCATCGCTATTTTGAGAGCAATCAATCAACGGTGTAGAGTATCGGATCGACACATTCGGGTAGCTCGCCAAATGCTTCAGGAGCACTTGCGATAGCCTGTCTTGTCCGAGATGAAGCGCATATGGAAACTCGACGATCCCCTCTAGGCACCCGATGTCCCAACGGATCATTTCACCCGTTGAGTGCACACGCCAATCGAATTCTTGCCGCCAAAATCCGGCCTCGACGCAATCGTCCAAGATGCCCAAATCGCGGAGGTGGGGAAGCACAGAGCAGTGATAAACCAAGGCGCGAGGGCTGCTATTCGGTTCGGCCTCCGCTTCGACCACCGTTACAGAAATGCCGCGACGCGCCAAACCTAGCGCCGTGAGCAGCCCCGTCGGCCCCCCGCCTGCTATCACAACACTTCTATGCATGATTGTACTGCCTGTTCGTCATCTCGGGCCGCTCATAGGAGCATCCTCGATCAATGATTTAATATCTGTACGTTCATATAATATTGCGTTATCATGTCAAGTACTTTGCCCGCCTAGCGTGAGGCGCCGGATTGGAATCTTGCAATGGAGTTTTGATCAATGTGCTCGGCACGACTTTTCGAATGTTTTTCGCGGTCAATGACTGCATGACGCGTTTCGCCCGATTTGGCTTGAACATCGCCGCCAACGGCATCCGCCAGCATGTGTTGCGTTACGGCGGCCGCGGCCAGCCGCTGGTGATCGTTCCGGGCATCACCAGCCCGGCGATCACCTGGGGCTTCGTGGCAGAGGCGCTGGCCGAGCAGTTCGACACCTATGTGGTGGATGTGCGCGGCCGCGGTCTTTCGTCCTCGGGCCCCGATCTCGATTACGGCGTCGATGCCATGGCGGCCGATCTGGTCGCGCTGCTCGATGCGCTCAAGCTCGAGAATGCCATCGTGCTCGGCCACTCCATGGGCGCGCGCATCGCGGCCCGTGCCGCCGGCATCTCATTCGCGCGGATGGGGCGGCTCGTGCTCGTCGATCCGCCGGTGTCGGGTCCCGGTCGCCGTGCCTATCCTTCGAAACTGCCATGGTACGTGGACTCGATCCGTCTCGCGACCACCGGAATCGATGCGGACGGCATGCGCGCATTCTGTCCGACCTGGACCGATCAGCAACTCGCGCTGCGCGCCGAATGGCTGCACACCTGTTTCGAGCCCGCCATCGTGAAAGCCTTCAACGACTTTCACGACACCTGTTTCCATGACGACGTGCCCGGCCTGAACATGCCGGTCGCCCTGATGGTGGCGGGCAAGGGCGGCGTGATTCTCGACGAGGATGTCGCCGAACTCACCACGCTCAATCCCAATATCCAGATCACACGCGTTGCCGATGCCGGCCACATGATTCCCTGGGACGACTTCCCGGGCTTCCTCGGCGCACTCGACGGCATCCTCGGCACTTCTCTGCGAAAGACGCACCTATGACAAAGACATTCCGTATCGGTCAGATCGTTCCCAGCTCCAACATCACGATGGAGACCGAAATTCCGGCGATGCTGACCGCGCGCCAGTTGATCCGCCCCGAGCGCTTCACGTTTCATTCCGCGCGCATGCGCATGAAGCACGTCACCAAGGACGAACTCGCGGCCATGGACGCCCAGTCGGACCGCTGCGCGATGGAATTGTCCGACGCCCGCGTCGATGTGCTCGGCTATGCCTGTCTGGTGGCGATCATGTCCATGGGCCATGGCTATCACCGCGAAAGCCAGGCCCGCCTGCAGAAGGTGACCGCCGAGAACGGCGCGCCTGCGCCGGTGGTCACCAGCGCCGGTGCGCTGGTGGAAGCGCTGGGCGTGATCGGCGCCAAGCGCATCGCGGTCGTCGCGCCCTATATGAAGCCGCTGACCAAGATGGTGATCGATTACATCGAGGCCGAAGGCATCACCGTCGTCACGCATCGCGCGCTCGAGATCTCCGACAATCTCAAGGTCGCCGCCCATGATCCGGCCAATCTGCCGGGCATCGTCGCCGAACTCGATACGTCGGATGTCGACGCCGTCGTGTTGTCGGCCTGTGTGCAGATGCCGTCGCTCGCCTCGGTGCCGAAGGTCGAGGCGCTCACCGGCAAGCCGACGCTGACCGCCGCCATCGCGACGACCTATCAGATGCTGAAGGCCCTCGATCTTGAACCGGTGGTGCCCGGCGCGGGTTGCCTGCTCTCCGGCGCCTACTGAGAGGGATGACATGACCGAGACCGCGTCACAGAATTACGAAGGCGTCTGGGGCAATCGCATCGGCTTCGGGCAGCGTCCCGCTGTCATCGTCGTCGATTTCATGAAGGCCTATACGACGCCGGGCGCAGCGCTCTATGCGCCGGGCGTGGTCGAGGCCGTCGCCAGGACGCCGGCGCTTCTGGATGCGGCCCGGCACAGTGGCGTGCCGGTGATTCACACCAACATCCTCTACTTCGCCGAAGGCTGCGTCGATGGCGGGATGTGGGTGAAGAAATCACCGGTCATGGCGGCGATGGTCGCAGGCAATCCGCTCGCCGAATTCTGCGATGGCGTGGAGCCGGCCGCGGGCGAACTCGTGATCACCAAGCAATATGCCAGCGCCTTCTTCGGCACGAGCCTTGCTACGACGCTGCATGCGCAGGGCATCGATACCGTGGTGATTGCCGGCTGCTCGACCAGCGGCTGCATTCGCGCCACCGCGGTGGATGCCGTACAATATGGCTTCCGCACCATCGTGGTGCGGGATTGCGTCGGCGACCGCCACCAGGCGCCGCATGACGCCAACCTGTTCGATATCGACGCCAAATATGGCGACGTCATCGGCCTCGATGAGGCGGTGACGCGCCTGCGTGAATCCGCAGTCAGTTGAAAGGGAGAACGACATAATGGATCACTTCAGCTTCACGGAAATCTGCCTGCATCAGCTCAAGATGTCGGGCGTCCACGAAGGCGAAAAACTCGTCGTCTTGACCCAGGGCAATGACCGCCTGGATTATGCCGATGCCTTCATGGCCGCCGGCCAGCGCCTCGGCGCAAAGATGTATCACATGCGTCTGCCCGCGGTGCCGCCGATCGGCGCCTGGGCGGTCGGCCAGACCGGCCTCGCCGCGATGCCCGAAGCCGTCGAGGCGCTGAAGAATTGCGACATGCTGATCGACTGCATCTTCCTGCTGTTCTCGCCGGAGCAGATGGCGATCCAGGCTGCGGGCACGCGCATCCTGACCGCGGTGGAGCCGCCGGAATTGCTGGCGCGCATGCTGCCGACCAAGGAGCTGCGCGAGCGCGTCGAAGTCGGTGCGGAGCTTCTTGCCAAGGCCAAGGTGATGCGCATCACCTCGCCGTTCGGCACTGATGTCACCTACAAGCTCAACACCTATCCGACCATCGCGGAATATGCCTGCACCGATACGCCGGGCCGCTGGGACCACTGGCCGTCGGGCTTCGTCTTCACCGGCGGTGACGACGACGGCGTCGATGGCACATTCGTGGTGGGGCCGGGCGATATCCTGCTGCCGCAGAACATCTATGTGCGCGAGCCCATCACCTACACGATTGAAAAGGGATGGGTCGTCGATATCCGCGGCGGACTCGAAGCCGAACTGGTCAAGTCCTACATGTCGGCCTTCAACGATCCGCGCGGCATGGGCATGAGCCATGTGGGCTGGGGCCTCAACCAGAATGCCAAATGGCACGCGATGGTGCCCGGCGAATTCCCGGGCGGCATGGGCATGGAGCCGCGCTCGTTCTACGGCAATGTCATGTTCTCCACCGGCCCGAACAACGAACTCGGCGGCCCCAACGACACCGCCTGCCATCTCGACATTCCGCTGCGCGGTTGCTCGCTCTTCCTGGATGACGAGCCGATCGTGCTGAATGGCGATATCAGTGTGAAGGAAATGCAAGTGCCGCGATAAGCTGTCGTCGCCTAAAATGTCTGCAGATTCTCTGAGAGCATTACGGAGCTACAGCGATCTGATAGAGCCATAGCCTGCGCAAAGTGCAGTTGAATGTGGTCCAACATAAAAAACCCCTCTTTTTCAGCAGGCGAAAAAGAGGGGTTTTATTTTTTCGGATAGTTTGGTCAGGGACCTTTATGTTGGCGCTGCAAATCAGATTCGTGATTGACGAATTCTACCCGTGGCATTGCTCTGTTCTAAGTCCGTGTCCGGTTGCTACCGTTTGGCGTTCTGAGCAGCCTGAATGATAGAAGCCTTGTCAAACTCGTAACAGCGTGAATGAAGGTCGTTCGTGTAAGCCCCTGCAATTGAACCACCTTTCTGCAGAACGCCCGAAGCGGTGAACAATGCCCTCGTTTCTTCCCATCGCTCTGCGTATTCTTTGCCAGGCTCATCGCCCGCTGGAATAGCTTTCAAAGCATTGCTCAACCATTTCTCGAGTACTTGCGTCCCCTCTGCCACAATCACGTCTTGAGTTTTACCGGCGGGGATGGTTGCAGGAAATTCTTTGTAAAACAGCTCTACAGCAGCCGCCGGATTGGTGCGCGTGAACAGAAGTGCTTTTGCAATCGCACGGCAGTAACCTACAAGATCTTTAGAGCGAGACTTTAAAAGGTCCGATCGAGTCACGAGTTGGAACCCGGCCAAATTGTCCTGAAGCGGAACATCGAGCAAGCGGAACGCGACACCTTGGTTTGCCATCAATCCATAAAGTGCATCCCAATAATAGATACCGTCCACCTGCCGAGACTTTAAGGCGGTCGCGACCTGAGCGCCGTATCCAAGGCTTATAGCGCTATAGGTCCCGTCGATTCCATCTCGCCGCATCTGTTCACGCAACACCAATTCGGACCCAGATCCGACTTGGCCGAAGCCAACAGACTTACCAACCAAATCGGATAGCTTCGTTAATTTCGAATCCGGAGGCACCGCAAGTGAATAACCGAGGTTCATCTTGATAGTAAAGATCGCAGAAACATTTGCTCCTTGCTCACGAAGCTTAAGCACACTCTCTGCCAACTGCGTTGCTACCTCGGCACCATTGTTGACCAGTATCTGGCCAGCTGCCAACCCCTGCGCCGGCAAAAGGCTGACGTTGAGACGCTCCTCCGCGAAATAGCCTAGTTGCTTCGGCACAGCGTAGGTCCAAACGTCCTCGCCTAACGTATTGCTGGTATTGGCCTTGGCAACCCTGAATTCGTTCAGCGGCTGAGCGATAGATGTTGCGCTGTTGAGTAATAGGATCCCGATGGCCGTTGCCACCCGCAGGTTGAGCACGATTACGTTCCTTTCTTTTAGAGTTGACCGAAGTTCTTCTCTCGTTTTGACCAAAAGCAAAAGTGCGACTCTATCTTCTGTACAAGGACACTCAGGATGAAACCTACGGCACCGAGCACCACCAGTATGGCGAACACGCCGCCCACTTGCAGATTGTTGTTGTATTGAAGAAGCAAGACCCCGAGACCTGAGGTGGCACCGACAAATTCGCCTACGATAGCACCGAGCATCGCGAGCACGACCGCCATATGCAGGCCGGCGAATATGAATGGGAGGGCACTTGGAATTATGATCTTTTTGAATATTTGGAAGTTGGAGGCGTTGCACGACCTTGCCAAGTCAATCCGATCTGGATCGACAGAGTGATACCCGGCGATGCAATTAACGAGCATTGGGAAAAATACGAGAATTGCAGCCATCATGATCTTCGGCTCGAGACCGTAGCCAAGCCACACTATCATCAAAGGCGCTATTGCGACCTTTGGAAGCGCGTTAAAGGCTTGGATGTACGGATACATAACTCGACCGGCTCGCTCCCAATGCGCAAGCGCAAACCCTCCCCCAATTCCAGCGATGCTACCGAGGAAAAACCCGATCAATGCTTCGAGCGCGGTCACACCCAGGTTGTAAATGAAGCTGGAAGATGAGGTTACTGGAACCGAGAATCCTTGTATCAACCAGCTTAGAACGTTGACGGGCGACGGGAAGATGATCGGCGGTATGTCAAATAACCAAGTCACTTCTTGCCAGCCGCCAAGCAAAAGGCAAAGCAATATGAGCGACGCGATCCGCTCTTTATTTCTTGAAACTGGAGCGTTTAAAGCAATCGGCTCGATTGCGACTTCTTGCAACGACGCGCCTGTCATCCCGTAATGTCCTCTTTTGCGTTCAGCAATTTGCGAATATGAGAAGCGTATTGTCCAAATCGCTCTGTATTGATTACGGAAAGCTCTCTTGGCCGATTGAGGGAGATATCGAGCACCTGCTCGATGCGACCTGGTCGGGGCGTCATCACAACCACGCGGTCTGACAGAAAAACGGACTCTGGTATCGAGTGCGTTACGAAGACTACTGTTTTCTTGTGCTCACTCCAAATATCCAACAGCAGCACGTTCATCTGCTCTCGCGTCATCGCGTCCAGAGCGCCGAACGGCTCGTCCATTAGAAGAACTTTTGGATCTTGCACTAATGCCCGCACTATCGAAGCGCGCTGCTGCATGCCGCCGGACAACTGATGCGGATAGCTGTCCTTGAAGCTTAATAACCCCACCTTATCGAGCAGCCCTAGAGCTCGTTCCTGAAAAGCCTTGGTGTGACCGTACTGAACTTCCACTGGGAAAAGCACGTTCTCAAGAATGGAACGCCACGGCAAGAGCACCGGGGACTGAAAAACCAACCCAACATCTTTGCTAGGTCGCGACAGTGCGCGGCCCTCAAGCGCAACATCCCCGGATGTTTGCCGCATTAGTCCCGACACGATCTTCAACAAAGTGGACTTTCCGCATCCACTCGGTCCCACCAGCGAGATAAATTCACCTGGTGCTATATCAAGCGAAACGTTGTCCAGCGCGACGGTGGAGGTAGTCTCATATTTTTTGGTGACGGACCGAACAGAGATCAAAACGCTCTCCGGCGGCTCGGTCGACAAGGGCTGCAACAATGCATCCATAGAGGCGGACTCCGGCAACTTACGACAAAGAAACTATATTTATATGACCATACAATATCGAGATGTAAAGGTTTTTCTGTTATTGCGCGACCCTCAGACGAGAGCCGGCTCGATAATCTCTGAAAACGAACCAAACCAAATTGCTGGTCACCCGCGTCGCGTATGGCTATCAAATGAGCCATCCTGACCATGCCTTAGGCATTCTATCGCTTGAGTATCCAATGCTTAATGACAAGCCTACTCGTCGACCCGGCCGCCCTCGAAAACCAAAGCCCGATGAACGGCTCGCCGGTTCAGCTCGGAAGCTTGGGCGGAGGCCGCACGGCGATCTGGCCGCCAGCGAAACAAGACAGCAGATATTAGATAGCGCCGAAAAGATGTTCGCAGACTTCGGCTATCTGGGCGCCTCGCTTCAGCAGGTCGCCAAGGACGCCGGCGTGACTACCGCGCTAACCACGTATTATTTCAAAAGTAAGAAGAATCTCTACAGCGAAGTTTATCGCAGACGCGCCGATGTCCTCACGAATCGCCGACGTCAGCGACTTGAGGAACTTCGCAGTCGCAATGTCCCTGCGGAACTATCTGAACTTGTGGCAGCTTATGTTCTCCCTCAATTTGAGATGAGGCGCGAAAGCGAAGGGGGCAAGCATTTTGCTCGCCTTCAGGCCCGTATCCTCAGTGAGCCGGAGGAGATTGTAAGACCGCTGCGACGCAAGATTTACGATAAGACGTTGCGCGCTTTTGCGACTGAAATGGAGGCGACATCGGGTCCACAATACGCAGCGGATATTGGCTGGGGCGTGACCTTTATGATCGGAATCATTCTTTACATGTTGCGAGACGTCGATCGTATTGGTGAGTTTTCCGAGGGGCGCTTCCACCTCGAAGAAGATGACGCTCTGATAGAAAAAATCGTCCAGTTCATCGTGGGAGGAATTTCCGCAGCTCGTAACGGCGCGAGATAGAACGCTTCCCTTATCGCTTAGCGCACCACACGAAAAGCTGGTTGCCCTTCACAATGCACAGACATGGCCGACATAACCTCATCCTTCAGGCCGCGGACGTCTCTGCAGCGCATAGTTCACGAAATGGCTTGAAACTTCCGTAGGTGCCATCGCAATAAAGCAAAGGGTGCTTCTCGCTATGCAGCGCCACACGCTGTACATGGCCTACTACAAGTGAGTGCGTACCAGAAGCAAACACATCCGCAACCGTCAGGAACACTGAAGCAACTGCATTTGCGAGATAAGGAAGCGGAATGCTCCTGTCGCTTATGCTTGCTGTTGACCACGGACCGTTCGCAAAACGGCCCTCACCACTCGCTCTAGCGAACCCTTCCACGAGAGACTTGTCCCAGTGCGT
>JAESFO010000750.1_pt1 | contig 14616 bp, 12 predicted proteins | sample 9269421 | NCBI WGS metagenome assembly JAESFO01 (sample SAMN14502839, study PRJNA617101) | algae metagenome | isolation source: Nostoc desertorum CM1-VF14 and co-occurring heterotrophs from rocky... | place: USA: Clark Mountains, San Bernardino, California | collected 2000-06-05 | reverse complement strand
GAACGCCTGCAGGTAGCGCGCCCCGGGGACCGGCCGGCGGTCGCCCGCCGGGTCCGTGTCGGCGGGGGCGGTCGTGGTGGGATCGGTGGTCGTCATCGGTCAGCCTCCCAGCCGGACGCGCGGGTCGAGGGCGGCCAGGACGATCTCCGACAGCAGCTGCATCACGACCGCGACGAGCACCGCTCCGAGGATGAGTGCCTGGACCACGAGGTAGTCACGGGACTGGACCGAGGACACCGCGAGGGTGCCCAGCCCGTTGCGGGCGAAGATCGCCTCGACCACGATCGCGCCGCCCAGCAGGTCGCCGATGCGCAGGCCGATCACCACGACCACCGTGCCGACGCTGTTGCGCAGCACGTGCCTGCGGGTGACGCGGCCGGGCCGCGCCCCCTTGGAGCGCGCCAGGTCGACGAAGTCCTCGCCGCGGGCGGTCAGCATCGAGGTCTGCAGCAGCCGGGCCACGACGGCCGCCTGCGGCAGGGCCAGCGCGACCGCGGGCAGGATCAGGTACTGGATGCCGAGCTCGGGGTCGTCGAGCAGCGCGATCTCACCGCTCACCGGCAGCAGCGGCAGCGCCAGCCCCAGGAACAGGATGAGCAGCAGGCCGGTGAGGAACGGCGGGATCGCCAGGAACACCGTGTTGAACCCGTCCACCACCGAGCGGGCGCCGCGCGAGCGTGGGGAGCCGCCGAGGACACCCAGCAGCAGCCCGACCGCGATCATGATGACCGTCGCCAGCAGGGCGAGCTCGACGGTGCTCTCCAGCCGGCTGCCGATCAGCTCGGTGACCGGCCGGTTGAGGATGTAGGACCGTCCCAGGTCGCCCCGGAACACCCCGCCGATCCAGAGGAGGTACTGCTGCCACAGCGGCTGGTCGAGCCCGAGCTCGGCACGGATGCCCGCCACGATCTCGGGGGTCGCGTCCGGTCCGGCCAGCTCGACCGCGGCGTCACCGGGCGCGAGCCGGGGCAGGACGAAGGCGATCACCGAGCTGACGAGGGCGACCAGTGCGAACGAGGGCAGCTTGCCGATCAGGAAACGGATCATCACTCAGCCCGTCACGTAGGCGTTCTCGAGCAACGTGACGCCACGCATGGTGACCGCCACGTCGCCGGTCTTGATCGAGGCGACGAGGATCTCCGGGGCCTGGACCACCGGGTGCAGGAACGCCTCGTCGTTCAGGTACGCGCCGAGCGCGACGACCGCGGCGTCCGCCTGCGGGGTCCCCGGCGGTGCGGTGCGCAGGGCCTTCTTCAGCGCCTCGAACCGTGGTGAGTCGGCTTTCGACGGGTTGCCCTCGCGCAGCACCGGGATCGAGTCGATGATCGTCGACGGGGCGAGCGGGATCTGCGAGTGCAGCGACAGCCACGCCGGGCCGAGCTCACCCTGGTTCTGTCCGGTCTGGAAGGTCGGCTGGTCCAGGGTGACGCCGACCGGGTCCAGGCCGATCGCGCGCAGGTTGTTGGCGACGATCTCGAAGATCGCGCGCACCGTCGGGTTGGCCCCGTAGGAGATCGGGACCCGGGCGCCCTCGGCGCCGGCCTCGGTGATCATCCGTCGGGCCAGGTCGGGGTCGTAGGTGAAGTGGGCGACCTGTGCCTGCGGCACGCCCCGGGCGCCGACCGGGAACGGCAGCGAGGAGACCGCGCCGGTCCCGGCGAAGACCTGGTCGCGGATGCGCTGACGGTCCAGCGCGAAGCCGACGGCCTGCCGGACCCGGCGGTCGTCGAACGGGGCGACCGTGGTGTCCAGGCCGAGGGGGTAGACGGTGCCCCCCGCGTCGATGATCTGGTAGCGCTCGTCGCCGAAGTAGGGCCGGGCGTCCGACGGCGTCAAACCCCACGCCAGCTGGGCCCGGCCGCTGCGCAGCGCGGACAGCAGAGCGGTGGCGTCGGCGGTGACGACGAAATCGATCCGTTGCAGGTGCACGGCGTCGCGGTTCCAGTAGCCGTCGTAGCGTTCCAGGGTGAAGCCCGCGCCGGGCTGCCAGTGGGTGAACCGGAACGGGCCGGTCCCGACGATCCGGGAGCCGTCGGCGACGCCGGCATAGGTGTTCGGGTCGACGATCGGCGTCTGGTTCAGGTAGTCGAACAGCGCGTCGCCGAGCGGGGCCTTCGCGGTGACGGTCAGGTGGGTGGGGTCCTCCACCCGGACCGAGGCGAACGACCGCGGGACGTTGCCCAGGTTGGACCCGGCGGCCTTGCCCGCCGTCGTCTCGAACGTGAACTTGACGTCCTCGGCGGTGAACGTGCGGCCGTCGTGGAACGTGACGCCCTCACGCAGGCTGATGCGGACCGTCCGGCCGTCCGGGGAGACGTCGACGGCCGTGGCCAGGACGGGCTCGACGGCGCGGGTCCCCGCGTCCAGGCGGATCAGTGGCTGGAAGACGTTCTCGACCCACGGGTTGTTGCGGGCCAGGGTCTGGAACAGCCCGGCGGGCCGGGCGTCGAGGGCGATCGCGTAGGTGAGGGTGCCGCCCTCGATGCGCTCGCCCCGGGAGCTCTGGAGGTTCCGGGCGGAGGTGCAGGCACCGACCGTCGCGACGAGGGCGACGATCGTGACGAGCGTTCTCAGCCGTCGTCGGGGCCGGGACGGTCGTGCACGGGCTCGCATGGTGCTCCTCGTCGTCGAGGGAGGCGTTCGGGACTTTCTGCGCCGCGAAAAGTAATCAGTCGAGCGATCGCGCGTCAAGAGCCTCCGCTTGGCTGAGTACGTGGTTACTACGTGCACCTTCTTTCTTCTTCGTGCGAAGTATCCGGCTGCTACAGTCGCGTCCGGCACTACGGAGTGCGAGAGGGGAACGACCGTGGCGACGCTGAGTCGTGATCGCAGGCGCGGCCCGTACGAGGCCGCGGTCTTGCGGGTGCTGCGCGAGTGCGGTCCGGTGTCCCGGACACGGGTCGGTGAGCTGACCGGGCTGTCCGCGGCCACGGTCAGCAAGGCGGTCTCCGCCATGGTCGGCAGCGGGCTGGTCCGCGAGGGCGGGGTGACCGAGCCACGGATGGGACGCCCCGCCGTCGCTCTCGTGCCCGCCGTCGACGCGGTGACCGTCTGCGCCGTGCAGGTCGAGTACGGCACGGTCCGGTTCGCGCTGGCCGACGCCGACGCCCGGGTCCGCTCCACGCGATCGGTGCCGTTCGATGTCACGGCGCCGGCGGTCGAGGTGCTCGACCTCGTCGCCGCCGAGGTGTCGGCGCTGGTCGCCGCGGACTCCGGGGCGCCCTGCATCGGTCTCGCGGTCGGGCTGCCCGGCGCGGTCGACGAGGCGCGCCGGGTCAACCGGCTGACCATCAACCTCGGCTGGCGCGACGTCCCCGTCGCCGAGCACCTGGAACGGGCGCTCGGTGTCCCGGTCGTGGTCGACCACCACGTCCGTCTGATGGCGCTCGGCGAGACGAGACGCGGTGGCACCGCACGGGACGCGATCGCCTACCTGTACGTGCGGCGCGGGGTGGGGCTCGGTATCGCCGCGGCCGTCCCGCAGCGCTACGCCGCGGGTCCCTCGGGGGAGTCCTTCCTGGGGCACACCCGCGTCGCCGAGAACGGGGTGCTCTGCCGGTGCGGTTCCCGGGGGTGCCTGGAGACGGTCGTCGCCGAGCCCTACCTGCGGGCGCGGATGCACGGGGCCGGGCATCGGATCACCCCCGGGACACCGGTCCTGCCGGAGCTGCACCGGCTGGCCGCGGAGGGCGACCCCGCGGCCGTCGAGATCGAGACCGACGTCGCGGGCCACCTCGCGGCGGCCCTCGCCACGGTCGTCAACCTGTTCACCCCGGACCTGGTGCTCGTCGGCGGCATGGTCGCCGAGGCCCCGGACCGGGTCGTCACCCGCATCCGCGAGCTCACCCGGGAGCGCATCTTCCCGCTGCTGCGCGAGGACTTCCGGCTGGAGCCGGCGCCGAGCAGCGACGAGGCCAGCCTCCGGGGGGCGGCCGCACTCGCCCTGGAGGTCTCCTACTACTCATGACCGCATCCGACCGCAGGCCGAACATCCTGCTGATCACCGTCGACGACATGGACGCCCGCAGCCCCGGCTGCTTCGGCGGACCAGCGGGCCTGACCCCGCACATCGACGCCCTCGCGGCGACCGGCGCCCGCTTCCCCGAGGCGCACGTCGTCGCCGCGGTGTGTCAGCCCAGCAGGTCGGCGATCATGACCGGCCGTTATCCGCACCGCAACGGCGCCGAGGGGTTCGAGCCGATCCACGACGGCGTCCCGGTCCTCACCGACGCCCTGCGCGAGGCGGGCTACGCGCTCGGCATCCTGGGCAAGGTCACCCACCTCGCGCCGGTCGAGCGGTTCGGCTGGGAGCACGCCCGGGACATGGCCGAGCTCGGCCAGGGACGCGATCCCGGGCGCTACCGGGCCGAGGCCACGGCCTTCCTCGATACGGCCGTCGCGGCCGACCGGCCCTGGTTCCTGATGGCCAACATGCACGACCCCCACCGTCCCTTCCACGGCAGCGCCGCGGAGGCCGAGAAGTTCGGCGACGACGTCGGTACCGCGATCCCGGCCCCCGACCTCGTCCCGGCGGTGGGGGAGCACCCGCTGCCCGGGTTCCTCCCCGACCTCGACGGGGTGGCGACGGAGTACGCGCAGTACCTCGCCTCGGTGCGTCGCTGCGACCAGGTGGTCGGCGCGGTCACCGCGGCGGTCCGCGAGCACGGCGGCGACCGCGACACCGTCGTGGCATTCCTGTCCGACAACGGGATGGCGTTCCCGTTCGCGAAGGCCAACTGCTACCTGCAGAGCACGCGCACACCGTTCGTGCTCGTGTGGCCGGGTGTCACGACGCCCGGGTCGGTGCACGAGGGCGACCGGTTCACGATGCTCGACCTGCTGCCGACCTTCTGTGAGGTCGCGGGGGTGTCGGTGCCCGACGGTGCGGGTGGGCGCAGCCTCGGGCCACGCCTGCGCGACGGCGCGCAGCCGGAGCCGGACCGCACTGTCGTCACCGTCTTCCACGAGACCTCGGCCCAGGGGCGCTACGAGATGCGCTGCGCCCAGGACTCCGCGCACGGTTACATCTGGAACGCCTGGTCCGACGGCGAGCGGCAGTACCGGGCGGAGAACATGCACGGCCTGTCGTGGGCCGCCATGCAGGACTCCACCGACCCGTCGGTCCGCGCACGACGGGAGTTCTACCTCCGCCGCGCCCCCGAGGAGCTCTACGCGCTGCGTGCGGACCCGCACGCGCTGTCCGACCTCGCCACCGACCCCGCGCACGCCACGGTGCTCGACAACTACCGGGAGCGGCTGCGGTCCTGGATGGCCGAGACCGGCGACCCGCTGCTCGACCGCTTCGAGGTCGAGGTACTCGGTCGCACCGCCTCCTGAACCCCTCCGTCACCTCCCGCAGGAGATCGCTTGTCCGCCAGCCGCATCCCCGCTGCCACCGATCCCGGTGACCGTCCGAACATCGTGCTGGTCATGACCGACCAGCAGCGCTTCGACACCATCGCGGCACTCGGGCACGACCACGTCGACACCCCGTACCTGGACCGTCTCGTCGAGCAGGGCGTCGCGTTCACCCGGACCTACGTGACGTCGCCGTCGTGCGCGCCGTCGCGAGCGAGCCTGTTCTCCGGGCTGTATCCGCACACCACCGGCGTGCTGCGCAACGACGAGCCGTGGCACCACTCCTGGGTCGAGCAGCTCGCCGACGCGGGGTACCGGTGCGTGAACGTCGGGAAGATGCACACCTACCCGTACGAGGCGTCGGTCGGGTTCCACGAGCGCCACGTCGTCGAGAACAAGGACCGCGACACCCCGCGGCTGCCGTTCTACCTCGACACCTGGGACAAGGCACTGTGGACGCGCGGTGTGCGCAAGCCGAGCCGGGTGACCTACGCCGAGCGCGCCGACTACGCCGAGCGGCTCGGCGCCTTCGAGTGGGAACCCCCCGCCGACCTGCACGCCGATGTGTTCGTGGGTGGTCTGGCGACGATGTGGCTGGACCGGTGGCGCGGCGAGGAGCCGTTCTTCCTGCAGGTCGGCTTCCCCGGGCCGCACCCGCCGTACGACCCGACCCCGCAGGCGCTGGAGCCCTACCGGGACCGTGACGTCCCGCTGCCGCACGCGACCCCGGAGGACGTGGCGGCCCAGCCCGCCGCGCTGCAACAGCTGCGCGAGCAGCACATGGGCGTCGACCACGACGCCGTCGTGCACCGCCTCGACACGACGCCCGAGCAGGAGGCGCGCCGGCGGCGGCACTACGCCGCGAACGTCACGATGATCGACGAGCAGGTCGGGGAGATCGTCTCCGCGCTGGAGCGCCGGGGGGTGCTGGACCGGACGGTCATCGTGTTCACCTCCGACCACGGTGACTGTCTCGGCGACCACGGGCACAGCCAGAAGTGGACGATGTACGAGCCGAGCGTGCACGTGCCGCTGGTCGTCAGCGGTGCCGGGGTCTCCGCGTCCGGGGTGCGCCGCGACGGCCTGACCTCGCTGATGGACGTCGGGCCGACCGTGCTGGAGCTGGCCGGGCTGACCCCGCCGGGCTGGATGGAGGCCGAGTCCCTCCTTCCGGCGCTGGCTCCCGGTGCGTGGTCCGGCCGTGAGCGGGTGTACTCCGAGCACGCCGGTGACCGCATCCTGTCGGGGACGGCACTCATGACGATGGTGTTCGACGGCCGCTGGAAGCTGGTCGAGTACCTCGACCCGGACGAGGGGCAGCTGTTCGACCTGGAGACCGACCCGCACGAGGAGCGCGACCTCTGGGGATCGCCGTCGCACCGCGAGGTCCGGGACGCGCTGCTGCGCGACATCGCCCGGTGGCGCGCGACGAGCGGGATGACCACCGCGAGCTGGGCTGCGCCCTTCCGCTGACCCTGCCCCGTTCAGACGGTGATCACGACCTTGCCGGTCACGTGCCCGTCCTCGACCAGGGCGAGCGCCGCCCCGGCCTCGGCCAGCGGCCGGACCTCGCGCACCAGCGGGTCGAGTTCCCCGGCCGCGACGAGTGCGGCGAGCGCGTCGAGCACCGCGGTGCTGCGGTCGCGGGTGACGTCGCGGCCGCCCAGCTGCGCGACCAGCGCCTTGTCCGCGATCGAGTACAGCGCCGCGGCCGGGACGAGCCCGGCCACCGCGCGCAGCGCGTCCCCGCCGACCAGGTCCAGGGCGCCGTCGACGCCGCCGGGCGCGGCCGCGCGGATCCGGTCGGCGACGCCGTCGCCGTAGGCCACCGGGACGGCGCCGAACCCGGCGAGCAGGGCGTGCTTGCCGGGGCTCGCCGTGCCGACGACCGCCAGCCCGCGGCGGCGGGCCAGCTGCACCAGCGGCAGGCCGACCCCGCCGCCCGCCCCGTTGACCAGCAGCGTCGCCCCGGCGGGCAGGTCGAGGTTCGTGAGGGTGTCCCAGGCGGTGCCCGCGGCGACCGGCAGCGCCGCCGCCTGCTCGGGCGAGACCCCCGGCGGGCGGTGCGCGGCGAACCCGGCGGTGACCCGCGCCCGCGGCGCCCAGCCGCCCTGCATGTCCGGGCAGCCGCCGAACACCTCGTCGCCGGGGGCGAACCCGGTGACGCCGTCGCCGACCTCCAGCACGGTCCCGGCGACCTCGCGGCCGAGCACCGCGGGACCGGTGACGCCGTAGTCGCCGTCGCGCATCCGCCGGTCGCCCGGGTTGACCCCGGCCGCGCGGACGGCCACCAGCAGCTCACCCGGCCCCGGCCGCGGTTCGGGGACCTCGACGAACGTCTGCTGTTCCGGGCCACCCGCCCGCACGAACCCGTACCCGCGCATCCGCGCACCTCCCTGGTCGCACACCGGCCGCTCACGCTACGACCACCGGGCGGGATGCGCGAAGATCACGATCCGGTATATCGTTAGCATATGCAAAGGAGTGTGACGACCGTGCCCGAACGCCTCCTGCGGGCCCGTGACCGGTTCGTCGCCTCCGACCCGGGGCTGGTGCGCCTGGTGTCCGCGCTGCGGGCGGTGCTGGCCATCGGCACCGCGCTGGGCGTCGAGTACCTGGTCGCGGCCGCGACCGGCACCCCTCCGCTGCTGCCGATGATGATCGGGGCGGTGGTGGCGATGCTGGCCTCGTTCGGGATCGCCGACGCGACCCGCGGCGGGCAGGCGGTCACGCTGTGCTGCCTCGCGGTGTCGATGCTCGGCGGGATGGGGGTGGCGCTGCTCGTCGACCGCAACCGGCTCGCGTCGCTGGCGGCGTTCGTCGTCGTGGTGTTCGTCGCGGTGTGGGTCCGCCGTTTCGGGCTGCGCTGGTTCGTCTGCGGGATGGGCGGGTTCATGGGCTATTTCTTCGCCCTGTTCCTGAACCTGCGCCCCGAGATGCTGGCAGGGGTGGCCGCAATGGTCGCGGTGGCGGTCGCCTGGGTGATGCTGCTGACCCTGGTCCTGCTCCCGATCCGCAACGACCGGGTGCTGCGCCGGATGCTGCGCTCGTTCGAGGCGCGCCTGGCCGGGATCGCGGGGACCGTGCTGCTCGTCGCCGACCTGACGCCCGGTACCGCGGAGCGGCAGCGGGCCGAGGCCCGGCTGGCGAGCCTGCTGGAGCGGGTCACCGAGGCGGCCCTGGTCATCGACGGTCAGCTCGGGGCCCCCGGCGCCGTCGCCGACGACGCCGCCGCCCGTGACGTCCGCCGCGCCGTCCTGGACGCGGAGCTGGCCGTCGCCGCCTCGGCCCGGACCGGCCCGGACCTGCTCGGCCCCGGGACCGAGCGGGACACCGGCACCGCAGGGTCGCCGCGCGCGCTCCTCGCGATGCTGCACCGGGGGCGCTGGGACGCGGTCGCGCAGCAGGCGCCGGCAGCGGCGGACCGGATGGCGGCCCCCGGCCCGCGCCGGCTCCTGCTCGACGTCGCGGTGCTCGCCGGGGCCCGCGCGGAGTGGGCCGGGGCCCTCGCCGCCACCCCCACCGGCCCGGGTGCCCCGACGGTGGAGGAGGCGGGTGCGTTCAGCCCGGCCGTCCAGCTGTTCGGCGGTGGCTTGCCCGGGTCCGCGGGGACGGTCACCCGGCTGCACCGCCCACCCGACGGGACCCGGCCCGCGTCGCGGCTGTCGCTGACCACCCGGCAGGCCGTGCAGGTCGCGGTCGCCACCGCCGTCGCGATCGCCGTCGGGGACGCGCTGTCGCACCAGCGCTACTACTGGGCGGTGCTGGCCGCGTTCATCGCGTTCACCGGCACCGCGACCGTCGCGGAGACGGTCCGCAAGGCCGTGCACCGCATCCTCGGCACCATGATCGGGCTGGTCGGGGCGATCGCACTGGTGCCGGTGCTCGGGCCGGACGTCGCCGTCGTGCTGCCGGTGATCCTGGTCAGCATCTTCGGCGCGCTCTACCTGTTCCGGCTCTCCTACGTACTGATGATCTTCTTCATCACGCTGATGCTGGGTGAGCTGTACGCGTTGCTGGGCACGTTCTCGGTCGACCTGATGGTGCTGCGGCTGGAGGAGACCGTCGTCGGCGGGGTCGTGGGCTGCGCGGTGTCGGTGCTGGTGCTGCCCACGCGCACCCGCTCCGCGGCCGGCGAGGCGCACCGTGGGCTGCTCGACGCGTTGACCGGGCTGCTGGAGTCGGTCGACCGCACCCTGCGTCACCCGGGTGCCGGCGACGACCTGTGGGCCGCGGCCCGCGCCCTCGACGCGGCGGTGCACCAGACGCTGCTGCTCGGCCGCCCGCTCACCCGGACCTGGCTGGGCGCCACCGACCGTGACGTCGCGCGGTGGCTGGCGGCCTGCACCGCCGTCGCCGCGCACGCCCGGCGGCTCGCCCGCTCCGCCCGGCCCGGCGCCGGGACACCGGCGGTGACCGGGGCCTGCGCGCGGCTCGCGCAGCTGACCGCGGCCGCCGTCGCGGGGCGGCCGGTACCCCCGGGCAGCTGCGACGCCGTGGTGGACCTGCTGGTCGGCGCCGCCGCGGGCAGCGGCCGGACCGCCGTGCTCGCCCGCGAGGCCGGGCTGCTCGCCGCCGAGCTGCCCGCCCTGCTCGAAGGTGCCCGGTCCGACGACCCCGCGGACGCGCCCGCGGTCGGGCGGGTCCGCGGGCCCGGCGGTGCGCCGGTCGCGGCGGCGGTCACCGTGGTCGACGCCGCCGGCCGCCAGCTTGACCGGGTCACCACCGCCGACGACGGGTCCTTCGCCGTGCACGTCGCCGCCGGGACCCACCTGCTGGTCGCCGCCCCGGTGTCGGCCGGGACCGCGCCGTACGGCGGGCACGTGGCGCTCGGACCGGGGACGGTGCTGGCCGACGTGGTGCTGGACGACGTGGTGCTGGCCGACGGCGCCGCAGCCGGCGTCGTGCCCGGCGCGGTGCGGCGCGGGGCCACCCGTGCGGCCGCGGCGCCGGCCGGTGCCCCACCGGTGCGCGGACCGGCACGCAGTGTCGGGCGGGCGTGCGTCCGGCACGCCTGACCCGGCCCGCCCGACCCGGCACGCCGAGGTCGCGTCCGGTCAGGCCGTGGTCGTCCGGACCCCCTCGGCCGTGGGGCGGTGTCGGCGGGACAGCAGGACCGCGGCCGTCGTGGCGACCGTGGGCACGGCGAGGAGCAGCAGCACAGGGGCACCCGTACCGCCGAGCAGGTCGGTGTGGAGCACCAGCGCGAAGGCGAAGCCGACGGTGTTGTTCAGGGCGTGCAGGACCACGGCCGTCTCGAGTCCGCCCGTGCGGCAGGTGATCAGCGCCGCGCCGACGCCGAGGGTGAGGTAGTGGATGTTGAGCCACGGGTTGCCCTGGACGTGGATCGCGGCGAACAGCACCGCCGACACCACCACGCCGAGGACCAGCGAGGTGCGCGGGTCCCGGCTCCAGCTGCTCGCGACGCGCAGGACGAGCCCCCGGAACCCGAACTCCTCACCCGCCGCCTGCAGGGGGGTCAGGAGCAGGGTGACGGCGAGCAGACCCACCAGGTCCACGGTGGAGAACCGCGCGGGCTCGACCGGGGTCACGAGCGAGACCGCGGTGATGCAGAGGACCGAGAGCGGGCCGGCGAACACCAGTGCCCGTCCGAACTCGTCGAACCGGAACCGGGAGACGACCGAGACCAGCGAGCGCCCCCGCACGCCGTAGAGCAGGCGCTGCACGACCATGCTCCAGGGGATGAGCACCGCGACCGAGGCCGCCCCGGCGGCCTGGAAGGCGATCGTGACGTCGTCCCCGCCCAGCGTCGGGTTGACCCGCCCCATGGCCAGGTCGATCCGGGCCGCCAGCCACGTGATGGCGGATCCGGCCCCGAACAGCCCGACGACCACGAGCGTGATGGCCGCGATCCCCCGCCCGACCTGACGACGGTCGCCGACCAGAGCCCGGTGGTAGGGAACGTCCCCCGGGTGTTCGGCGCCGGTCCGCGCGGAACGGACCGCCCGCGCTGCCACGGTGTCGCCTGCCATGCTGTTCTCCCGTCCTCCGGTGCCGGTGGCGCGCATCCGGCGCCGCGAGCGAGTGCACACGTTGACGCGACGTCACACTCAAGACCCGGCAGGGGGTGCAGATGGCCTGGAGCACCAGGGAGCTCGCCGAGCTGGCGGGCACGACGGCACGCACGGTCCGTCACTACCACCAGATCGGGCTGCTGCCCGAGCCGGAGCGGCGGAGCAACGGCTACAAGCAGTACGGCGTGACCCACCTGGTCCGGCTGCTCCGGATCACGCGGCTCGCCCAGCTCGGGGTCGGACTGCACACCGTCGCGCAGCTCGGCGACGACGAGCATCCGGTCGAGGCGCTACGGGCGCTGGACGCCGAGCTCGTGGAGCAGATGGACCGGTTGGCCGGCGCACGCGCCGAGATCGCCACGATGCTGAGCGAGCAGCTCGCCACGGACCTGCCGCCGGAGTTCGCCGTGACCACGGCCGTGCCGATGTCCGACGCCGACCGGCGTCTGACGTCGGTCCTGGGGCGGCTGCTCGACCGCGACGAACGTCGGGCCTACGCGGACCTGCTGGCCTCCGACTCCCGCAGCGACGTCGACGACGACTTCGAGCACCTCGCCGCCGATGCGGGGGACGCCGCCCGGCAGGATCTCGCCGTGCGGATGACCGCGCGCCTGAGGACGCTGCGTGCGGACCACCCCGGCGCCTTCACCCTGGGCTCGTCGGATCCCCGGCGCTTCCACCGGACCGTGGAGCAGGTCTCGCAGGAGCTCTACAACCCGGCCCAGCTCGACGTCCTGCGCCGGGTGGCCGTGCTGTTCCGGCGGGGCTAGGGCGACGGTGTTCACGGGGGCGGGACGAGCTCCGCGTCGAGACCCTCGTCGACGCTCGCGAGCGTGTCCACGTGGTGGGCCAGCCACACCATGAACTGGGTGTCGGAGGACCGGATGTCCATCCCGATCGCCCGCGAGACCCGGTCCAGCTTGTAGCGCGTGGACTGCCAGAAGATCGCCCGTTCCGGTCAGGCCCCCGAGGGGGTCGTCCGCCGCTTCTTCGCCGGAGAGGTCGAGGTCGCCGTCTCCCGTTCCGACGGCGAGGTGCACGCCACCTCGAACCACTGCAGCCACCTCGACTGCCTGCTGTCCAGCGGCAAGGTCACCGACGAGGGACTGCTGTGCTCGTGTCACGGCAGCGTCTTCGACTACACCTCCGGCGAGCCGCTGTGCCCGCCGGCGAACCGGCCCATCACCGTCTTCCCGGTGCGGGAGGAGGAGGGCCACATCTGGGTCGACGTCGACGACGAGCTCGCCGAGGCGGCCATGCGCCGGCGTGCGGTCGGGGCCCCGCAGGCCGGGCGACGCCGCGGGCTGATCGGCTGAGCCCATCAGCCCCGCGACTCGCAGCCGATCCCGTCGGAGTCCGCGTCCAGGCGGTGCCGGTCGGGCCCCACGACCCGGAACGGCCCGCCGGACAGGTCCCCGCAATCGAGGTCGGTCGCCGAGAGCGGCACGCAGGGGGTGTAGTTCGAGTCGCAGCCCCCGCCCGCCGGAGCGGCCGCCGGGGCGACCGGGGCCGGGGCGGGCGCGGCGGCGGGACGACGCCGCTCGGCGGCGGCGTTGCGGGCCGCCTGCTCGGCGGCGGCCTCGGCGCGGGCCGCCTCCTCCCGGGCGACGCGGTCGCGCTCGGCCTGCTCGGCGGCCAGGCGCTGTGCCTCCCGCACGTCCGAGGCCTGCTCGGCGAAACGGACCTGCAGTGTCCGGGCGTCGTCGGAGGCGGTGTCGAGGACCCCGGTCAGACGGGCCCGGTCGAGCTCGGACAGCACCGCCCAGGCCACCCCCGCCCGGTGTGCCCGGACGTCGGCGTCCAGCCCCGCCAGCACGGTCAGCGCGTCGACGGCCTCCCGGCCCGCGGCGTCGAGCTGCGCCGGGTCCGGCGACGACGACGACGCCCGCTGTGCCAGCCCCGCGACGGTGCCGCGGGCCCGCTCCACCTGCGCGGGGACGGTGCAGGACACCGTCGTCGCGTACAGCCCGCGGCCCGCTGCGCGCGCCTCCTCCTGGGCCTCGGTGACCTCGTCGAGGTAGCGATCGTTGCCGCCGACCACCATCGCGGTGCCGAGTCCCTCCCGGGCGAGCTCGGCGTTGACCAGCCGGCCCCCGGTGTCGTGCACCCCGGCCAGGGTGCGGCCCCAGCCGTCGACGCGCTCGTCGTCGTAGGACAGGTCGACGGTGCTGCCGACCGGGATGAGCGCGGCGAGCCGGGCGGCCGCCTCCGGGCCGAGGCACTGGACGGTGGAGTCGGGATCGACGGTCTCCGGGGTGTCGATGTTGAGCAGCCGGACCGTGGTGCTGCGGCCGTCCAGGGTCGCCTCGAACGTGTCGCCGTCGACGATGCGGGTCACGACGGCCTGGTCCGACCCGCCGCTCGTCACGAGCCCCACACCCGCGACGGTCGCGGTGACCGCGACCACCGCGGCGATCATCTTCCCGAGCACGACCCACCCCTGTTCCCGTGCGCGACTGCGCGCATCGGACCGATCCGACGATGCACACGGCGCATCGCGGAACGGACGGGGGCGTTATCGGTCGGCCGGGCCGATCCCCACTACTGATGATCGCCGGCGGTGGGCCCGGTTCAGCCGTCCCCACTCTCCGCGGCGAGGGCCTTCCCGGCGCGCACGAGCACGTCGAGCTGGGCGCGGTTGTACAGCTCCCGCATCGCCCGGCCCAGGGTCTGCTCCGCCCGCTGCTCACCGACGGGTGCGTCGGTGTTCGGCGCGACCAGGCCGGGATGGGTCTCGTAGAGCGCGCGCATGTAGGGCACCATCCGGTCGGCGAGCTCCTGGCGGGTGGCCTCGTCGGCGTCGGCCGGGAGCGTGTCGAACCGGTTCTGCGTCGGGTCCGGGCGGGCGTCGGCCAGCATGTCCGCGACGGCCTGCAGCCGCTCCGAGCCCAGCACCCGCGGGAGGACGAGGGTGAGCGACCGGTCGGCCTCGGACATCGGCTGGTCGGCGGCCGCGGCGAACTCGGTGGGCAGGTCGGTGGGCGCGGCACCGTCCAGGATCAGGGCCAGCTCGGTGCGGGCCTGCTGCAGCCGCTCGATGGTGGCGGCCAGCTCGGCGTCGAGCGCGCGGGCGGCCTCCTCCGGGTGGGCGTCGGCGTCGTTCATCTCGGAGATCTGGGCCAACGAGAATCCGAGGTCGACGAGCCGCTTGATCCGCAGCAGCCGCACCAGGTGCGCCACCCCGTACTGCTTGTAGCCGTTCGCGCGCCGATCGGGCTCGGCC
>JAESFO010000749.1_pt1 | contig 14642 bp, 16 predicted proteins | sample 9269421 | NCBI WGS metagenome assembly JAESFO01 (sample SAMN14502839, study PRJNA617101) | algae metagenome | isolation source: Nostoc desertorum CM1-VF14 and co-occurring heterotrophs from rocky... | place: USA: Clark Mountains, San Bernardino, California | collected 2000-06-05 | reverse complement strand
CGACGGGGGTCCCCGCGGGACCGGCCGCAGCCGGTCCCGCGGGGTTCGTGACAGACCCCATCAGTGCTCGTGCACGAGGACGCCGCGGACGTTCTTGCCGTTGAGCAGGTCGTCGTAGCCCTCGTTGACCTGGTCGAGGGTGTAGGTCCGCGTGATGATCTCGTCGAGCTTCAGGTCCCCGCTCTGGTAGAGGCCGAGGATCTTCGGGATGTCGACGGTCGGGTTGCAGTCGCCGAACAGCGAGCCCTTCACCGTCTTCTTGAACAGGGTCAGGATCGAGCCCGGCAGCTGGACATTGGTCGTCGAGAGCTTGTTCAGGCCGGTCAGCACGACGGTGCCGCCCTTGCCGGTGTTCTCGAACGCGCCGGTGACGATCTCCTCGGTCACGATGCCCGCGGTGACGATCGTCTTGTCCGCGCCGTTGCCGTTGGTCATCGCGCGGGCCAGGTCACCGGCCTCGGCGGCGGTGGCGACGGCGTGCGTGGCGCCGAGCTCCATCGCCTTCTCGCGCTTGTTGGCCAGCGGGTCGACGGCGATGAGGTTCTTCGCGCCGGCATAGCGGGCGCCCTGGACGGCGTTGATGCCGATGCCGCCGACGCCGGCGACGATCACCGTGTCGCCCGGCTCGACCTTCGCCGCGTTGACCGCGGAGCCCCACCCGGTGGGCACGCCGCAGCCGACGAGCACGGCCTTGTCCAGCGGGAGGTCGTCGTCGACCTTCACCACCGAGTTCTGGTGGATCGTGGAGTACTGGGAGAACGTGCCCAGCATGCACATCGCGCCGTACTGGCCCTTCGGCCCGGTGAAGGGGAAGCGCTCGCCCGGCAGGTAGCCCTCGAGGATGGTCGCGCCCATGTCGCAGATGGCCTGCTGCCCGGTCGCGCACCAGCGGCAGACCCCGCAGTTGGGGATGAACGAGCAGACGACGTGGTCGCCCGGCTTCACCCGGGTGACACCCGGGCCGACGTCCTCGATGATCCCGGCGCCCTCGTGCCCGAGGACCATCGGCAGGCGCGCCTCGAGGTCGCCGTGCGCGATGTGGACGTCGGAGTGGCACAGCCCGGCGTGGGTGTAGCGGATGAGGACCTCACCCTGCTGCGGCCCGTCGAGCTCGAGCTCCTCGATCTCGATCGGCTTGCCGGCCTCGTAGACGACTGCTGCCGTGGTCTTCACGGGCACGCTCCTCTGCGCTGGTGACGTCGGTGTCGACCCGGATCCTGTCCCACCCCCGGGGGTGTGGCGTGTTCCACATGTGGACACGTGCGCACTTCCCCATGCCGGGCGGGCTACGTCTCCGCCACGTCGAGCGCGCGCATCCGGCGGTACAGGGTGGTGCGGCTGATCCCGAGCGCCCGTGCGGCCTCGCGCTTGTTGCCGCCCGCGACCGTCAGGGCGTGCTGGATCGCGACCCGTTCGGCGCGCTCCCGGCCGCCGAGCCGGGTGGTCCGCGGACCGGGCCGCAGGTGCTCCGGCAGGTCGTCGACGTCGATCCGGCGGGTCCCGGGCAGGTGCGCCAGCTCGGTCACGACCCGGGTCAGCTCGGTCAGGTTGCCCGGCCAGGCGTACGCGGACAGCGCCGCGACCGCGGACCGGGTCAGGATCAGCTCCCGGCCCGGCCGGACCCGTGCGGCGATGTCGGCGACCAGCCCGGGCAGCTCGTCGCGGCGTTCGCGCAGCGGCGCGAGCTCGACGCGGCTCGCGCACCGGGCGACCAGCCGCGCCGCCGGGACGGACAGCTCCTCGACCGGGCCGCAGGTGAGCACGAGACGGGTCGGGCCGGCGTCGAGCAGCGGGCGGAGCACGGTGCAGAGCTCGTCGGGCAGGACGTCCACGTCGTCGACGACGACCGCGGGCGCCCCCTTCCCGACCAGCGCGGACAGCCGGGCCGCCCAGTCCCGGGACGGTCCGGTGAGGGCGTCGGTGGCCGCCAGCACGACCGGGTCGGCGGTGCCGAGCAGCCGGGCCGCCTCGGTGCTGCGCCCCGTCCCGGGCTCACCCGCGACCAGCACCGAGCGCCCGGTGGGAACCGGACGCGCGGTGCGGCGGACCGGCTCGCGCGGCGCCGCACGGACCGGGACGAGGTGGAACAGCACCCCGTCCGCGGTGTCCGCGACGGTCTCGGCCCGCACCCGGATCCCGGCGCCGTCGGGCGCCTCCAGCACCCGGGTCAGCGGGCCGTTCTCGACGACCTCGGTCCGCAGCGTCGCGAGCAGGTCCATCCCGCCCTCGCCCAGCACGGTGACGGCGCTGCGGTTGGTCAGCACCACGTCCGAGCCGAGGACCGCGATCGGCGACGAGCGCCGACGGGTGGCCTCCTGGAAGGCGAGGAACAGCCTGCGGTCGCCGTCGCGGGCGGTCTCGACGATCCGCTCCTCGATGTCCCGGGCGGCCCGCGACAGCAGCGGCGCGAACAGCGGGTGCGCGCGCCCGCCGGCGACGGTGATGTCGAGGACGCCCTCGGTGCGGCCGCGCAGCGGGTGCCGGATCGGGTGGCCGAAGCAGCTGACGCCCTTGAGCCCGGCCAGGAAGTGCTCCTCGCCGTGGATCGCGATGCCGCGGCCGGTCTCGGCGGCCGTGCCGATCCCGTTGGTCCCCAGCACCTGCTCGTCGGCGGCCGCCCCGACCACCAGGCCGATGTCGTCGAAGGCCGAGTCGAGGGTGCGGTCGTCGCACCAGATGTCGAGGATCCGGCAGTCCCGGTCGGCGAGCTGCACCGAGAACGGCTCACCGGCGAGCTCGGCAGCCAGCGCCCGCAGCACCGGCTCCGCGGCGACCGCGAGCCTGCCGACCCGGTCGACCTCCGCGATCTCCGGCCGGTCGACGCCGTCGGGGTCGATGCCCGCCAGCCGCGCACGCCGCCAGGACGAGGCGATGTGCTCGCGCACGCCCCCCGGGGCGGATCGGCCGACGGCTCCGTCGAAACCCATGGTGCACACCTTCCGTGACCGTGGTGACGGAGGCGACACTACCCGCGCCCGGCCGGGTACCCGGTCGTGCGCGGGCGGGCGGGGTGCAGGATCGTCCGACATGGACCGACGCGTGCACGCGTTCACCGACGACGCCCTGGGCGACGACGACGCCGTCGCCCTCGCCGAGCGGCTGCGCCGCCGTGAGGTCGCGCCCGCCGAGCTGCGCGCCGCCGTCGCAGCGCGCGCCGCCCGGGTCGAGCCGCACCTGCACGGCCTCGCCCTGGACCGCACCGCCGACCCCGTCACCGGGGACGCCGGCGGTCCGCTGGCCGGGGTGCCGACGCTGGTCAAGGACAACGTCGAGGTCCGGGGCTGGCCCGCGGGCCACGGCACCCGGGCGTTCGTCCCCGCCCCGTCGCGCGAGCACGCCGAGGTGACCCGGCAGCTGCTCGCGTGCGGGCTGGACCTGCTGGGCACGACCCGGATGCCGGAGTACGGGCTGAACGCCTCCACCGAGTTCGCCGACGCCGAGCCGACCCGCAACCCGTGGGACCCGCGCTTCTCGGCCGGCGCGTCGTCGGGCGGGGCGGCCGCACTCGTCGCCGCCGGCGTGGTGCCGCTGGCCCACGCCAACGACGGCGGCGGCTCGATCCGCATCCCGGCCGCGGCCTGCGGGCTGGTCGGGCTCAAGCCGTCGCGCGGGCGGCTCGCGCCGAACGCGACCGGCGCCCGGATGCCGATCGACCTCGTCGCCGACGGCGTGGTGTCCCGCTCGGTCCGCGACACCGCGGTCTTCCTCGGTGCCGCCGACCGCGGGCGCCGCAACCCGGCGCTGCCCCCACTGGGCCTGGTCGAGGGCCCCGCCCGGCGACGCCTGCGGGTCGGGCTGCTGCTGGAGTCCCCCACCGGCGCCGCCGTCGACGCCGACACCCGCGAGACCGTCACCGCCGTCGCCGAGCTGCTCGCCAAGCAGGGACACGAGGTGTCCGACGCCGTCACCGGGGTGGGGACCCGGTTCGTCGACGACTTCCTCGACTACTGGGGGCTGCTCGCGTTCTCCGTGGTCACCGGCGGCCGGCTGCTGCACGGGCGCACCTTCGACCCGCACCGCCTCGACGGCCTGACCCACGGCCTGGCCGACCACTACCGTCGCGCGCTGGCCCGCACCCCGGTGTTCCTGCACCGCCTGCGCCGGGTCGCGGCCACCCACGCCGAGCTGTTCACCCGGCACGACGTGCTGCTCTCACCGGTGCTCGCGCACAGCCCGCCGGAGATCGGGTGGCTCGCACCGACGGTGCCGATCGAGCAGCTCACCGCCCGGCTGCTCGACTACGTGGCGTTCACCCCGCTGGCCAACGTCGCCGGGGCGCCCGCGGTCGCGCTGCCCGCCGGGGCGACGGCCGGCGGGCTGCCGGTGGGGGTGCACCTGGAGGGCACGGTCGGCGACGAACGGACGCTGCTGGAGCTGGCGTACGCGATCGAGGCCGACCGCCCCTGGCGGCGGATCCGGGACTGACCCGGCCCGGACACGCATCGCTCAGACGTTGCCGCGCCGCTCCTGCTCCCGCTCGATCGCCTCGAACAGCGCCCTGAAGTTGCCCTTGCCGAAGCCGAGCGAGCCGTGCCGCTCGATGAGCTCGAAGAACACCGTGGGCCGGTCCCCGACCGGCTTGGTGAAGATCTGCAGCAGGTAGCCGTCCTCGTCGCGGTCGACGAGGATCCCGCGGGACGCCAGCTCGGCGATCGGCACCCGCACCGACCCGATCCGGGCCCGGAGCTCCGGGTCGGAGTAGTAGGCGTCCGGGGTGTCGAGGAACTCCACCCCGCGGGAACGCAGCACGTCGACGGTGGTGAGGATGTCGTTCGTCGCCAGCGCGAGGTGCTGGGCACCGGGGCCGCGGTGGAAGTCGAGATACTCGTCGATCTGAGACTTCCGACGGCCGGGGCTGGGCTCGTTGAGCGGGAACTTCACCCGGTGGTTGCCCGACGCGACGACCTTGCTCATCAGCGCCGAGTAGTCGGTGGCGATGTCGTCGCCGATGAACTCGGCCATGTTCGTGAAGCCCATGACCCGGTGGTAGAAGTCCACCCAGGAGTCCATGCGCCCGTACTCGACGTTCCCGACGACGTGGTCGAGCGCCTGGAACAGCCGGCGCGGCGCGTCCGCGGGCCGGTCCACCGAGGAGCTGCGGGCGACGTGGCCGGGCAGGTACGGGCCGGTGTAGCGGGACCGGTCGACCAGGGTGTGCCGGGTGTCGCCGTAGGTGGCGATCGCGGCGGAGCGCACGGTGCCGTGCTCGTCGGCCGTGTCGTGCGGCTCGACCAGCACGGTGGCCCCCTGCGCGCGGGCGTGGGCGATGCAGCGGTCGACGTCGGGGACCTCGAGGGCGATGTCGACGATGCCGTCGCCGTGCCGGCGGTGGTGGTCGGCGACCGGGCTGTCCGGGTCGACGGCGCCGCGCAGCTCGAACCGGACCGCGCCCGAGCGCAGCACGTAGGAGTGGTGGTCGCGGTTGCCGGTCTCCGGCCCGGAGTACGCGACGAGCTCCATGCCGTAGACGACCTGGTAGAGCTGCGCGGCCTGGGTGGCGTTGCCGACCGCCCAGACCACGGCGTCCCAGCCGGTGACCGGGAACGGGTCGGCGGAGTCGTCGTGCTCGACGAGGCCGACCAGGCGTCGCAGGGCGGCGGCGTCGAGGTCGGCGAGCTTCTCGGAGTCGGTGAGGATGTCCATCAGTGCTCTCCCGTCAGTGTGCGGGCGGCCAGCTCCTGTGCCGCGGTGACCGTGGTGGTGCCGTGCGTGCGGGCGACGGCGAAGACGCCGGTCAGGGTGTCGCCGATCGCGCGGGTCCGGTCGGCGACGGCGTCGGCGCTCCAGCCGAGGACCTCGCGGCCGACCAGGTGGATGGCGCCGCCGGCGTTGGCGACGAAGTCCGGGGCGTGGACGATCCCGCGACGGCGCAGGACCTCGGCCGCGTACGGGTCGGCGAGCAGGTTGTTCGCCGCACCCGCGACGACCGCGGTGGGGACGGTCGCGGCGACCTCGGCGGTGATCAGACCGCCGGTGGCGCACGGGACCAGCACGTCGCACTCGCGGGTGGTCGCCGCGCCGGTGTCGACCACCTCGGCGCCCACCTCGTCGGCGACCGCGGCGCAGCGGGCCGGGTCGACGTCGGTGACGATCAGCTTGGCCCCGGCGTCGGCGGCGAGCCGGGCGACGTCGGCGCCGACCGCGCCGAGCCCCTGGACCAGCACCCGCAGCCCGTCGACGCCGTCGAACCCGGCCTCCGCGACTCCCGCGCGGATCGCGGCGAACACCCCGAGGGCGGTCATCGGTCCGGACGAGCCGGGCCCGCCCGCCGCGACCGACCGGCCGAACACGTGCGGGGTCAGGCCGGCCAGCACGTCCATGTCGGCCGAGCAGGTCCCGACGTCCGGGCCGGTGGTGTAGTTCCCGCCGAGCAGCTCCAGGTTGGCCGCGTGGATCTCGAGGATGCGGCGCCAGGTCGCCTCGCCGAGCTCGGCGCGCGGCGCCGGGAGCGCGATCACCGACTTGCCGCCGCCCATCGGCAGGCCGGCGACGGCCATCTTCAGCGTCATCGCCCCGGCGAGGCGACGGGCGTCGGCGACGGCGTCGCCGGGCGAGGGGTAGACCATCGCGCGGGTCCCGCCCGACGCCGGGCCGAGACGGGTCGAGTGCACCCCGATCACGAACCACGCGCCCGTCCCCCGGTCGTACCGGACCGAGGTCAGTTCGCCGTCCCACTCGGGCAGAGCCATCCCGCGCCTCCATCGCCTCTCGCTGGTGTGCAGGGAGGACACCGTTGATCCCGATATCTGCGCAACCGGCCCATCACGAGCTGCACAGCGGCGGCAGGTCACCCGGTCGCGATGCCGGTCCACCTGGACGGATCGTCCAGGAGATCGGCGTCACTCCCGGGGCCCGCCGCCGGCGTCCGTAACCTGGACCGGTGACGACCAGCGACGCCACGACGCCCGCCGACCTGCGCGGCAGGCCGCGACCGCCGGTCCACCCGCGGACCGCGCCGTCGGACCCGGCCGGGCTGGACCCCGAGCGCGCCGCGCTGCACGCCCGCATCGCGACCGGCCCGCGCGGAGCGCAGGCCCGGGTCCCGCTGGTCGACGACGCCGGCCGCCTGCTCGGCCCGTTCACGCCGATGCTGTTCTCCCCGCGCATCGGCGACGCCGTGCAGCAGGTCGGCGCGGCCCTGCGCACCGACGACGACCTCCCGCCCCGGCTGCGCGAGCTGGCCGTTCTCGCCGTCGCCGTGCACCACGGGTCGGCCTTCGAGTGGTCCGCGCACGAGGGCCTCGCCCGCGACACCGGACTGTCCGGGGCGCAACTGCAGGCCCTGCTCGACGGCGGCGTCCCCGACGGCCTCGACGAGGCCGAGCGGGTCGCGCTGACCACCGTGCGGGCCCTGCTCACCCGGCACGACCTGGGTGACGGCGCCTACGCCACCGCGCTGCGGGTGCTGGGCCGGGACACCCTCGCGGCGCTGGTGTGGCTGACCGGGTACTACTCGATGCTGGCCACGGCACTCGCCGTGTTCCGGCCGGAGTGAGGCCGGGTAACCCGCGTGGAGAGGGGAGGGACGCGATGAGCACCGCACCGAGCACCGCACCGGACGGGGTGCGCGTGGCCGCGGCCATGCACACCTTCCCCAAGACCTGTGGACCGGCGACGACCGTCGCGCAGGCGTGGGCGGCATTCGAGCGACCCAAGGTGCACTCGCTGCTGGTCCTCGACGCGGGACGGCTGCTCGCGGTGGTCGACCGGGCCGACCTGACCGGGGCCGGACCGGACGAGCCCGCCGCGCCTCTCGGGACGCTCGGCGGGCGGGTGGCCCACGCCGGCGACGACCTGGCGTCGACCTGGGCGGCGATGGCCGACGCCGGGCGGCGGCGGGTCGCCGTCGTCGACGACGCCGGCCGGCTGCTCGGGCTGCTCTGCCTCAAGCGGCACGGTCGCGGGTTCTGCTCCGACGCGGGCATCCAGGCCCGGATCGACGAGCGCGCGGCGGCCCCGGACGGGCCGTGAGGCGGCCCACCGCGGGGAACACCTGCGCCGGGCCGGACGCTGGACGGGGTGACCACCTCCGACGCCGCCGTCGCCACCCGCAGTCGAGAGGACCCTCCCGGTGACCCACACCGACGACACCGTGCTCCTGGACGGGGGCGTCGCCATGCCCCGTCTCGGGTTCGGTGTGTCCGAGTCCCGCGACGCCCACGCCGCCGTCGCCGAGGCGCTCGCGCAGGGCTACCGCAGCATCGACACCGCCGCCGTCTACGAGAACGAGACCGGCGTCGGCGCCGCGCTGGCCGGTTCCGGCCTGCCCCGCTCCGAGCTGTTCGTGACCACCAAGGTCTGGAACGTCGACGGCGACCGCCCCGACGCGCTGGGCGCGGCACGGAGCAGCCTGGACCGGCTGGGGCTCGACCACGTCGACCTGCTGCTCGTGCACTGGCCCAACGACGACCTCGGGCACTGCCTGTCGACCTGGGAGGCAATGGAGCAGCTGCTGGCCGAGGGCCGCACCCGCGCGGTCGGGGTGTCGAACTTCCGACCGTCGCACCTGCGCAGGCTCCGCTCGCTCGGCGGTCGGCTCCCGGCGCTCAACCAGGTCGAGCTGCACCCGCACCACCAGCAGCCGGAGCTGCGCGCGGTGCACGCCGCGCTGGGCATCGTCACCGGCGCCTGGAGCCCGCTGGGCCGCGGCGCGGTCCTCGGCGAGCCGGTCCTGGCCCGGATCGCCGACCGGCACGGCGTCACCCCCGCCCAGGTGGTCCTGCGCTGGCACCTGCAGCAGGGCACCGTCGCCGTTCCGAAGTCCGACGACGCGGGGCGCATCGCCGCCAACCGCGATCTCGCCGGGTTCACCCTCGACGGGGCCGACCTCGACGCCGTCGCCGCGCTGCACCGGACCGACGGACGGGGCCGGATCGGCCCGGTGCCCGACCGGGTGGACCGCATCGCGTCCTGAGTGACGCTTGTCACGTCCGCGTGAGGACGGCGGGGCGAACATCCTCGAACGACCAGTCCATCGAGGAGGCAGTCGTGTCGTTCACCGACAAGGTCAAGAACAAGGCCGAGAACGCCGTGGGCGTCGCCAAGGAGAAGGCCGGCGCGGCCACCGGCGACCGGGAGCTCCAGGCCGAGGGCAAGGCCGAGCAGTCGAAGGCGTCGCTGAAGGACGCCGGGGAGAAGCTGAAGGACGCCGCGGGCAACGTGAAGGACGCGTTCGGCGGTTCGAAGGGCTGAGTCCGCCGACGGCGTGACGGGGGTGACCGGGACGCATGCCGGTCGCCCCCACCGGGAACGCGACGGAGGTACCGAGCCGGGTCCAGTGCCGTACCGGGCTCCTCCCCTCACATGTACCGGAGGAACCATGAGCACCGTCAAGCTCGCCGTCGTCTACTACTCCGCCACCGGCACCGTCGACGCGATGGCCCACCGGGCCGCGCAGGCCGGCGAGAAGGCGGGCGCCGAGGTGCGCCTGCGCCGCGTCGCCCGCGAGGCGACCACCGGTGAGCGCGAGGCCACCGACGCGCAGGCCGCGCACGCCGAGGCCGCCCCCGAGGTCACCGCCGCGACCGCCGACGACATCGTGTGGGCCGACGCCGTCCTGTTCGGCTCGCCCACCCGCTACGGCAACATCGCGGGCCAGCTGAAGACCTTCATCGACTCGCTCGGCCCGCAGTGGGGCCAGGGCCTGCTCGCCGACAAGGTCTACGCCGGGTTCACCGCCAGCCAGACCCTGCACGGCGGCCAGGAGTCCACGCTGCTCGCGCTGTACAACACGATCCACCACTTCGGCGGCATCGTCGTCGCGCCCGGGTACACCGACCCGACCAAGTTCGTCGACGGCAACCCCTACGGCGCCTCGCACGTGACCGGGGCGGACAACGACGCCCCGCTCGGCGACGCCGACAACGCGGCTCTCGACCACCTCGCCACCCGCGTGGTCACCGTCGCCGGGCGACTGCAGGGCTGAGGTCCGGTCACGGCACGACGAGAACCTTGATGTCGTCGCCGGGCGCGGCGGCGAGCCGGGCGAACCCGTCGGTGACGGCGTCGGCGAGCCGGATCCGCCGCGTGACCAGGGCCCCCAGGTCCACGGTGCCCGACGCCGCGATCCGGATCGCCTCGGTGAAGTCCTCCGGGGTGTAGGCCAGGGCTCCGGTGACCGTCGGCTCGCCGAACAACAGCAGGTTCGGGTGGAACGCGACGGGCTGCTCCCAGGCGGCGACGTTCACCACCGTGCCCCGCGGCCGCACCGCGCCCAGGACGGTGTCGAAGCTGGTCGGCGCCGCGGCGGCGACGACGGTGCCCGACAGCTCGTGGCCGAGGGTCACCGGGGCGCGCTGCCCGGTCAGCGGGTGGTCGGCGTCGACCGGGACGGCGATCGGCCCGGCCCGGTACTCGTGATGTCGGAGCCGCAGATTCCGGCAGCCGCCACCTCGACGGTGATCTCGCCGGGTCCGGCGTCCGGCTCGTCGACGTCGTCGAGCCGGACGTCGCCGCGGGCGTGCCAGCGCAGAGCCTTCACGGGGTCCCTCCTCGGTCCTCGGAGCGGTGCAGGGTCGCGAACGCGCCCCGGTGGTAGAGCAGCGGCGAGTGGTCGGACACGTCGAGGTCGCGTACGGCCCCGACGACGATGGTGTGGTCGCCGCCGTCGTGCTCGGCGTGCAGGTCGCAGTCCAGCCAGGCCGCGCCCCCGGCCGGGCGCGGACGCCCATGCGCGGAGAGTGCCCAGTCCAGACCGGCGAACTTGTCGGTGCCGCTGCGCGACATCGCCATCGCCACCTCCTCCTGTCCGGCGGCGAGGACGCCGACGCCGAACCCGCCGGCGGCGCGGATCCGCGGCCAGGTGCTGGAGCTGCGTGCCGGGGCGAGCAGGACCAGCGGCGGGTCCAGCGACAGCGAGCTGAACGACTGGCAGGTCAGCCCGAGCGGTGCGCCGTCCGGGTCGAGTGCGGTGACCACGGTGATGCCGGAGCAGAACGCGCCGAGCACCGTGCGGTAGCGCTGCGGGTCGATGCTCATCGGGTGTCCTCCTGGCGTAGTGCGCGGCGCAGGATCTTCCCGGTCGCGGTCTTCGGGATCTCCTCGACAACCTCCACGATCCGCGGGTACTTGTAGGCGGCCATCCGCTCCCGCGACCACGCGATCAGCTCCTCCGGGTCCGGCGGGTCGACCACACCCGACCGGAGCGCGACCACGGCCTTGACCGTCTCCCCACGCCGCTCGTCGGGTACCCCCACCACCGCCGCATCGACCACCGCGGGATGGGACAGCAACACGTCCTCCACATCGCGTGGCCACACCTTGGAGCCGCTCGCCACGATCACGTCCTTCTTCCGGTCGACGACGTAGAACCAGCCGTCGTCGTCGACGAACCCGACGTCGCCGGTCCGCAACCACCCGTCGGTGAACGCCGCCGCGGTCTCCTCGGGCCGCTGCCAGTAACCCGGCACGACCCGGGCGCCGCGCACCAGCAGCTCCCCGACACCGGAGTCGTCGGGCGCATCGATCCGCGCGACACAGTCGGGGACCGGGCGGCCCACCGACAACGCCCCCGAGCGGGGATCCACCGGGGCCCGCTCCCCCACCGGCACCGCGTGGGTGGGCGAGGTCGTCTCGGTCATCCCATAGGCGTTGTGCAGGTACAGACCGGTCGCGGCCTCGAACTCCGCCACCACCGCCGGCGCGATCGGCGCCCCACCCGAGGCGACCGCGGTGAACGAGACGAACAGATCCCGCGGATCGCGGTCGGCCCGGCACAACGCCATCAACGCCGTGATCGCCGCTACCGTGAAGGACGGCCTGGTCACCCGCACCATGTCGGCGACCATGCCCGGGTCGAACCGGTGGCACAGCACCAATGGCACCCCCGACACCAACGCCGCCGCGATGTGCCCGGACAGGCCGGTGACGTGGAACAACGGCGCGATCCCGAGGACCGCGCCGGGTGCGGTGATCCCGTACCAGTCCCGATAGGCGAGCCCACCGGACACCACATTGCCGTGGGTGTTGCACGCCCCCTTCGGCTTCCCCGTGGTCCCCGAGGTGTAGGTCAACACCGCCACATCACCAGGCCCCGGCCGGTGCGGCGGCGGCACGACACCGTCGTGCTCCGCGACCAGCGCGGCGAGATCCCGGGTGCCCTCCGGGACCGACCGGACATGATCCTGCGGGCGCACCAGCGGGGCGTCGTCGGACGGATCGGTGGTCACCACCGTGGTCACCGACGACCCCTCCACCGCCGTCGCACCGTGGGTGCGGTGCAGCTCCGCCAACGCCACCAGTACCCGCGCCCCGGAGTCGTCGAGGATCAACCGGACCTCACGCGCGGTCAGCATCGGGTTCACCGCCACCGCGGTCCCACCCGCCTTCCACACCGCGAGCAACGCCACCACGTACTGCGGGTCGTTCTGCAGATACAACGCCACCCGGTCCCCCAGGCGCAGACCCCCGGCCAGCAACGCGACCGCGAACGCATCCGAACGACGGTCCACCTCGGCCGCGGACAGGTCGCGTCCCGGGCAACGTAGCACCGGGCCGCCGGGCGTGGCGGCCACCGTCGCGCGGAAGGCCTCCAACACCGATGTGGGGGGTGCGCTCACACGTTCCTCCTGTGTGGATCGGTCTGTTCACCACGTGGGCCCGCCGGGTCGGGCGGGCTATGATCGGCCCCACACAGGGGTGTGTGGGGAGGTACGACGACGATGCGTGCCGCGGCTGCCTCGACGCTGTCCGCCGGCCAGCTCGGCCAGGTGTTCGCCGTGCTGGAGCGGGTGGACCGCGCGCACGACGTGGCCGGATTCGCCGGTGCCACGCTGGAGGCGTTGGGCTCGGTCCTGGGCTTCCGCAACACCACGTTCTTCGTCGGCTCCACCTACAGCGGGCTGTTCCGGGACCCGGACCCGCTGCTCAACGGCCACCAGCGCACATTGATCCGCGAGTACCGCGACCGCTGGGAACGTCACGACGTGTTCGCCCGCCCGCGGGAGGCGGCCGTCCTGCACCGCACGCACGCCGCGGCGATCGACGCCCGCGAACCGGTCGGTGCCGCCGACCGGGCCTACGTCGACTGGCTGGCCCACCACGGCCTGGGGAACATGGCCGCGGTGCGGGTCGGGCCGGGCGGACGTGAGGCCCTGTTCGGCATCTTCGGCCCGCCCGGGACCGTGGGCCCGCAGGAGCTCGCGGTGCTGCGGCTGCTGGGCCGCCAGCTCGACGCCGTGGCCCGGCACCTGCCGGACCGGGCGTCGTCGGCCGCGCCCCCGCTGCCACCGCGGCTCGCCCAGACCGCGGACCTGGTGCGGCGCGGCATGACCAATGCGATGATCGCCCGGACGATGCAGCTGTCCGAGGACACCGTGAAGAAGTACGTCAGCCGACTGCTCGAGCGGACCGGCGCGCAGAGCAGGACCGAGCTGGCCCTGCTGCTGCACGACGGGTGACCCGCCGGAGTCAGCCCAGCGCCGCGAACAGCGGCGCGAGCTGCGCGGTGTCGACGTACTCCTCGATCCGGGTGACCTGGCCGTCGTCGCCGGTGTGCACGACGAGCACCGCGGGCGCCCGGAACGTCGCGCCGTCGGGCAGGGTCCCGCGCAGCGTGTACTGCGCGACCGACACCGGGCCGGCGTCGTACGTGCGCACCTCGGTCATACCGAAGTCGGGCACGACCCCGCGGATGGCACGGACCGACTCGATCGTGTCCGGCACCGTCGGCGCCTCGACCTCGTCGAAGCTGTGCCAGGTGACGGCGCCGGGGGCGAACAGCAGCTCCCCCGGTTCGAGGGTCATGAGCGCGTCGACGACGCGGGCGGCCGGCGTCACCGGGTGCGCTCCTGCTCGTACTTCTCGGTCATGTGGGCGACCGCGTCGAGCTGCGCCTTCGAGTGGCCGTCGCGCACCTCCGACGCGCGGCGGGCGGCGTCGACGGTCGGCTGGGCCTGGCCCTGGAAGTGCGGGGCGACCTCGCGGGCGAACAGCTCGAAGGAGCGCTTCGTCGCGGCCGGGTCGGCCCAGTCCTGGCCCATCAGCAGCAGGCTGCCGAAGCCGCCCGCCTGGTCGACCAGGCGCTGCACCTGCGCACGGGCCTGGTCCGGCGTGCCGATGACGCCGATCCCGGCCTCGTTGATGAACTGGATCATCTCCTTGACGTTGTCGCCGGAGACCGCCATCTGCGGGAAGGCCGCGACCTTCTGGAAGTAGCCGAACCAGTGCTCGATGCCGTACTCGACCTCGCGGTAGGCCTGGTCGGCGGTCTCGGCGAGGTGGAACGGGCTGACCAGCCGCCAGCCGGAGCGGTCGACCTGCGTTCCGGCCGCGGTGGCACGCTCCTCCATCACGTCCCAGTGGTGGGCGAGCGCGTCGAAGCCGTCGGCGGACAGGGTCGCGCCGATGCTGAGCAGGCCCAGGCCGTGCGTCCCGGCGAGGCGGGCGCCGGTCGGCGAGGCGACTGCGGCGACGGCGATGTCGAACAGCGGGTCGGAGTAGGGGGCCAGCTGCAGCCGGGCGTCGAACAGCGAGTGGGTCGGGGTCTCGGCCGTGACGCTCTCCCCGCGCAGCAGACGCAGGATGATGTCGAGGTTGGTGCCGAGCAGCTCCCGGGTCTGGGTCGGGTTCAGCCCGATCATCGCCGAGTCGGTCGGCAGCGAGCCGGGCCCGACGCCGAGCATGGCCCGGCCGCGGGTCATGTG
>JAESFO010000747.1_pt1 | contig 14649 bp, 14 predicted proteins | sample 9269421 | NCBI WGS metagenome assembly JAESFO01 (sample SAMN14502839, study PRJNA617101) | algae metagenome | isolation source: Nostoc desertorum CM1-VF14 and co-occurring heterotrophs from rocky... | place: USA: Clark Mountains, San Bernardino, California | collected 2000-06-05 | reverse complement strand
AAAAGTATGGCGAGCTTCGGGCTGTGCTAAATGGTAAGATTCTGGATGAAAATCAGCGTAAGGCAATGGTTTGGGACATAGAGCGGGGACAGGCTAACGAAATAATGCCAGACGTTTGGCAAACGGACACCTGCCTGGGCCAATGGCATTATGATAGATCGGTTTTTGACAGGAAAGCTTATAAAACGCCGGAAATGGTGATCCAGACGATGGTGGATGTGGTTAGCAAAAACGGAAACTATTTATTGAATGTCCCCGTTCGCGGAGATGGAAGTATTGACGAACTGGAACGCGGGATCGTTAAGGAAATTGCCGGGTGGATGAAATTGAATAGTGAAAGTATCTACGACACACGACCGTGGAGCGTATATGGCGAAGGGCCTTCTACGCAAAATCAGGCCCAGCTTAACGGACAGGGATTCAACGAAGGAAGAACTAAATTTACTGCAGCTGACATCCGGTTTGTTCGCAAAACAGATGCTTTATACGCAACAATTATGAAGTGGCCCGAAGATCGAACCATTTTAATAAAGAGTCTCGGATCCGGGTCTCCATTGTATCCCAAAGAGATTAGCCAGGTTACTTGGGTGGGTTATGGCAGCCCGTTGGTATTTGAAAGACGTTCAGAAGGATTGCTGGTGAAATTGCCGGACCTGTCACCCAAATTTACTTATGCCAATGTTTTAAAAATCGTTTAATTATATTAAAGACTATTTCTCTCACCAGTATAAAAGTTGTAATAGATGCTAGTGAGAGCATAGCGTTAAATAGCTAATGTTCATCGAATGAAAAAGTATTGCCTCGCCCTCGACCTTAAAGATGATCCTGAGCTTATAGCTGAATATGAAAAATGGCACCTGCCTGAAAATAGCTGGCCTGAAGTTGGGGAGAGCATCAAGGCATCGGGCATTCATTCTATGGAAATTTATAGAACAGGTAACCGACTATTTATGATCATAGAAACCTCGGATACCTTTAACCCTAAGGAAAAAGCCGAACTGGATGCCTCAAATCCGCATGTTCAAAAATGGGAGCATTTGATGAGCCGGTTTCAGCAGCCATTGCCCTGGGCGGATGAAAATGAGAAATGGGTAAAAATGGACAGGATTTTTAACCTGTGATACGTGAGCGAGCCTTTTGTGTCGAAGGAAATGCCAAGGTTCAAAATGTTGGGTATATTATTAACATGCCTAAGGAATGGGATATTTGTTATACCGGGATCCGCAGGCTTTAATTTTTTCAGTGCACCATCGGTGTTGATCAGGATTGGTAAAATGCGACCATTTAAAAAATAATCTAAAAATAATCATGAGGAAGAAAATTTTGCAGTGTATTCTTATTCTTGTTAGCCCAATACTTGTGGTGAATGCCCAGCGAAAAACATCTCTTTCTAAATATGCAGGTTATCTTTTCACCTACTTTACTGGTAATAGTAAAGAGGAGGAAGCCATCCGTTTTGCTCTTAGCACCGATGGCTATAATTATACTGCACTTAACAGCAACAGGCCGGTTATCTCATCGTCCGCTATTAGTTCTACGGGCGGTGTGCGCGACCCGCATATTTTGAGGGGCGCCGACGGAAAGACCTTTTACATGGTGGCAACGGATATGGTGTCGGCCAATGGCTGGGATTCTAACCGCGCGATGGTATTGCTCAGGTCAAATGATTTGATTCACTGGACCTCGTCAATCGTAAATATTCCACAGACCTTTAAAGCTTTTGAAAAAGTAAACCGTGTTTGGGCGCCGCAAACCATTTACGATGCTCAAAAGGCCAAATACATGGTTTATTGGTCTATGCGGGCTGGTAGTGAACCCGATGTAATCTACTATGCCTATGCCAATAAAGACTTTACCGCATTAGAAACGGAACCTAAACAGTTATTTTTCAGCCCGAACAACGGTGCCTGTATCGACGGTGATATTGTAGAAAAAGATGGAAAATTTCACCTGTTTTTCAAAACCGAGGGACAGGGCGCGGGCATTAAAGTTGCAGTTTCAGACAAACTGACGGAGGGCTATAAGCTGCGCGATCCCTATGTACAACAAACGAAGGATCCGGTGGAAGGTGCTGGCGTGTTTAAATTGAACGATGGCAGCGGTTATATTTTAATGTACGATGTATATACCAAAGGCCGTTACCAGTTCACCAAAACCACCGACCTCGAACACTTTGAGGTGGTCGATGAGCAGGTTTCGATGAATTTTCACCCACGGCATGGCACGGTTTTACCTGTTACCCAAAAGGAACTGGAGCGTTTAACCGCCATGTGGCTGAGTGTTGCGGATGTGCTGGGCGCTACGCAATCTAAACAAATCAAAAAGAATAATATTGTGCTGGACACGGCAGCGAAGAAACTCTCGTTGCCGGTTTTAGACAACACCAGGCTCAACCCGTTTGATCCGCAATTCAGGAGTTTCCCCGGTGTGAAGCTGAAAGCTTCAGGAACTGATTTTTCTACAAAAGCAGTAGCGTATACCCTTTCTATTCCGGGGCGTAAAAGTGAAATTTACCAGGTAACAGCGGTGAAAAACGGCAATCCGGTGCTGGCCGGCTATTATGCCGACCCGGAAATATTGTATTCCGAAAAGACAAAAAGATATTATATCTATCCTACCAGCGATGGTTTTACCGGTTGGGCGGGCAATTACTTTAAAGTGTTTTCTTCGGCCGACCTGACTAATTGGAAAGATGAAGGCGTGATGCTTGATCTGCCTAAACAGGTGCGCTGGGCCAATCGAAATGCCTGGGCGCCCTGTATTATTGAAAAGAAGATCAATGGCCGGTATAAATACTTCTATTATTTCACAGCAGCCCAGAAAATTGGTGTAGCAGTGGCCGATGAACCCACTGGACCATTTGTTGACTCGGGCAAGCCCCTGGTGGCAGAGAAACCGGCTGGAATAAAAGGCGGTCAGGAAATAGACCCCGATGTATTCACCGATCCTCAAACCGGCAAAAGCTACCTGTACTGGGGTAATGGCTACATGGCGGTCGCTGAGTTGAATGAGGATATGGTTTCTTTAAAATCCGATCCTGTTCAAATTATCAAGGTGGATAGAAGCTACAGGGAGGGCACGTATGTATTTTACCGGAAAGGTACTTATTATTTTATGTGGAGTGAAGACGATACGCGTAGTCCGAACTACCGGGTACGGTACGGCACATCAACATCTCCCACAGGTCCGCTTGCAATACCTGCTGATAATATCGTAATACAGAAAAATGAAGCGGAAGGCATATACGGCACCGGCCATAATTCAGTAATACAGATACCGGGTACCGATGATTGGTATATCGTCTATCATCGGTTTACATACCCCAATGGTATAAAAATGGGAGAAGCCGCCGGATATAACCGGGAAGTCTGCATTGATAAGCTCGTATTTCGGGCAGATGGCTCAATACAAGAGACGATCCCAACACATAAGGGCGTAGCTCCCATAAGATAGAGTACTCAATGTTTATTTAATCAGTAAAAGTAAAGTGCCTTGCAAACTATAGGGGTATTGGCCTGTCAGGTTTAAAGGTTGTCTAGGCTAACATTCTTTTTTAAAATAAAAGAATAGATGCCTGGAGTATCGGATATGTATAATGCTGATTCATTTGCGTCAATGATGACGCTATAATAATGTAATTTTTTTTAACGCACAAAAAGTATACTTAAAGTCTGGGATATGAAAACAGTTGTCTCAAATAACAAAAGAAGTGTTGCTATTATTTTAATAACTGCTCTTTTCTTTTTATGGGGATTTGCATTGAATCTTAATCCAATCTTAATACCTCATTTAAAAAAAGCCTGTCAGCTCACAGATACCCAATCAGCATTTATTGACTCAGCTTCTTATATCGCCTACTTTTTGTTTGCCATTCCTGCCGGAAGGTTTATGACCAGATTCGGATATAAAGGTGGGATTATTCTCGGATTGTTTTTGTTTGCACTTGGTGCATATTTATTTTATCCGGCTGCTTCAGCCAGGTCTTATGTATTTTTCTTAGGAGCCCTGTTTATTATTGCTACAGGTCTGACCTTTTTGGAGACTGCCGCAAATCCATATATAACCGTTTTAGGCCCACCTGAAACAGCGACACAACGATTGAATTTTGCTCAATCTTTTAATGGCCTGGCCGCTTTTTTAGCGCCACTTATTGGTGGAAGGTTTATATTGTCAGGAACAGTCTTACCCAAGGAACAGGAGTTGTCTATGACCACCGGTCAGCTCAACAACTATCTGAATCAGGAAGCCGCCTCGGTTCAGGTGCCTTTCCTGGTTATCGGATCGGTCGTGCTTCTTATTGCAATCTTACTGGCAAAGACCAAGCTGCCAGAAATCATCGAGAATGACGTTGCCGAAGTGAAAGGGAGTATACTCAAGGAAAAGAATTTATTAAGAGGGGTTTTAGCTCAATTCTTTTATGTTGGAGCTCAGGTTTGTGTCAGTAGCTTTTTTATACGTTTTTCAGAGAAGGTAGCAGGTATTGATGAAGTGTCTGCTGCCTACTATCTTTCAGGTGCATTGCTGGGATTTATGATAGGAAGATTTGTGGGGACTTTTTTAATGAAATTTATTAATCCTCCTAAGTTGCTTTTTGTTTATAGTGTGCTGGTTATTCTTTTGCTGGTTGGTGCTGTAATGCTACAGGGGATTTTAGCGGTGTATGCTTTAATAGCCACACAGTATTTTCTTTCGATTATGTTTCCAACCATTTTTGCTCTAAGTGTCAGAGGGCTGGGTAAAAGAACAAAACAGGGGTCCTCACTTGTGATTATGTCGATAGTAGGGGGTGCCTTTTTCCCGGTATTAATGGGCAGCGTTTCCGATGGTACCAATATTCAAATTTCTTACCTGGTACCGGCAGCGTGTTTGCTCGTAGTCTTATTCTTTGCGTTTAAAAATTTAAAGGTCACAAATCTAAAGATTGGCGCTGGCCACTAAAACGAATCATTACTTTTCGAAGCACGGCTTGAGTGAAGGTGTCATCTCAGTCTTTACATACTGTGTGCAGTTTTTGATTACTATACTCCCCCCTTGTAGACATATTGTAAAAGCTATTGAAGATGTCTGTTTCTGAAATCTCTATTTTGTTCTCAGCAAATAATCAATACGTGTAAGGTAGGTGCCGCAGGTAAGCATATTGTTGAGAGGCTGAACGTACACGGCCGGACCCACTGTAAACACAATAAAAGCAGAGCAGACATAGCTCTTTAAAGCTCCTTAGAAGAAGATTTGTCATTCAGCGCAGCATTTGAAGTGATGTAGGCGGCATTGTAAGACTTTAATGTATCGGTTAGTTTAGAAATCGCTTATATAAAGTGGTTTGTCCTGGCATATTCACTGGGAGTCATTTGAGTGACCTTTTTAAATACTCTGTAAAAGTAGGGGAGATATTGAAACCCAATATCCTCCGCTATTTCTGCAAATGTTAATTGCGTAGTAACAATAAGATATTGCGCCCGCTCAATGCGCTTATTTTGAATATACTCGACAGGACGTTCACCAGTATGTTTAGCAAAAACCCTCGAGAAGTAATCGATCTGCAAGTTGGCACGTTTAGCTAACTGCACCACAGTTATTTCTGTAGATAGATTGATTTGAATAAACCTTATAGCATCTAAAACAACTGAAGGTATCTGTATGTCAATCTCTCTTTTCGAGCTCATTACAGTTAAAAACTGCGCAATCAGTTGTAGTAAAATTCCTTGCGTTTCCATAAAAACACTGTCCGATTGTTTTGTATTTAATTGCTGATATTCACGGTAAAAAGCATTCTGCTCGTAAACTTTCGGATTGTCGGAGCGATTTATTTTCCTGTCCGGATTAATAGAAAGCAGTCTTTTGATGCAATTCTTAATGTTTTCATTAGCTTTAATTTTGAGAGGAGCACGGTAGTTTTGGAACAGCGATAAACCGGAGGGAGCATCCTCAAAACAATGGATAAAGTACTGGCCCAAGCTTTTATTACACTCCAAGTTGCATAGGGTAAAACTAGGTATGATGTATAAATAGCCGGCTTCCAGTTTTATTTTCTCGGTAATAGTCGATATATACCCTTCTCCTTCATCTATGTAATATACCCTAATATAGGGACTAATAACGTTTTTATAATTCCATTTTTTATTTAACAATACCTTGTCAACATGTAGCAGAGAAAAGGTGTGTGTTAAAACTCTCCTGGACATCTAATATTTTTAAAAGTTGATCAATGAATTATTTGTTGATGTAACAAGCGAAGTTTTTTGAATGATTAGGCAAGATACTTATGTTATTTGTCAAAACTGGTTAAACCATACAATAACGCGAGCCTATTACATTGACCCTCTACAGCCTGGGCAATGCGGCTATAATTTTTGCCGGTAAAAAGTACAGCTCACGTCGTTCCAGGATGCTCAGAAAGGGGATTCATTTTTTATATTATCCAGCCCTCATTTTCGCGGATCATTTTATTACAAATTTATCAGATAATTCCTTTTTTCAGCTATCATCTTTTATTATTGATGCAATTTTTAACTCGATACTACCAGTGTGATCAACAATCTTATTCAAGATATAATAGGTAACGGTTTAATGCCCAATAATTTTATACCGTTTACTGGCCGTTCTATTTTTGATATTATAGAGAAATCGATAAGCGGGGCTGAATGTAGCGACCTTTCTGAAGATCAATAATACAATTCACCCTCCTCGTATCCCGGCACACCCTCATAGGTTAGCCACCAGAACCGGGGCAGATGGTCGGCTGAATTGAATCGAGCATCAAATAGTGGCAGATCAATCCGTCTCCCTCATACCGGTTACTGGCCAGCCCTTCGTGCCGCCCTGATGAGTGGGGTATAGCCCCCGAAAACTATAAACTACCCGAAACAGTCCAGGAGAAATCACAAAACTCAAAACACATCATCCATAGTCCATTAACGATAGCCTATTAAACTCCTCTGTCAACCATCATCTGTCAACTCTCTCTCCACCTGTCAACCGTCCCCTGTCATCTCATTACCCACCAGCCTCTCTAAACCCCACTCGCCATTTCCCTCTCTACCCGTGTTTACACGCTTATACACGCGTAACTGCTGCTAATACCCGCGTCAGATGCTGCTTTGGGATAAACCCGAAAATACCTTCGACTCAAAATCCCAGCTATGAACTTACAAAAGTATTACACCGTATGGGCGGGTCGCAGGACAGGAGTATTTAGTTCCTGGAAACAATGCCAGCACCAGATCCTGGGCTTCAAAGGTGCCCGGTTCAAATCCTTCCAAACCCTTACCGAAGCAAAAGCAGCACTAAACCGCCGTTACCAGGATCACAGAAACTGGGAAAGATCACCCATCCAAATCCTTTTCGAATCAGATGATACCCGCCCCATCACGAATAGCATAACCGTTAGCGGCACCTGCAATATTGCAACCGGCGAAGTAGAGATCCAGGCCGTGCATACCGGTTCAAAACACCTGGTCTTCTGGAAAGGTCCTTATCATGATGGTACAGGGGATATGGCTGAATTCATTGCGATTGTCCAAACGCTGAAGTACCTGAAATTAAGAAAGCTTTCCATACTCATCTATTCCGAATCCTCCACTGCCATTAAATGGATCACCAATAGAAGTGTAACAACGAAGCTTCCGCGCCGCGCGTCCAACCGCGAACTATATGATCTCTTTGACAGCTGCCTTGCCTGGCTCAATGACAATACCTACTACAACCGAATCTTAAAATGGAATACGCAGGAGTGGGGTAGAAACCCTGCTGGTCTCAGATGATTCAAAAATATTACAGAGTTGAGGCTGAGTAACAGTGGCGCTCCATCCCGGAGGTGTGAGCTGGCACTGAAAGTGCCCTCATTAAAATTATCCCCCTCATCGGATCCCGGCACCCCTTCATAGGTTAGCTACCAGAACCAGGGAAGATGGTCGGCGTTCTATCACACTAATCCGAAGCAATCAACCTCCCTCATACCGGTTACTGGCCAGTGCTTTGTGCCGCCCTGATGAGGTTGGGTAGAGAACTTTAAAACTATCAACTACCCGAAAAGATCCTGGAGAAATCACTAAACTCAAAACCCATCGTCCATGGTCCATCAAATATGGTCTATTAAACTCTTTGTCAACCGTCCTCTGTCATCTCTCTACCTGTCAACTCCCTACTCACTATTCCCTTCTTACCACTCGCTCTCTCATTCAACATTTCAATATTAGCCGACATCTGCTAATCTTTTATCAAGTTCAGCAATAGCTATTTCACGTTCCCTTACTTTACCCATACGGAGGGTGTCTGCAATAACCAGGAGCTCGTAAAGTTTAGGTTCTGTCGCTACAATTTTCGGGACAACTTTGTAAAGTGGGAGCAGTTCGATGCCTCTCCTGTTGCCTTTGGCTGACTTCCAGACGAAGATCTCATCGCCCTCAACTATTTGTTCGCGAATGGGAGTCGCAGAATGCCCGGTTGCTATACCTCTGACCTTTGTTCCCAACACAGGCGGGAAGACGTACTTCAGCCCATGTATCAGGAACTCGCGGATAGCCAGTTTGTGCAGCTTCGATTTTGAAGCGTCTAAAAATCCGCTCACCTTTAATCTCTCGAATATGGCTGACATTTCCGCGGGGCTGATCTGCAAGGCCTCGGCCACCTTTGCCTGAGTCCAGGTCTGGTTCTGAAGGGAAAGTAATTTTAAAGCTACTAAAATGTCTTGCGGTTTCATAATATTCACGATTCACAAATTGTGAATTTACGTGATTTTTTATATGATTGTCAATTACTTAATGTTAATTTTTTTTATTAAAAAGATTAATATAGCCCAAAGTGGCTAATAAAGAGTAGTTTACAAGAACCGAAAGTGCTATCGGTAACGATTTAGTAATGGTGCTTACTGCACTCGCTTTCATTTGATTACCTTGTAAATCATTACTGCAAATTTAATAAAAAAAGGGTTAAGTCGTAGCATACTTAACCCTTTTTCCGTTTTTAAATATTCGTAAAAAACCCAGTTGAAAATAAATCTTTCCCAATATGGGGACACTATGTGATAATGATTTACATATTATTTCCAAGTTTTGGCAAATCAAAGTAGATGTTATTCTGAAACTAATAGTCCCAATATCTAAACGTCAAAACTATGGAAATCGTGTTGAACAAAATACTATCGGAAATTCAGCATCAGGAAGATAAACTGTCTTCTCAAATGATGCAAACTGCGGATGAGGCTTACCAAATGACCTTATTCCTAAAGGAAATGCTCTTTACTATAAAGATGAAAGCCTTACAAACCGGATTTAAGGATGAGCAGCAGGAAATCAATTTTTTCAAGAACATCAAACCGCAGATTTTAGGAAAACTTATTTATTACAATAAGGTATTCCGCATTGAAACTACCTGCCCCGTAAGTGCAGGGAGAATACACCAAAGTTATTTTGAAAACCAACTGAAAATTCTGAAATCCGAATACAAGGAAAGCATATCCAATGAGGATTTTTACAGGTACTATCGTGCAGGCAGAACTGACCGTGACCACAGTTATTTCAGGCTCGGAAAAATCAATTACCACGATGGTCTAAAAAGTAGTGTATTTGAAATTGACCTTAGCTTTTCTACTTATTACGATAACAAAGTTGCCCATATTATAGCCAATGAATTACTTTATACTTTCTTGCTTACCAAAATAAACCCTGAAAAAAATCCCGATACCATTTCAATAAACGGTGATGGAAACAAAGACATTTCGTGGACGAACTCGCAAAATGCACTGATAGAATTGATTTACGCCCTGTATGTTTCCAAATCTATTGCATACGGGAAAATAGGCATCAGGAAATTAGCATTGATTTTCCAAATCCTCTTCCGAACGCCCTTGAACGATATACATCATTCTTTCCACCGAATGAAAACAAGGGCAGGCTCCCGAACGGTGTTTTTAGACCAGCTCAAAATTTCCCTCGAAGAGTATATGGATAAAGACCTTTAGCAACATCAGCACGGGTGTTTGAAAGCAGTACACAAAATGTACTGCTTTTTCTTTGCCCATATATGCCAATTGGCATATATGGGCAAAAGGCTACTACAAAATAACCGAAACACGCTAAAACCCTTATTAAACAAAGGGTTTTCTCATTGCAAAAAATTTGAAAAAAAGTGCCAAACCAATGGGTACGCATTGGCAGACAAACACTGCCACACTTCTGAATTTTGTACTGTGAATATTAAACAATAGTGCAATGAACATTATAACAGTTGACGAAGAAGTGTGGAAGCACCTCAACGAACGGTTGAAAGCCATTAGCGAATATATCCTCAAACTGGAAGATACAAGCTACGATAGTTTGTGGCTTAACAATCACGAAGTCTGCCAGTATCTCCACATCAGCGAAAAAACATTGTGGCGTATGCGTACCAACGGGCAGATAGCCTTTTCAAAAATGTACGGGCAGTATTACTATACGATTGGTGCTATCAAAGATATGCTCAACGCAAACGCTGTGCAGACCACCGATGAATATGTAGAGCAGCTTATGGCAAAAGGCAAAAGCTATATCAAGAAAGGCAGAAAACTGAAATCAGGTAATCATTAAAGGCGTACACGTATGAATATCGACAAAATGGAATTTGTGGCGTGGATGGAACGCATAATGGACAGGCTGGACATTCTCGGCAACCACATAGACGATTTACAAAAAAAGCGCAACAGCATAGACGGCGAAGAATTACTGGACAATCAGGATTTATTGCAAATGCTGAAAATCAGTAACCGTTCCCTGCAACGGTATCGCTCCATAGGCAAGCTGCCTTATTATACCATTAGCGGAAAACTGTATTACAAGTTGTCCGATGTACATCAGTTCATCAGGGAAAGTTTTAACCCGCCTTTGCCGAAACTGGATGCCAATAAGTGACAAATGCTGCCTTTGAGTGCCACTTAAAGCAAATCAGTGAAGGCTTCCTTTACATTCGACCGTGAATTTTTAAAATTTCATATTATGAGTGAAGAAACAACCAATAAGCAGGAAATGCCCGAACAGCTTTCGGACATATTACTCGTACTGGATAAAGAGAAAATGAAAATCCAGGCGGTAAAGAGTATCGACGAAAACGGGAAAATGGAAACCGTTGACCCCACCAAAAAAAACCAAAACCAGTTTATGCGTGTGGATAAAAGCGGCGATTTCTTTTCCAACTTCTTTTCCAATTTTTTCAGCCAGTTAAAGAACCCCACAAACTTTACTTTCTTCAAAGTACCTGCCCCGGTTGCTGCTGAAAAAGCAGAGGAATTACAAAAGCACGTAGATAAGCCCACTCCACAGGGCGAAAAAGTGCTGAAAGAACACGAGGTAAAAACCGAACCTCAACCCGATAAAAAACAAGAAAATCAAAATAATATGGCAACAGCACAAACAACAACGGAAACAAGCGAATATCGCTACAAGCCGGAGCAGATTGATTGGAACACAATGAAAAACCTCGGATTAAGCAAAGAGTATCTTGAAAAAAGAAACCTGCTCGACCCTTTGTTACGAGGTTACAAAACCAATGAGCTTTTACCGATAGGTATCAACCTCGGTGGCTCTATCCTCCGTACGGATGCCCGCCTGTCTTTACAGCAAGCGGAAGACGGCAATGTTATCGTGGCAATACACGGTATCAAAAGAGAGCCTAACCTCCACTTTGAGTTTTTCGGTCACAAGTTTACGGACGAAGACAAGAAAAACCTGCTCGAAACGGGTAATATGGGGCGTGTCGTCAATTTGGTAAACTCCAAAACAGGCGACCTGATGCCGTCCATTATCAGTATTGACAGGCTGACCAATGACGTGGTTGCACTGCGCACGGAGTTTATAAAAATTCCCGATGAAATTAAGGGCGTAAAGCTGAATGACGAACAAAAACAAACGCTGATGGAGGGCAAACCGCTCTATTTAGAGGGTATGATTTCCTCGAAAGGAACGGAGTTTTCGGCAACTGTACAATTCAATGCTGACAAACGGTATGTTGAGTTCCTGTTTGACAGAGGCAACAACAATCAGCAGGCGCAAACGAACCAACAGAACACTCAACAAAGCAATCAGCAAAGCCAACCGCAAGAAGCTCCAAGAACTTTCAGGGGCAAAGAACTGGATGATGAGCAGTACAATAAGTTCAAAGCCGGACAAACCATATACGTTGAACTGAAAGATAAAAAAGACCAACCGTATAAGGGTTATATCACGTTCGACAAAGATACCGGAAAGACCAATTTTGAGTTTCCAGGTCAATATAAAGCAAGAGTGGAACCTGCTGAAAGCCATAAAACGCAGACTGCCGTCAATTCTGAGGGTAAAACCAACGAAGCGACCAAGAACGTCCAAGAGCCTTTGAAGTCCGGGCAGCAAAGACCGAAAAACGAGAAGCAGCAGGAGCAACAGGATAACAAGCCTGCAAAATCCAAAGGCAGAAAAATGTAATACAGTATGAAAACAATTATTGCAGAAAAACCAAGCGTAGCAAGGGAAATAGCCGGACTTGTGGGAGCATCCGATAAAAAGGATGGCTACCTGACAGGTAACGGCTATTTTGTTACGTGGGCATTCGGTCATTTAATAGGACTGGGAATGCCCGAAGATTACGGGATTTCGGGATTTGACAAATCAGCTTTACCGATATTGCCCAACCCGTTTTTATTGACCGTCCGAAAGGTCAAGAAAGACAAAGGGTACACTGCCGATACTGGCGCATTAAAGCAACTGAAAGTCATTGAGCAGCTTTTTACGAAGAGCAACAGCATCATCGTCGCTACCGATGCAGGACGAGAGGGCGAACTCATTTTCAGGTACATTTATGAATACCTAAAATGCAACAAGCCTTTTGAACGCCTTTGGATAAGTTCGCTTACCGAAAAGGCAATAAAGCAAGGCTTTGACAAACTGAAAGACGGGGCAGCATTTGACGGGCTGTATCAGGCAGCGCAAGGCAGAAGCCGTGCCGACTGGCTTGTAGGCATCAATGCTACGCAAGCATTGAGTATTGCCGCAGGTAATGGTATCTATTCGCTTGGAAGAGTGCAAACGCCCACACTGGCTTTGATATGCAAACGTTACCTCGACAATAAGAATTTCACGGTAAAGAAATACTGGCAGATACAATTAACGCACAACAAAGCCCAGGTTGATTTCAAAAGTATTTCCGCAACCAAATGGGACGAAAAGCAACTTGCTGATGATACCCTTAAAGCTATTCAGCGTGGCGCAACGGCAACCTTTACATCAGTAGAAACCAAAAGCGTTACAGAACAACCGCCCTTGCTTTTCGACCTGACAGGCTTACAAAAGGAAGCCAACAAAAGGCTGAAATTATCTGCTGAAGCAACGCTCAATATTGCGCAAAGCCTGTACGAAAAGAAGTTTATCACGTACCCACGTACCGGGAGCAAATACATCCCTGAAGATATGTGGGCAGAAATTCCAAACCTCGTGCGGGCATTGCAAAATCGTGAGGATTGCAAGCAAGCCCTTACCAAAATCAAATGGGGACGGTTCAACAAACGTATCGTGAATGACCTCCGTGTAACGGACCATCACGGTTTGTTGATTACGGACAAAGTGCCGTCCGTACTTAATGCAGACGAAAACAAGATTTACAATATGATTGCGCTTCGCTTGCTTGAAGCCATATCGCAAGCCTGTGTCAAAGAAATAACCGATGTATCATTACAGGTATTGCATTACGACTTTACGGCAAAAGGCTGTAAAATTCAGGAAGCGGGTTGGCGTTCCATAAAAGGAAGTTTTACCGATGACGGCGAAGAGCCAGTGCAGGAATTACCTGAACTGCATAAAGGCGACGAACTTGCCATAAAGGAAGCCGCAGTTTTGGAAAAGCAGACCAAACCACCAGTGCTTTACACCGAAGCCGGGCTTTTGTCGGCTATGGAAACCGCAGGGAAAGAAATTGAGAACGAAGAAGAACGCAAAGCCCTCAAAAATATCGGCATCGGTACTCCTGCAACAAGAGCCGCCATTATCGAAACCCTGTTTACCCGTAATTATATCCAACGGGATAAACGTTCTTTAATCCCTACGGAAAAAGGATTGCAGGTGTACGGGCTTGTAAAAGACCGGAAAATTGCAGACGTGGCAATGACCGCCGAATGGGAATTGGCATTGCAGAAAATCGAGAATAACGAAGCAGATGCCGGAACGTTCCAAAAGGAAATGGAAACCTATGCCAAATCCATTACCGATGAATTGTTGCAAACTTCTATTGCAAGTACCAATCAGCCGAAACTGACCTGCCCGAAATGTAAAAGTCAGCAACTCGTCATTCGTGATAAAATTGTGAAATGCCCTGATGAGGCTTGTAACTGGGTACAGTTCCGCACCGTCTGCGGTGTGCGAATCAGTATCGAAAACATAACAAGCCTTGTCAATAAAGGCAAAACTTCCTTAATCAAAGGGATGACAAGCAAAGCCGGAAAGAAATTCGATGCTTACATCATTCTGAAAGAAAACGCTGAAAGTTCCTTTGAGTTTGAGAAAAACAAAAGCAGTAAACGCAATGGAAAATAAACCGTCAATCGTACCCAAAAAAATCAGGAACCTGATTTATACCATTCGGGGCAAACAGGTAATGTTGGATAGCGACCTCGCCGCCTTATATCAGGTGGAAACAAAGAACCTGAACAAAGCC
>JAESFO010000746.1_pt1 | contig 14674 bp, 7 predicted proteins | sample 9269421 | NCBI WGS metagenome assembly JAESFO01 (sample SAMN14502839, study PRJNA617101) | algae metagenome | isolation source: Nostoc desertorum CM1-VF14 and co-occurring heterotrophs from rocky... | place: USA: Clark Mountains, San Bernardino, California | collected 2000-06-05 | reverse complement strand
TAATGTCATAAAGTGGGGGAGCAGCAATGTAGTGGTTACTAATAACGACCCCAGAGATTTTTCAAAACTGAAAGGATACTTTGATGTGATCGTGGTAGACGCTCCCTGTAGTGGCAGTGGGCTGTTTCGAAGAGACGAAGAAGCTATAAATGAATGGAGTGAAAATAATGTGATGCTCTGCAGTCAGCGTCAGCAAAGGATTTTAGCCGATGTGCTTCCTGCGCTTAAGGAAGGAGGTGTACTCATCTATTCAACCTGCTCTTACTCCTGCCAGGAGGATGAAGATATTGCCGATTGGTTAACTACTGAATTTCCGTTATCAAATATGCCGTTGAGCGTACAACAAGATTGGAATATAAGTGAAGCCGCAACGCCATTAGGGAATAGGGGCTATCGTTTTTGGCCACATCTTGCAAAAGGAGAAGGCTTTTTTCTGGCAGCTTTCCGGCTCAATGATGGAGATGTTTACAAGAATAAAAATAAACAATTGGTAAAGTCTGCAACCAAACAATTGCTACAGCCGGTATCGTTGTGGGCTAATGTAGCCGGTTATGAGTTAATCCAGGTAAATGATAAAGTATATGCCTGGCCCGCTGTTTTATTTGAAGATTTTAACCTCCTACTGCAACATCTGAGAATTATATACTCTGGTACTTTACTGGGCGAATTAGCACATAAAAAGCTGATTCCCGATCATGCATTGGCTATGAGTAAAATGGTTGCAGAAACCGTTACCCGTACTGAATTAGAGCTTTCTGAAGCCATAGGCTATCTTCAAAAAAATACTATTGAAAATACAGGCTGGACTACCGGCTGGCAGCTCGCTGCTTATAGGAGACAAGCTTTAGGCTGGATGAATGTATTGCCCAATAGAATTAACAATTATTATCCTAAAGAGCTGCGCATATTAAAGCAAAAAATTAACAACTGAAACGTTTTTGCTTAACCCCCTCTTATTACTACAATATTAAATTGCTAAATTTTGCGCATACGGTTGCGCATCAATTTCCGCATTTTTAGTCTATAAATTTACACTGTGACCAGAGAAGGTTAGCATTGTCTGTATAGCTCTTAACGAATTCCAATTGCCTTCTATACAAATGTTAAAAATTATTCTGTTCGCAAAATTTAACAACTCTTCAAAAAGAGGAAAACTAAAATTTTAACTTGATGAGACTAGTTAATGTCCCAAAGTTGTTACGGAACTGTTTTTTGCAACTTACCTGCTTAGTATTGTCGCTTATTGCTGTCGCTCAGGATGTAGATAGTACCCATGCTCTTGAAGATACACTGCTGGCTCCTGCAACGAATGGAGTTTCTATTTTAAAAGTAGCTGAAGAGTTCAGGGGCGTTGGTGTCAATGAAGTTGCACTACGATACATAGAGAAGAATCCCTACATCTCTATTCAACAGATGCTGAAGGGTAATGCGGCCGGCGTGTATGTGCAGGAGTCTAGCGGTGAGCCCGGCACCGAGCAGAATGTTTTTGTACGTGGTATATCTGCACCTCTTTTAAGCAAAAGGGAGTTGTTCGATCAGCAGCCGGCTATATTTGTAAATGGCATTCCACTCACGCAGGATAATCCATTTGCGTATGAAATCCAGAAGTATGACTTCAATCGCATAGGACCTGCAACCAACCTGTTGGCGGCTTACAATCAGGATAATATAGAATCTATAGAAGTAATTAAAGACCCGGTAACACTGGCTTCTTTGGGGTCAATGGCGGCAAATGGTGCTATTTGGATTACTACCAAAAATGCACGCTCCGGGTTTAGAGAAATTACTATCAATTCTTATTTCGGCTATGCTGCCAAACCCAACGTGTACGCTACTAACGCAGCATTTGAAGATAAATTCAGGCAGCCATTTTACAACCGTTACGGTACCGTTAATGATCGGTTGAACTATCCGCCCTACTTACGTGATTCAACAAATGTTGATTATTATGGCCCCTCTAACTGGACCGACCTGTACTATAAATATTCTCCTTCTTATAACGTGGACGCAAGCATCAGCGGAGGATCAGATCGGGCTAATTTTCGTTTTTTTGCTGGTCTTACTGAGAATGCAAACCCGGCAGATGAGACAGCTTTCACCAGGTACAACGGTTCTTTTTACATTAATGTAGCACCTGTAAAATGGATAATGGTTTCGAGTATGATTGGATACACGCGTCAGGAAAGAGACCGGAACAGGAATGTGCGGGACAGATTGGCAGAGCAACGCTATATTCCTGATCTTACTAATCCGCTTACCCCCAATAAAAATTTATACAGCAGCTATTTGTTGCAATTCGATAAGGATTATGCCACCGGCGCTATTGACGACAACGTTAATAATTTGATCCAGGGATATCTTGCTATTACCGCTAACCCCTATAAAAAATTGAACTATATCGGTCGCATAGGTTTCGATTACAACGAAGGTATCCGCGATGTATTCTGGCCAAGAACGCTTCTGGAGAATAATAATTTTGTTTCCAACTATTTTGGATACAACCAACGTTTAGTTGTGACAAATAGTTTGGGATATGATCTTAGTTTGGGTGAGAAAGGAAACCTGAATATTCGCGGTGGTCAAAATTTTGTGTCAGATGTATATAAGTATGCATATGCGTATGCAAACAATACGCCAAATGATTTTATCAAAATAAATGTTGTAAATGGTAATGCCAATGATGCAGATTACCTTACTCCAAGAGGTTTCCTGGTAAACTATTTTCCGGGTAAAATGGATTCGCGTTTACTTTCTTTTTTTGGAAACGCAGTGTACTCACACGATGAAGTGTTAAAGCTGAATGCAGTTGTAAGCAGGGAAGGTTCTTCAAACATGCAGGCAGATAATCGCTGGTTTACCAATTATTCTGCAGGTCTTGAATATGATTTTAAAAGATTGTTAGAAGGGTCAAAGACCCTGAGTTCTTTCTCCTCTAGTCTTTCCTACGCTCATATGGGCAAATTATTGAGCGATGACCGCTTTAATGCCGGCCCTTCTTATCGTGTTGATCTTGGTTTTACAGATGAGCCAACTTTAGGTTCTTACTCAGGTATCGGCGGCTTAACAAGGCCTTATAGCTCTGGCTGGGTTGGCTATGGTATTCCTTGGGCATATTCCGATCAGGTGAATCTGGGCGTGCGTTTTGGCCTTTTAGAAGATCGGCTACGTTTTGCCGTTGATGGTTACAGGAAGGCCGACAAGGATATGCTGTTGCCTGTTCCCGTAGCTGCCGAGTGGGGTTATACAGGGGCCTACAAAAGCGGCCTGGAAGTAAATAATACAGGTGTGGATGTTTCTTTGGCTGCGCAAATACTGCCAGCGGCCAGGCGAAAAGTAAGCTGGTTGTTTACAGCCAACTTTAATTACAATAAGAATAAACTTGTAGCACTCCCTGATGGCTTAGATAATGTGGAAATAGGTAATACCAAATTAGAAGTAGGAAAATCAATAGACGCTTTTTGGATATTAAAGAATAATGGGATTTATAACAGCGACGCTGAAGTACCCGTTAATCCTGCTACCAGCAAAGCGGTTACCTATAAAGGTGTAGCTCTAAAAGCGGGCGACCCACGGTGGGCAGACATTAATGGAGATTATATAATTAATGATGACGATAAAGTGCTGGAAGGAAATTATATGCCAAGGATAAGTGGAGGTTTCGGCAGCAGCATTAATTACGAAGCATTTTCACTGGATTTTCAGTTTTATTTCGCCCTGAAAAGAAATGCGTTAAATCAATATGCTTCATCAAGACTGGATTTCATCAATACAGAGGTGAACAATAATATCAATTCGGTTAAAGAAATTACATTTTGGGAAAGAAAACAGGACTTGTCCGATTACCCTGTTTACAATCCCTGGAGCCCTGTAGTTCCTTACAGGTTAGAGCAAGATCTGTTCCTGGATAATGCATCCTACTTAAAGCTACGTTCAGTGTCTTTAGCTTACGATTTAAGCCGCGATGGTACCAGAACCTCATTCAGGAACTGTACACTCTATGTAACTGGTACCAACCTGTTAACCGTCTCTCCGTTTAAAGGAAATGATCCGGAGCTGGTTAATTATAACGGTATTTACAACGGTTATGGTTTGATGAACCCGAAATCTTTAATTCTTGGAATTAGAATCGGCTTCTAATTCCCCGGGGACATTTTTTAAAATATTATTATCTAAGAATTGTTTATGAAAAGATATTTCTACAAATGGCCTGTTGCTGTTATTGCATTTGTCGCGGTTGTTATTTCCAGCTCCTGCAATAAGCAATTGGATGTTTCCTCAACACGCCAGGCATCGGAAGAAGGACATTGGACCAGGTATGAAGATGCCAGAGCAGGGTTGTTAGGCATGTACGGTTTATTTCGTGCTGCACTTGCCGACAATAATACTTATTGGATTTTAGGAGAGTTACGTGGCGGCGATTTTCAGGCAGTTAGCCGTCCCGATCTGAAGGCCGTGATAAACGGCAATCTGAATGCTTCCTTTCCTTTGATCAACGAGGTTACGAACTGGCGCCGGTTTTATGCAATTATTAACGCCTGCAATGTTTTCATAGAAAGGGTAGAAGGCTGCCTGGTAGATCCCAGATATACGCAATCTTATTATAAACTAGATATTGCGCAGGCGCGTGCAGTAAGGGCTTTTGCCTATTATATGCTGGTAAGAACCTGGGGCGATGTTCCTTTGGTTACGGCCACCGGTGAGGGCAATTTTGAAAGCCTGGGACGTACTAATAAAGATGCAGTGCTCGGTTTTGCAAAGAACGAATTAGTAGATGTAGCTAATCGTTTGCCCTACCAGTATTCTACAGTTGATGCTGATTTGGTATACCCGCCTAATTATTATGGCAAGGCTGCCGCAGACTGGAAAAACACTTTGATCGGAAGATTGTCTGCTTACGCCATATTAGCCCATATTGCGGCCTTACAAGGTGATTATATTAACGTAGCCGTATACAGTCAGTTTGTATTGAACAATGCTACACGTGCGCGGTTGACAACCGTTAATACGGGACAATTGGTTGATGAATTATTCCTGTTCAACACTTCAGATGTAAGCTGGAATCAGATGATCGGTTTCAATTTTATTTATGAGCGTGGCGAATCCACAACATCCGGCCATATCGAACAACTAACGCTGGCCAATACTACAGCATATCCAATGTCAAAGCAGTTGCCGGATATATACGTAAACAAAGACAGTATTGCCGTATTATTTCCACGTGACAATGGAAATGATCAGCGTTTTGGATTTAATCCTCTAAATGGGTTGGCAACAGAAGCCTATTTTGAAAATTACTCTTCTGCGATTCCGGTATTTAAAAAGATTAGAGTGGTAGACGGAGGCGGAGGTAGTGGAACTTTTGCAAAATACAACTCCTCCATTGTTTTTACCAGATTAGAGGAACTAACACTTTTAAACGCCGAAGCCTTAACGGTTTTAGGGCGTGGAGAGGAAGCGATCCAAAAGCTCAACGCAATGCGCTCTAACCGCGGTATTGCGGGACTCAATTACACACCCAGCCTCGATTTGCTTAAAGAAATTTTTGCCGAAAGAAGACGGGAATTATTGGGCGAAGGATGGCGTTGGTATGACCTGGTACGATACAATAAGCTCAAAAGGGATAATGCCGCTTTTAATGATCTGATTAGCAGAGATGGTATTTACTGGCCTATTGCGCAGGACGTACTTAACAGAAATCCGAACATCCAGCAAAACAGCTATTGGAAATAACTATTTAGAAAGTTAGCATTAATAAGATTACTATATTATGAGAAATAAACTTGGTACAAAGAATTTACTTAAACAGTTTGTGATGCTGTTAAGTATAGTAGCTGTTCTTCAGGCATGTAAGAAAGATGGTGGCCCCTATGTAGATTATAAGAATAATGCTGCAACTTATAACGGAGATGCTTTGGTTTACTTGCAATCCAAACCAGGTGTATACGATTCCATGCTACTCGTGATTAACAGACTGCCTGGTGTCGCCGATTCTTTAAGATCTGGTAAATACACTGTATTCGCCACCAGCAATCGCTCTTACACCATTGCATTACAAAATATCAATAATGCGCGCAGAGATTCGGTGCCAAGTCTTCCTCCGGTTTCATTCAGTACCATGAATTTAAACGTGCTGGATACCTTCTTCAGCAAATACATTATTCCCGGACAAATCACTACTCAAAACCTGGCAAGCAGGGCCGACGGTTTAAAATACCCTTCAATGAAATTCGGGTACGACATGCATCTGCAATATGAAACAACCAATGCGTCGGGATATTTAGGCGGAGGTCCCAAAGCAATTTTATTTAGTGACACACGTGGATCGGTATTCACTATAAACTGGATCAGAGTATATACCAATACAGTGGATATTAAAACAACTAATGCCATTATACACGTTTTAGATGTGGGTCACAACTTTGGCTTTGGTAGTGATCTTATAAGGGCTTTGAACAGGCCAGCCACTAATTAAATCCTACCGTTATTAACTATCAATGAATAATTATACTAAAAATATGAACCGTATTTTCAGCAGAAAAGCTTGCTATGTGCTTGTGTTATTGGTTGCATCGGCTATAGCCTGCAAAAAATACCTGCCACAAGAACGTAATACCATAGGTGCAGATTCTCAGTTTACAATTGACCTGTATGAACCATACTTGGGTCGTACTACTTATTTTACCAATAATTTCTTCAAGGGTAGCACCACTTTCCCCGCTGATTTCAAAATTGTGAATGTGCGCAGGGTTACCGGTGAAGAGGCTCCTGAACTCACAGAAGCTTTCCCGGTACAGGTTTGGAAATCTTCTTATACGGGTCTTGAAACCTCTCTTGCAGAGATAGAAGCAAAACGGGTGATTGAATACCATCCTATTTTGGAAATGAGCCCTCATACCGGTAATATCACGTTTTGGGCGGCAGGCAGATCTAATTTTATAAGGCCTCAACCTGATTCAGGTTATTTATTTGATGTTGAACTAAGTAATTCCGGAGGACGTAGATTTTTCAGAAACCTCAAATTAAAGCCTTTCCGGGAAAGCCCTACCATACCCACGAACATCAACGCTTTAACTGGGCAGCCAACCAGTGAAAATTTCGGAATCTCTCAAATTAGCAATGTAGTGGGGGCTAAGGATGATCGTCGTAGCCTGGGGTCCGGAGATGTAGATGTTTACATCAGAAAGATACAGCCTTCTACCGGTAATACACTGACGTTTCGTTTTCTCGACACTTTGTTCCGTCCGTTAAATCCGGCAATTTTTAATACTACCGATTGGGCTAATCTGGTACACGGCTTTAATATGGAGAAAACAGCTACTTATGTTAAGTATAATGTAGCTTATCCTATTCCGCTTACTAATACGCCAACTAAATATACGGCAGGCGGTACTAATACAGCAGCAGTAAAGATTACCTATTCCCGTATAGGTTTTGGAGGTGCAAGAATTAACTCGGTATTCGGGTTGAATTTTGCCATATTCGACCCGGGCGATTGGGAAATAGTATTTGCTTTCAAAACGGATGTGCCTAAAACCTCTGATGATATCTAAAAACGGGCTATGAATTTATTAAAGTCAAAATTGATTGAAATGAGATTATCTTATCTGACACTTTTATTTATATTGGTTATAGGCTCGTGGAGTAATGCAGGCGCCCAGGACAGCGTGCGCGTCAGAGTAAAAGGGCGTGTATTAGATAAAGACCTTCATACCGGCAAAACTAATGTAACTGTATCGTCGGGCAAGCCTCCCAGGGCAATTGCGATAACCGATGAGGATGGCAATTTTAATTTCAACGTAGCTTTAGGAACCAGCCTGGTATTTACACACACCGGTTATACACCTTATACATATGTTGTTGTGGCTGCCGACAGTACATTAGAGATTTTACTCGAACAAAGTGGAGGCGGTTCCATGCAGGAAATAAGGGTAGAGGGATATCGCAATAAAACAAGAGATGTTGCTACAGGGTCAAGTGCCTCTGTTAGCGGTAAAGCCTTACAGGATGTGCCTGTTTCAAACGTTGTGGAATTATTACAAGGTAAAGTAGCAGGCCTTGATGTGCAGAATAATAATGGTTCTCCGGGCGGCATGGGTACTATCAACCTGCGTGGTTCTTCCAGTATTAATGTGAGTGCAGATGGATTTTTAACTCCTACTTCTCCTCTGTTTGTAGTAGATGGTGTGCCTATCGATGTGAACTCCGGATATGATTACGGCTTTCAGAGTAGCGGCCCGGGCATCAGTCCTATAGCATTAATACCGCCTGAGGATATCCAGAAAATTGATGTGTTACGCGACGCATCAGCAACCGCCCAATATGGTTCGCGTGCGGCTTATGGGGTGATCATTATTACCACGAAACGTGGACTTTCCAAAACACCTATCGTACAATATACTGGTCAGTTCTTTTTAAACACACCTCCAAAGTTACGTAGTGTAGTGGGAGGACTAGAAGAGCGGATGAGACGTGTGAATGCGATCCTGCAATACGACTCATCCCTGGCTTCGGCTATGGCTTTGATCAATATCAATACTCCTTTGTCTGATAGTTTAAACCCTTATTATAATAACTCAACCAACTGGCAGGATTTGTTTTATCGTACCACGTTTAACCAAACACACACTGTTCAGGTATATGGAGGTGACAGAACCTTCAACTACAAAACCAACCTTAACTATTTTTCACAGGATGGTATTATACAAAACACTGGCTTCAAACGCTATACATTAAGTATGAATGCACAGTACCAGCCATCTGAATCTTTCAGAGCCTTGATTAATTTGCAGGGAGCATTAGGGCAGCGGCAGGCCGGCAGCGGTGCGAATTTAACACAGGATGAACTGAATAGTGCGGTTAGGTCTTCTTCTTTATTACCTGCTTCTATTTACTCAGGCGCCGGCTCTGTGTTTAATTTTGATGCTATACGAAGTAATAACAAGTCTGCTAATATATTGGGCTCTTTAGATATTCAGTGGCAGTTTGTAAAAGGTCTTACTGCCAGGAATAACTTTAGTTATAATTTTAACTCGGGTACAGAAGATGTGTATATTCCCTCTTATATTAATAATAATAATGCAGAAGGTACTACACAATATGACAGGCGCTATGTATTAAATAACCGATCGAGCCTTGACTATGTGCAAATGATAAAAGATGTCTTCCAGGTATCTGCAGGGGGCTTCAGCGAAATAAGTGCAGAAGGACTTCGGGCAAATCGTAGCGTCTTAACCGGTTTCCCTAATGATGATATAGAAGGACCTATTGGCTATAACCCGCAACTATCGAGAGGTGGGGTATTGAATAATTTATACGATAAAAGATTACATGGTTTTGGAGGCTATGCCACTTTTAACTGGGATACAAAATATGTATTGGACTTCAACTACAGAAGGGATGCTACTTCTACCAACGGTGCCAATGCTGGTTATACGGTAAATCCGGCTATCAGTGCCCGCTGGAACTTTGCCCGTGAGAAGTTTGTGGCTAATAACCTCGACTTCATTAAATTCGGTGCCTTCAGGGGAAGCTGGGGTAAGAACATCACACCTACGGGTAGTATTTTCGATGTATACGGTCGTTATGTAGTAGGGCAACAGTACAATAATAATCCTACCGTGTTTATTGACCTGGACAGGGTTCCCAATACTAATTTTCTTCCCTATACCAAAACATCTACCAACTTTGGGGTAGAGCTGGGATTGTTTGATCAGAACAGGTTAGAGATTAATTACGATACTTATTATGAAACGAATGATAATGAGCCTCAGATCATTCCTTTGCCTAATACCAGCGGTTTCAGAAACCTGGCATCTAACGAAGTAAGTACTGCTAAATACGGACATGAGCTTACCCTGACAGTAAGGGTATTTAAAAATGAAAATCCGGTACAGTGGACATTAGTAGGTACAGGTGCATTAAACAGGAGGGTCGTTACCCGTCTTCCGGGCGGTGTACGTGAATATGTATTTAATGTAACAGATAATGGAACCAGTATCCCGGTAGTGTACAGAATTGGCCGGGACCTGTCTCCTTTACTGTATTATAACCGGGGTGTATATGCCGGCTTGAACGATGTTCCGGTTAACCCCGCAACAGGTTTGCGTCAGCAATTGGGTAATCAAAGCTTTTACTTTCAGGGTGGAGATCCTAAATGGGTAGATGTAAATGGAGATTATGTTATCGATGATCGGGACATGTTGCCATTGGGTAATCCCTTCCCAAGAGCCACCGGTGGTATTGTATCCAATGTTCAGTGGAATGGCTTTATGCTGATTACGCAGGTAAACTACACATTAGTAAGGGATGTATTGAATGTCGCCTCTGCGAGCGATCTGGCCAATTTTAGCAATAATATTTTTGGTGGCACTGCCTTACCTCCAATTGAAAACTATAACTACTGGAAGCCCGATGCCGTAGGCAGCTATAATGGTACAGTAGGCGCAGTATATCCCAATCCTTTTGATTTTAGGAGAGCCGGAATATTGCAACCCTTCCGTACCAACCAATCATTATTCCTGGAGGATGGTTCTTACTGGAAAATCGGACAGATAACGCTTTCGTACAATTTCCGGAAAGAGATGATAAAAAGGTTCGGCATGAGCCAGGCCCGCCTGGCGTTTACAGCAGCCAATGTATACACTTTCTCACGTTATACAGGGCCCGATCCTGAGTTGGTATCCGCATTAGGCCGTGATAATTCGAATGGTTATCCTAATGCCCGTACTTTCTCCATGTCACTTAATGTTCAATTCTAAAAAACTAATGATGTACATCATGAAACAGGTATTTTATTTCTTCATAGCTGCTTTTACAATTACATCTGCAACAGGGTGTAAGAAGTTTCTGAACGTGGATCCGCCAAGCGATCTGTCAGGTAATAACTTCTGGCAAACCCAGCAGGACGTAGAGAATTTTACCAATGGCAACTATGAGTTATTTCGCGAAGCTACCACAAGAATTAATATGCAGGCAGGCGCAGGCAATGCCGAGTATCCTTATTTGCCATTTGCCGGGGAGCTCAGAGGTGGTATGGTAAAAGAGAACACCGAGCTAGGGTGGGGCCGTGGCTATATTGCTGATCTGGCCAATAATAATATCCGTCGTTTTGTTGATTTTAATTATAGCGGTAATAACTGGCGCAATATTTTTAACCATGTTCGCTTTACACAATGGGACCGCTATTACAGATGTATAGCTGCCGCTAACATAGCAGTGGATCGTATTCCCGGAGTACCGGATCCTTCGATGACGCCGGCTTTAAAAGCTGCTTACCTCGGAGAAGCCGTTTTTATCAGAAATATGGCTTACTTTTTTATGGTGCGTCAGTTTGGTGATGTGGCATACTATACGCAACCGTATTTTTCGGATCCACTCAAGAGGATGCCCATGGTACAGGTGCTTAAAAATTGCATTGCCGATATGAAAGCCTACTATAAAGGTATGGTATGGACCTATAGTGATCCTTTTTATGTAGGTATAAGGGGTATGAGGGGTGGAGCAATTGCTTTGATGATGGAAATGAATATGTGGCTGGCCGGTTTTGATCTACCTAATCGTGAAACTTATTTAAGAGAAGTGATTGTACTGGGAGACGAGGCCAGAAATGAAAATGCCGGAGCTTATGAACTACTTCCCATCGAAAATTATATCGAAATATTCAAGGGACGAAGCAAAGAGAATCTTTTTGGTATTCCTCAAAATCGTAACTATGGTGAGCGTTTTGGCTGGAGCGACTTCTTCGACCAGGTAAAATATGATCCATTGAATCCTAATACAGCAAGCATTCCATATATGAGTTATACTGCTGATTTTATGAGGGCTTTATATCCTGAAGGAGAAGCTGATCAACGTTTGCAGTTATGGTTTAACCCCGCTACCGTTTACAATGCCAACAGGACTTTCCAGATGAAAAAATTCCTGGTAACAGCCGACCCTAATTCAATTGACTTTAACGACCGCAACGATGCCACACAATGTATTTACCGATACCCGGATATTTTTTTAATGCAGGCTGAGGCGTATGCCGAATTAGGTAATGAAGGCGCAGCTAAAACGGCAGTAGGATTTATAAGGGAACGTGCTAAGGCTGCGCCGCTTACTCAAACCGGAAATGATTTGAAAACGCAGATATTTCTGGAGCGCTCCCGCGAATTTATCGGAGAAGGGCATTATTGGTTCGATTGTGTAAGAAGCCGGAGGATTATTGATGTTAGCTATAAGTTTTGTTATCATTCAACAGTGGAGCAATTCAAAGCGGGAGCATGGACCTGGCCAGTAGATCGCTCTGCATTGACGAATAATCCTGAAATGACTTTGAACAACTATTGGGAGTAAATAAAATTAAACCGGAAGTAGAGTTGAAAGAGGCAAAACATAATGCAGTTACGTAACACGATAATTGTTTATGTGAATTTTCCGCCAACAAAAAGCAATAAAAAAATACGGATGAAAAAGAGAAATAAAATATTAGCGTTACCCCTGGTGTTGCTCCTGTTATTAATGGGCGCTTGTAAAAAGGACTATTTTACCGATACCGGAGTACAAAAAGGCGAGTTTAACGGCACCGTGTTAGATTATCTTAAGTCTAAACCTCAGTACTTTGATACGCTGGTAAAAATTATTAGCTATGCCGGTATGACGAATACTTTTCAAAATGAGGAAATTACATTTTTTGCGCCGGCCGACTCGAGTTTGAGAAATACTTACCTGGCATGTAATTTAATTCTCAATCAATTAGGACGTGCACCTATAACCCGGTTCCAGCAAATAAAACCTTCTGTTTGGCGCGAAGCTTTATCAAGATATATATTTAAAGGTGCCAGGTCTTTGACCGATTTCCCCCAGATAGATTTTTCTAATATTGCTGCCTATCCGGGACAGATTTATAATTCCTATGATGAGCTGATCATGAACGTGGGTGCTATATACAGTTCCGGAGGTGGTGTTCCGTACGCAGGTTACAGGCAATTGGTACTTTCTTATATCCCATCTCCATCATCAGCCCGGGATTACCAGACCTGGACAACCGCTTTTGTATCTTCTGTAAACGTTAAGCCCACCAATGGATATGTGCATGTTTTGAGATATCCCACACATTTCTTTGGCTTTGATCCGATTAAGTTTTTAGAGACAGCTGTTATAGCAGGAATGGATAATTAATGATCATTTATTATAATTATTTTAATTAGCATGATACATATTAAAAATAAACTAACAGGCTATTGTTTGCTTTTAGCGTTCCTCTCAACAACAATAATATCCTGTACCAAAAATACGGTGAGCGAGGAGCCCCTTTATCCGGAGGCCCCTAAAGGATTGATTGATTTTGAAGACGTGCCACCTACCCCGGCTATTGCGGCAGAAGGATCTGTTGTTACAATTAAGGTGAATGGATTAGGCGGTAAACAAGGGCAGTTTCGTTTTTACATTAACCAAACGCCCGCTGATGTAGTTTCAGTTACAGACACAGAAGTGCGCATACGCATACCCATAACGGCGAGTACCGGAACCTGTGCCGTTGAAATTAACGGACAATTTTATTTTGGACCTATTATAGACATCAGGGGTAAACTAAATATAGACGCGACTTTTAATACCACAACAAGTATTGCGACAGGTGAGATAATTGGAATAGATCCGAGGCCTTTGGGCGGTTATCTCATTTATGGCTCGTTCAGGAATTATCAGAACCAGTCCAGCGCAGTTGCTGCCATTACAGGTATTGCTTTTATCGATAACAACGGGGCTTTGCAAACAACCGGTAGCGGCTCCAGCTTAAGACCCGCATTTAATATTGGTGTTACAGGAATGAACGGTACTGTAAACAGTGCGGTTTTTACGTCAGATAATAAACTAATAGCAGGTGGTACTTTCAGCGCCGTTAATTCAAAAGGTAATATTAGTAATATTACGAGATTCAATGCCGCAGGTTCTCTGGACACACTTTCTTATGATATATCAGGAGATGGTTCTCTTCCCAAAACGGTGGGACCGGCGTTTAATGGTGGCTTTACCGGCACTGTTACAAAATTACTTAACACCTCTTCAGGCGTTGTTGCTATAGGTAATTTCTCAGATTATAATAGTATTCTTTATGAAAGATCGACGGCCGACGCTCCGTATGTAGACAGGATCAGGATCAGTCAGATTGCAAGGGTAAATATCGATGGTGGTATCGACTCCTCATTTAATATCAATCGCGGCACAAGGCCCATCGAAGGATACACCACTGCAAATGGTTTTGTTTATGATGGGGTGGAAATGCCTAATAATAAGCTGTTGCTGGTTGGTAATTTTACGGTTTTCGAAAACCAGCAGGCTCTGCGTATCGTACGTATAGACCTGGTCACAGGAAGAAGAGATCCTTCTTTTATTGTAGGCGGAGCCAATGGTGCTATTACTAAAATAACTTACAACAATACTACACGCAAATTATTAATAACGGGACAATTTACTTCTTATAACGGTGAGGCCGCCAATGGAATAGTAATGCTGGATGAAAATGGCAATATAGATCGTTCTTTCAGATTCAGACCTGTTGAGGGAGGTATACCCAATTTTGCAGGTCAGTTGAAGGATGGAAAAGTGATGGTTTCGGGAACATTTAATAAATATGACGGCATCGTACGTGCTGGTTTTATGATGTTAAACGCTGATGGCTCACTGGCGGTTG
>JAESFO010000745.1_pt1 | contig 14750 bp, 11 predicted proteins | sample 9269421 | NCBI WGS metagenome assembly JAESFO01 (sample SAMN14502839, study PRJNA617101) | algae metagenome | isolation source: Nostoc desertorum CM1-VF14 and co-occurring heterotrophs from rocky... | place: USA: Clark Mountains, San Bernardino, California | collected 2000-06-05 | reverse complement strand
GCGCCGTGGGTGTCGGCGAGCTCCCAGGCCGAGGCGACCCGTTCGACGTCGCGCCGGGCGGGCCCTCGCGCCGTCCGGCGCAGTGCCTCCGGTACCGGTTCACCGATCCGTGCGGCGACGGCCGCCGGCTCGAGCAGGGCGCGGGCGAGCGGCCCGTCGTGCACGTGCCCGGCCAGTGCGGCCGCGGGGTGCGCGCCGGTGCGCAGCTCGTCGGTGACCCGGGCGAGCGCGTCGGCGAGCTCGGCCGCCGTCGACCCGGCCCGTTCCGCGGCGCGGTGTGCGGCGACCCGGCGCCGCACACCCCAGGCCACCCCCGCCGCGCACACCGCACCGGCGGGGCCCAGGAGCAGCCACCCCAGCGGCGCGGCGAGCAGGGGTAACGGAGGAGCGAGCAGCCGGGCCGTCGGGAGGCCGGCCCCGGTGCCGGTCAGGGCCCGCCACCGGGATCGGCCCGGCGCCGCGGGCAGTGTCAGCACCGCCAGCGCGAGCAGGGCGGGAACCGCCACGCCCTGCGCTGTCCCGGGCAGTGTGCTCAGCACGGCACACCGACCCCGCGCTCGCGCAGCAGCGTGGCGAGCTCGTCGCGGCCCGGTCCGGCCCCGCTGCCGCGGCTCCAGGCGGCCGTGACGCGGAGTGTGCCGTCGTCGGAGCGGCCCAGCACGCCGATCTCGTCGAGCGTCCGGCCGGCGCCGGGGCGGCGTCGCATGTGCAGTACGACCTGGACAGCGGCGGTCAGCTGCCCGTCGAGCGCGGCGGGGGACATGCCGCCGAGCCCGGCCAGCGCGCGCATCCGGGCCGGGATCTCGCGGACCGAGTTGGCGTGCACGGTGCAGCCGCCGCCGTCGTGACCGGTGTTCATCGCGGCCAGCAGGTCGCACACCTCGGCGCCGCGGACCTCGCCGACGACCAGCCGGTCCGGACGCATCCGCAACGCCTGACGCACCAGCTCGCGCAGCGGCACCCCACCCGAGCCCTCGATGTTCGGCGGCCGGGCGACCAGCCGCACGACGTGCGGATGACGCGGGGAGAGCTCCTCGGCGTCCTCGACGGTGATGAGCCGCTCGCCGGGATCGACCGCGCCCAGCAGCGCGTTGAGCAGCGTGGTCTTGCCACTGCCCGTCCCACCGGCCACGAGCACGGCCAGCCGGGCGGCGACGATCGCGCGCAGCAGGGCCTCGCCGGTCGCGTCGAGGGTGCCGGTCCGCCGGAGCGCGGCCAGGTCGTGTCCGGCGGGGCGCAGCACCCGCAGCGAGATCGCGGTCCCGGCGGCCGCCACCGGTGGCAGGACGGCGTGCAGCCGGACCCCGGCATCGGGGAGCCTGCCGTCGACGCAGGGACTCGCGTCGTCGAGCCGGCGGCCTGCGGCGAGCGCCAGGCGCTGGGCGAGCCGCCGGACCGCGGCCTCGTCGGTGAAGGTGATGCCGGTGCGGCGCAGCCCGTCGCCGCGGTCGACCCAGACGGCGTCGGGCGCGCTGACCAGCACGTCGGTGGTCGCCGGATCGCGCAGCAGCGCGTCGAGCGGGCCCGCTCCGGTGAACTCCTGGCGCAGGGTGCGGAGCGCGGCGAGGACGTCCAGATCGGACGCGACCCCACCGGACTCGGCCCGCACCGCCGCGGCGACGGCGGCCGGCCCGGTCTCGCCGCCGGCGTCGGCCAGCCGGGCCCGCACCCGGTCGACCAGCGGGTTCACGACGCCGCCCGCCGGGAGCCTGCCGTGCCGCAGAGGCGCTCGTGCACGGCCCGGGCCGCGGTGGCGAGCGGACCCCGCCCGGAGCCGGGGGTCCGCCCCCGTTCGAGGGCACCGGCGAGGTCCCGCTCCGGGCGCATGGTCGTGAGCAGTGGCAGCCCGAGGGAGGCGACGACCTCGTCGGGGGTGATACCGCCGGGGGACGGCCCGCGCACGATCAGCTCCACGGCCCGGGCGTGCTCGGCGAGCACGTCGGCGACCCGGGCGGCCGCGGCGCAGGGCCGCAGCCCGGCGGGGACCACCAGGACGGTCAGGTCGGCGGTGCCGAGAGCGGTGAGTGCGGCGTCGGTGGGGTAGCGGGGCAGGTCGCACACGACGGTGCCGCCCGCGCGACGCCCGGCGTCGAGGACCGCGGTGACCGCGGCCGGCTCAGGGCCGTGCGGGGAGCGCGCGCAGGACAGGACCGACAGCGCGGTGCGCCCGGACCCGGCCCGCGGCAGCGCGGCGTGCAGCGACGCGGCGCGCACCCGGCCGTCGCCGACCGACAGCTCCGGCCAGCGCAGCCCGGCCTCCTGCTCCAGCCCGACCATCAGGTCGAGGCCGCCGCCGAGCGGGTCGCAGTCGACCAGCAGCGCGGACTCCCCGGCCCGTGCGGAGGTCAGCGCGACGGCGGTGGCGAGCACCGAGGCGCCCGCTCCACCGCTGCCGCCGACCACGGCCAGCACCCGGCCGGCCCGCCCGTCGCCCGCTGCGCGCTCCCGGGCGTCGGCGAGGATCCCGGCCAGCCCGGCCTCGCCCTGGGGGAGCTGCACGACCCGGTCCGCGCCGAGGGCGACCGCGATCCGCCAGTCCTCTGCGGCGGGCTCGCCGGGGACGGTGATCACGACGCCGTCGCGGCGTGGGAAACCGGCCTCGCCGCAGCGCCGGGCCCCGGCCCGGTCGAGCAACACGACCGGTGCGCGGGCCCACGCACGGCGGGCGTCGGCCGCGTCGACCGCGCGCTGGGCGTCCATGTCGGCTGCCGCGGCGAGTCGCAGCAGCGCGTCGAGCAGCTCGGGATCGTCGGCCACGATCAGGCAGCGCCGGTCCATCGCGTCGTCCTCCACACCGGCCCGCCGGTGCGGGCCCCGGTGTCGAGCGTGCGGTCCTGGGAGGGCCCCGCCGGCCCCGATCGCCGGCCTGTGGACAACGTCGTGGAAACGGCTCGACCTGTGGACAACCCACGGGTTCCGTCGGTGTCGTGCGGGAGGATGGAGCACGGGGGAGGGCCCTCGCGGGCGCGCCACGGAAGAGCAGAACCGAAGCGGCGGGCAGCGCACCGGATCAGCGGGCGACCGACACGACCGTGTCGTCCGACCCCGGACGTAGGACGACCCCCGCCAGGGGGGATTGGCGGGGGCCGTCGGGCGGTTCAGCCCCGGGGGGTCGAGCTGAACCCGCTCGGACCACGTCCGAGCTCGGTCAACTGTAGCCGGAACATGCCGGTCGCGCCCATACTCCGGCCGTGGCCTGCGCCGACCGGTACCGGCGGCGACGTCGCTCTCGACTCCGACGGGGTGAACTCCGCCACTGACCGGTGGGCGCGTCCGGGCGACCGGTCGCGTACGTTCGATTACCCTCCGCTGCCGGTCATCGGGTTGCTCGTACCCCCGGCCGGGCGGTGCGGGGACGGGCGGCGCCCGTCGTGGGGCCGACGGTCGGCGGGGTGTGGAAGAGTCGGGGACCGGGGACGAGGCGCGTCCCGGTTCGGGCAGGCTGGACGTCGTGCCCGAGTCCTCCACAGCCCCCGTCGCACCGGACCGGACCGCCGGCCCCCGGGCGGTGTTCCTCGACCTCGACAACACGATCATCGCCGGGTCGAGTGCGCTGGCGTTCGCGCGTCCGTTCGCCCGCGCCGGTCTGATCGACCGCTCGACCGTCCTGCGCGGGGCGTGGGCTCAGCTGCTGCTCGTGCTCGCCGGGGCGGACGCGTCCACGATGGACACCCTGCGCCGGCGGATGGTGCTGATCTGTCAGGGCTGGGAGGTGGCGCGGGTCCGTGCGATCGTCGCCGAGACGCTGCAGGAGATCGTGGGCCCGCTCGTCTACCCCGAGGCGGTCCGGCTGATCGAGCACCACCGTGCGCAGGGGGCGGAGATCGTGCTGCTGTCGGCGTCGGGGCTGGAGGTCGTCGAGCCGATCGCCGAGCTGGTCGGGATCACGCGCTTCCGGGCGACCCGCATGCACATCGAGGACGGCCGCTACGTCGGGGAGATCGCGTTCTACTGCTACGGGGAGGGCAAGGCCGTCGCGGCCCGGGAGATCGCCGAGGAGCTGGGACTCGACCTCGCGCGGTGCGCCGCCTACACCGACTCGATCACCGACCTGCCGCTGCTGGAGGCGGTCGGGCAGCCGTCCGTCGTGAACCCGGACCGGGAGCTACGGGTGATCGCCCGTGAGCGGGGGTGGCCGGTGCTCGCGTTCGTGCGCGCCGCCTCCCGCCGGGACCGGCTGTTCCGGCTGCGCGACCGGCTGTCCGACCGGTTCGCGGCCGGGGCCCGGGGTGGCGTCCACGCCGGGCGGGCGACCGATGGGGCCGGCGAGGACATCGGTGGGGTCGGCGCGGGCGGGCTCCGGCGGGACCCGGCGCTGCTCGGTGCGGCGGCGGTCGGCGGGGTGCTCGCGGCGTTGGTGGCGGGTGCGGCCGTCACCCGGTCCGCCCGCGGTGGCCGCTGAGGTGATGGCCGGCCCGTGGGTCGGGCGCCGCCGGCTGCGCTGAGCGGCCCGTGCCCGGCTCGTCCGGTGCCCCCACCCGTCCCCGCCGCGACTGCCGCGGACTCGACCGCGTCCCGCCCGTCGATCAGTACGTCAACGCTGTTCGGGCATCCTGCGACCACACTCAGGTAGTGATCGACACGCGGTGAGCGGACTGCCGGGTGGCGAGGCGCGGGACGGTGCGGAGCACCCCGAGGGCGACTGTCGGTCAGTACATGAATGCTGCTCGGCCGCCGTCGAACAGCACTGATGCACTGATCGACGGAGTCGTGCGGCTCGATGGCGGAATCCGGTCGGTGCGGTGTGGCCGGCCGTGTCGGTGCGGACGGAGGGGTGGGCCGTGCCGGTGCGGGCAGCGCCGAGGCCGTGCGGGTAGCGGGGCGACCCGGTGCCGACGGTGTCGGTCCGGGACGCGGCCCGGATGCCGCGCGCGACCGCCGTCCGGGCGTCGTCGTGCACCCACCCGGCGGCCGTCGACGGTCACCCTGTGCTGCTGAACCGGTGCATCCCGGTGCGAGGGTTGCCCGCATCACGTTCCAGGTCTACGAAGGAGACACGGACCCCGGCCGGGCCAGAGGCGTCTCGGAGGAGAAGAGGCGTCTCCCCTGACCGGGCTCCGTACGTGGGAACCGGATCACGTCCACGCCGAGCACGCCGCGGGAGGCATGTCGTCGTGGGCCTGCGAACCGGGACGCCGGGCGCCGAGGCCGCACAACACGGCACGTAGTGCACGCCAGGACGCCGGTTCCCACGTCGGGGCGGGGGGGGGCCCGCGGGGGCGCCCCCGGCCCGGTCGGGGTGCAGCGGCTCGACCGAGGGCGCGCGGGGCCCGTGCCGAGTCCGTGGGCTCAGCCGGACTGCGCGGCGGCGATCGACAGGCCCTCCCGGCCGCCCGCCTCCCACTCCGCGCAGGTGTGGACGATCCAGCGGGCCAGACCGTCGGGCGTCCCGGACGCGAACGCCGCCGCGGCCTCCCGGTACTCCGCGGTGCGGCGCAGGAACCCCACCTCGGGCACCGACAGACCGCGCGGGTCCAGCCCGGTGGACATCGCGGTCAGCCGGGCCGCGGCCCGGGCCACGACGCCGTCGGCGGTGCCGAACGGGGCCAGGGTCAGCAGCTCGCCGTGCACGACGGCGACCAGCACCGGTGCCGGCACGGAGGTGCCCCCGCCGATCAGGTCGGCCAGCGCCGCGAGCCGTCCCGACGTCGCCGGACGCGGCCTGCCCAGCACCTGCTCGTGCTCGGCGGCGGGCACGAGGTCGCCCGCGGCCAGGACGTGCAGCCGGGCGAGCCCCTGCAGCGGCGCGCGACCCCAGGTGTCGAGGAGCTTCGCGCGCTCGTCGGCGATCCGGACGGCGCCGGCGAGGACCGGGTCCGAGACGTGGTCGGCGGTGACCGGCCGCAGCGGGGCACCGTCGACCGCGGCGGACGAGCGGGCCGCGCGCAGGGCGGCCTCGGCGGCCGTCGCGGGCCACCCGCGCCGGTTGACCGGCTGGTTGTGCACCTCGGTGGCCGCGTCGCGGGCGCGGGAGACCGCCTCGGCGACGCCGGGGAGGGCGGCGAGCGGGGCGAGCGGATCGGCTGCTGCGGGGCGGGCCATGGGCGTCATCGTCCCAACCCGTGGGTTACCGTCGGGTAGTACCCCTGCGGTGCGGACCGCTCGACGACCGGTCATGGTGATCCACCGACCGCCGGACGCCCGTCCGTCCACCGCCGAGGGTCCCGCGAACCTCCGTGACGCACCGGGGAGTGGCCCCCGACCTGCGCGGACGGTCAGGTGCGGCCCTGTGGCCTGTCCGTACCTGTCCCGACAGACGGTGCACGGGCCACGACGTTTCACTAGCGTCATACGGCACACGTGCGCGCACACCGAGTGCGCCCGAGGCCGCCACGCCGGCCCGAAGTGACCCGCCGCGTCGAGGAGGACACGAGGACATGGCCGAGTCCGAGAAGAGTTCTGCGCTCAGCGCACTCTCCACCGAGAGCAGGGCGTTCCCGCCGTCGGAGGAGTTCGCGTCGCAGGCGAACGCCACCGCCGACTGGTACGACCGCGCCGACTCCGACCGCGAGGGGTTCTGGGCCGAGCAGGCCGACCGTCTGCACTGGACGACGAAGTGGGACACCGTCCTGGACTGGGAGCCCCCGTTCGCGAAGTGGTTCGTCGGCGGCGAGCTCAACGTCGCCTACAACTGTGCCGACCGGCACGTCGAGGCGGGCAACGGCGACCGCGTCGCCATCCACTGGGAGGGTGAGCCCGGCGACTCCCGCACCATCACCTACGCCGACCTGCAGCGCGAGGTCTCCAAGACCGCGAACGCGCTGACCGAGCTGGGCGTCGGCAAGGGCGACCGGGTCGCCATCCAGCTGCCGATGATCCCCGAGGCCGTGTTCTCGATGCTGGCCTGCGCCCGCCTGGGTGCGCTGCACAGCGTCGTGTTCGGCGGGTTCTCCCCGGGCGCGCTCAAGGCGCGCATCGAGGACGCCGAGGCCAAGGTGCTGATCACCAGCGACGGCCAGTACCGCCGCGGCAAGCCGGCCCCGATGAAGGAGAACACCGACGAGGCGGTCGAGGGCACCTCGATCGAGAAGGTCCTCGTCGTGAAGCGGACCGAGACCGACGTGCCGTGGACCGACGGCCGCGACGTGTGGTGGCACGACGCCGTCGACGGTGCCTCCGACCAGCACACCCCGGAGTCCTTCGACTCCGAGCACCCGCTGTTCATCCTCTACACCTCGGGCACCACCGGGAAGCCGAAGGGCATCCTGCACACCTCCGGCGGCTACCTCACGCAGTCCGCCTACACCCACGACGTGGTGTTCGACCACAAGCCGGGCGAGAGCGTCTACTGGTGCACCGCCGACATCGGCTGGGTCACCGGGCACACCTACATCGTCTACGGGCCGCTCGCGAACGGCGCCACGCAGGTGATGTACGAGGGCACGCCGAACACCCCGCACGAGGGCCGGCACTGGGAGATCGTCGACAAGTACAAGGTCTCGATCTACTACACCGCCCCGACGCTGATCCGCACGTTCATGAAGTGGGGCGAGGACATCCCCGCGAAGTACGACCTGTCCTCGCTGAAGGTGCTCGGCACGGTCGGCGAGCCGATCAACCCCGAGGCCTGGATGTGGTTCCGGGAGAAGATCGGCAAGGAGAACTGCCCGATCGTCGACACCTGGTGGCAGACCGAGACCGGTTCGCAGATGATCGCGCCGCTCCCGGGCGTCACCGCGACCAAGCCCGGCTCGGCCATGCGTGCGCTGCCGGGCATCTCCGCCACGGTCGTCGACGACACCGGCACCCCGGTCGGCAACGGCGAGGGCGGCTACCTGGTCCTCGACAAGCCGTGGCCGTCGATGCTGCGCGGCATCTGGGGCGACACCGAGCGCTACAAGGACACCTACTGGTCCCGCTTCGCCGAGCAGGGCTACTACTTCGCCGGTGACGGCGCCAAGTACGACGACGACGGCGCCATCTGGCTGCTCGGCCGCGTCGACGACGTCATGAACATCTCCGGGCACCGCATCTCGACCACCGAGGTGGAGTCGGCGCTGGTCAGCCACCCGACGGTCGCCGAGGCCGCGGTCGTGGGCGCCTCCGACGAGACCACCGGCCAGGGGATCGTCGCGTTCGTCATCCTGCGCGGGAGCGCGTCGAAGGACGAGGCGAAGGGCGAGGAGGCCATCAAGGCGCTCCGCGACCACGTCTCCAAGGAGATCGGCCCGATCGCCAAGCCGCGCCAGATCCTGGTCGTGGAGGAGCTGCCGAAGACCCGCTCCGGCAAGATCATGCGCCGCCTGCTGCGCGACGTCGCCGAGAACCGGGACGTCGGCGACGTCTCGACCCTCGCCGACTCGTCGGTGATGGACCTGATCTCGTCCGGCATGAGCGAGTCCAAGGAGGACTGACCCTCCGGTCCCGGCGGCCCCGGGCCCGTGCTCACCGCACGGGACCCGGGGCCGATCGGCGACACTGGTCGGTGTGGACGACCCGATCGAGGTGCGGCGGGGCTTCGTCGTGCCCGCCCGCGAGCTGCACTGGCGGTTCTCCCGTGCCTCGGGGCCCGGTGGGCAGGGCGTCAACACCACCGACTCGCGGGTGGAGCTGTCCTTCGACCTCGCGGCGTCGCCGAGCGTCCCCGACGACCTGCGCGACCGCGCCCTGTCACGGCTGGCGAACCGGCTCGTCGACGGCGTGCTCACCGTCGTCGCCTCCGAGCACCGCAGCCAGCTCCGCAACCGCGAGGCCGCCCGCGGGCGGCTCGCGACCCTGCTCGCTGAGGCGACCGCGGCGGGCCCGCGCACCCGTCGCCCGACCCGTCCGACGCGCGGTTCGCAGCGTCGCAGGCTCGACGCCAAGAACCGGCGCGGGCAGATCAAGAAACTGCGCGGCCGCCCGGACGAGTGAGGCCGTGTCCCCGGCGTGGCGCAGCCGAGCGGGTCGCCGGGCCCCGTGGCACGATGGCGGCTCACCGAACGACGGCCGTCCGGGGGATCCCCAGCGCCCCGGGCAGGCGAGTGCACCAGCAGGAGGGAAGACGGTGGCCAGCAACAGCCAGTCGGGCAACGCGGAGGTTCCGCCGGTCCTGCCCTCGATCCCGCTCACCAACGAGCCGGGGCCGCGCGACGCGTCCCTCGGTGCCCTCGCGAAGGACGTCACCACCCACCTCTCCACCCTGGTCCGGTCGGAGGTGGAGCTCGCCAAGGCCGAGGTCACGGCCGAGGTGAAGAAGGGCGTGCAGGGCAGCGTCTTCTTCGTGATCGCGGCGGTGGTCGGGCTGTTCAGCCTGTTCTACCTGTTCTTCACCCTGGCCGAGTTCCTGTCGCTGTGGCTCAACCGCGCCGCGGGCTTCGGGATCACGTTCCTGTTCATGCTGCTCGTCGCCGGCCTGTTCGGCTTCCTCGGCTACCTGCGGGTCCGCAAGATCCGCAAGCCCGAGCGCACCATCGACTCGCTCAAGGACTCCGCCCAGGTGCTCGCCCAGCGCGGTCACCGCGGTGACCGCGACAACGTCCGCGAGATCGCCGACGGCACCTCCGGGCGGCACGCCGCCGCGGGCTGATCCGGCGTGTCCGCGACGACCGGTACCCCGCCCGACCCCTCGGTCGTCCGGGTGCCCGGTCCGTGGACGCACCGCGCGGTGTCGGCCAACGGCATCCGCATCCACCTCGCCGAGTACGGCCCGCCGACCGGCCCGCTGGTCGTGCTGCTGCACGGCTTCCCGGAGTTCTGGTGGACCTGGCGCCACCAGCTCCTCGCCCTCGGCGGCGCCGGCTACCGGGTCGTCGCGCCCGACCTGCGCGGCTACGGCGACACCGACAAGACCCCCCGCGGCTACGACCTGTGGACCCTCGCCGGTGACTGCGCCGGGCTGATCCGGGCGCTCGGGGAGCCGCGTGCCCACGTCGTCGGGCACGACTGGGGTGCCGCCATCGGCTGGACGGTCGCCACGCTGCACCCGCGGCTGGTCGTCTCGCTCACCGGGCTCGGGGCGCCGCACCCGGTCGTCATGCGTGACGCGGTGCTGCGCGACCCGCTCGGGCAGGGCCGCGCGAGCCGCTACATGGCCGGGTTCCAGCTGCCGCGGCTGCCGGAGCGTTCGCTGCGTGCCGACGGCGGCGCCCGGGTCGGGCGGATCATGCGGGCGTGGGCGGGGCCGGAGTGGGCCGCCACCACCGACTTCGCCGACGCCGTCGCCCGCAACGCCGAGGCGATGCGGATCTCCACCGTCGCCCACTGCAGCCTCGAGTACTACCGCTGGTCGATGCGTTCCCAGGTGCGCCCCGACGGCCGCCGGTTCGCCCGCGAGCTCTCCCGGCCGGTCGGGGTGCCGGTCCTGCAGGTGCACGGCGCCGATGACCCGTGCGTGCTCGACACCACCATGCGCGGCGACGAGCGGTTCGCCGGCGCCGGGCTGACCCACCACACGCTCCCGGCCACCGGGCACTTCCCGCAGCAGGAGCACCCCACCCACGTCACCGCGCTGATCGGGGCCCACCTGCAACGCTGCGACGGCTGAGCGGACACCGGTTCCCCGTCGTCCGACGTGCACGGATACGCTCGGCCACCGTGCGGATCCTGATCGTGGGAAGCGGTGCGCGAGAGCACGCCATCGCCGTGGCTCTGGCGCAGGACCCGGAGGTGACGGCGCTCGCTGTCGCCCCCGGCAACGCGGGGACGGCCGCGGTGTCCGAGCAGCTCGGGCTCGACGTCACCGACAACGGCGCCGTCGTCGACGTGGCGCGGACCTGGCAGGCGGACCTGGTGGTCGTCGGGCCGGAGGGCCCGCTGGTCAACGGTGCGGCCGACGCGGTGCGCGAGGCCGGCATCCCCTGCTTCGGCCCGAGCGCCGAGGCGGCTCGGATCGAGGGGTCCAAGGCGTTCGCGAAGGCCGTCATGAGCGCGGCCGGGGTGCCGACGGCCTCGTCGGTCGTCGTCGACAACCCGGCGCACCTCGACACCGCGCTGTCGGTGTTCACCCCGCCCTACGTCGTCAAGGACGACGGGCTGGCCGCGGGCAAGGGCGTCGTCGTGTCCGGCGACATCGAGGTGGCCCGCGCGCACGCCCTCGGGCTGCTCGACGCCGGCCACCCGGCGCTGCTGGAGTCCTTCCTCGACGGGCCCGAGGCGTCGCTGTTCTGCCTCGTCGACGGCGCCACCGTGGTGCCGCTGCTGCCCGCGCAGGACTTCAAGCGCGTCGGCGACGACGACTCCGGCCCCAACACCGGTGGCATGGGCGCCTACTGCCCGCTGCCCTGGGCGGGCGAGGACCTCGCCGAGGAGCTGGTCGCCCGGGTCGTCGCGCCGGTCGCCGAGGAGATGGTGCGCCGCGGTACCCCGTTCACCGGGCTGCTCTACGCCGGTCTCGCGCTGACCTCGCAGGGCCCCGCGGTCATCGAGTTCAACTGCCGCTTCGGGGACCCGGAGACCCAGGCCGTGCTGGCACTGCTGCGCACCCCGCTGTCGCAGCTGCTGCTCGCCACCGCGACCGGCACCCTCGCCGACCAGCCCGCGATCGAGTGGGCCGACGGCTCGGCGGTGACGGTCGTCGTCGCCGCGGAGGGCTACCCGGCCACCCCGCGGCTCGGTGACGTCATCAGCGGCGCCGACGGGGAGGGCGTGCTGCACGCCGGTACCCGTCGCCGCGACGACGGCGCGGTCGTCTCCTCCGGCGGGCGCGTCCTGTCGGTCGTGGGCACCGGCTCCGACCTCGCCGCCGCCCGGGCCGAGGCCTACGCCCGGCTGGAGCCGGTCCGCCTCGCGGGTTCGCACCACCGCACCGACATCGGGCTGAAGGCCGAGCGCGGAGAGGTCAGCGTGCCCGTCGCGCAGGCCTGATGTTGCGCGGGCATTACCGCCGTATGGCGTAACTCCCATAGTCCGAATGGCCTGACCTGGGCCTCCGCACCTCAATGTTCGATGATCATGAAGAGCCGGTAAAACCGGACACCAGGGTTTGATCTCCACCGGTTCGTCGAGGAATCGTCCTGTGGCACAGGGACACAGCCCGTGTCCCTGAACCACAGGAGGATCACCATGGCCCACGCTCCCCAGCAGGCCCGTCGTCGTCGCGCCCTCGCCCTCGTGGGTGGCGTCGTCGCCGCGCCGCTCGCCGCCCTGGCGCTCACCGGCACCGCGCAGGCGGCCGAGCTGACCCCGGTCGCCGAGTACCTCGACGACACCGTCGCCGACACCGACGCGCAGATCGGCGCCGTCGTCGACGCCCTGGGCTTCGAGGCCGAGTGACACCGGGCGGGCCCCGCGCCCGCCCCGGTTCGTGACCGACCGCGCGCCCGGGAGTGGGCTCCCGCCCGGGCGCGCGGTCCGGTCCCGTGCCGGGCCGCCGCCTAGGCTCGGCGGCGTGACCCGCCTGACCGTCGCCGCCCGTGCCGCCGTCGCCCCGTTCCACGTCATGGACGTCTGGGCGGCCGCCGCCGAACGGGCCCGCACCCACGGCGACCTGATCAACCTCTCGGCCGGGCAGCCGTCGACCCCGGCGCCGGAACCCGTGCGCGCGGCCGCCGTCGCCGCGGTGCAGTCGGAGGTGCTCGGTTACACCGTCGCCCCCGGCATCGCGGAGCTGCGCGAGGCCGTCGCCGGGCACTACCGGCGCACCCGGGAGCTGGAGGTCGACCCGGGCGACGTCGTGCTCACCACCGGGTCCTCCGGCGGGTTCCTGCTGGCCTTCCTCGCCGCGTTCGACGCGGGTGACCGCGTCGCCATGGCCCGCCCCGGCTACCCCTGCTACCGCAACATCCTCGCCGCGCTGGGCTGCGAGGTCGTCGAGCTGCCGTGCGGGCCGGCGACCCGGTTCCAGCCCACCGTGGAGATGCTGGAGGCGCTCGACGAGCCGGTGAAGGGCCTGATCGTGGCCAGCCCGGCGAACCCCACCGGGACCGTCCTCGACCCCGCCGAGCTGGCGGCGCTCGCGTCGTACTGCGAGGAGCGCGGCATCCAGCTCGTCAGCGACGAGATCTACCACGGCATCACGTTCCCGGGCAGCCCCGCGACGAGCAGCGCCTGGGAGACCTCGCGGGAGGCCGTGCTGGTCAACTCGTTCTCGAAGTACTTCTCGATGACCGGCTGGCGCCTCGGCTGGCTGGTGTGCCCGCCGCGGCTGCGCCGCACCGTGGAGGGGCTGGCCGGCAACTTCACCGTCTGCCCGCCCGCGCTGCCCCAGCACGCGGCGCTCGCCGCGTTCGACGAGGCGAGCTACGCCGAGGCCGACTCCCACGTCGTGCGCTACGGCCGTAACCGGGACCTGCTGCTCGACGGCCTGCGCGGGCTCGGGATCACCCGGCTCGCCCCCGCCGACGGCGCGTTCTACGTCTACGCCGACATCGCGCACCTGCTGCGCGAGGGCGAGGACTCGATGGCCCTGACCTATCGGCTGCTCGCCGACACCGGCATCGCCGTCGCACCGGGGCAGGACTTCGACCCGGTCGACGGCGGCGCCTACATCCGCTTCTCCGGCGCCGGGACGCCCGAGGGCATCACCGAGGCGCTGGAGCGGCTGCGGGCCTGGGTCTGAGCCGGCCTCAGAGCACCAGCTCGGGCTTCACCGCCGTCGCCGTCCACACCCGCTTGCGGTATGCCGCGAACGTCGCCAGCGCCAGCGCCCCGACGAACCAGGCCAGCAGCACCGGCACCGCCGTCCCGACGACACCCGCCAGCTCGCCGCCGTACATCAGGTGGCGCAGTGCGTCGACGGCGTAGCCCATCGGCATCACGTGGTGCACCGGGTAGAGCGGCCCGGGGATGGTCTGCCACGGGAACGTTCCGCCCGCCGAGACGAGCTGCAGCACCATCAGGACGAGCCCGAGGAACTGCCCGACCGCGCCGAGCAGGGCGTTGAGGGCGTGCACGATCGCGGTGAACGTCATCGAGGTCAGCCACAGCAGCGCCAGCGTCGCGAACGGGTGCACCGGGGTGATCCCCAGCAGCAGCGACACCACCGCGTACATGCCGGTGACCTGCACGACTCCCAGCAGGCCGGCCGGGATCCAGCCGCCCAGCGCGATCCGCAGCGGGCTCTGCCCGGCCGCGATCGCCCGTCGGGACAGGGGCTGGACCAGCAGGAACAGCACGTAGCCGCCGATCCAGGTGGCAAGTGCCATGAAGAACGGGGCCAGCCCGGCGCCGTAGGTGTCGGCCTGGGAGTAGGCGACGTCGCGGGTGGCGACGGGGTCGCCGATGTTCGCGGCGGTGGCCTCCCGGACGCCCGGGGCCGGGTTCGGGATGTCGTCCAGGCCCGAGGCCAGGCCGTCGTGCAGCCGCGTCGCGCCGGTGGCGAGCTCACCGGTGCCCGAGTCGAGCCGGCGCGCCCCGTCGGCGAGCCGGTCGGTCCCGCCGACCGCGGTGCGCTCCCCGGCGACGAGCCGGTCGGCCCCGGTCCGCAGCGCGGTGGCGCCGGTGGACAGCTGCGTGGCGCCGTCGGAGAGCTTCCGGACGCCGCCGGACAGCTCGGTCGCGCCGTCGCGCAGGGTCCCGGCGCCGTCGGCGGCGCTCGCGATGCCGCTGCTGAGCTGCGGTGCCGACGCGGCGAGCTGCTCGGCGCCGTCGGCGACCCGCCCCGCGCCGGAACCGAGGCGGTCGAGCTGCCCGGACACCTGCTGGACGCGGGCGTTGCCGTCGACCAGCGGCTGCTTCGCGGTCGACAGCGCGGCCAGGGCCTGCTGCACCTGCTCGTCGGTGAACCCGCGCTCGCGCAGGTTCGCGGCGATGGTGCCGTCGGCGGCGTCGAGCTGGTCGGCCAGCCGGGCGCTCTCCTGCGCGACCCGGTCCCCGGCCGCGGCCAGCTGCGC
>JAESFO010000744.1_pt1 | contig 14759 bp, 20 predicted proteins | sample 9269421 | NCBI WGS metagenome assembly JAESFO01 (sample SAMN14502839, study PRJNA617101) | algae metagenome | isolation source: Nostoc desertorum CM1-VF14 and co-occurring heterotrophs from rocky... | place: USA: Clark Mountains, San Bernardino, California | collected 2000-06-05 | reverse complement strand
TTAGCTTGATAATGGCTATTTTGTACTTACTTTGTTTACCATCATACATTTCAATTGATGATGTATCAAAAAATGTCTTATATCAAGCGATGTGAATTGATTTTTTATTGTTTGTGAGAAATTTGCGGTTGAGTGGCAACACAGTAACTCACCAGATCAAAATTGCATCAATTCCTAATCGCGTTGGTACAACGTTAGTTCGAACCTTTACTCTTAATGAGAGCCGACTAACGCTCGTGACGCCGCCAGTCTTGAGTGATGGTGTTGAAGCGGTTTTTGAGCTGCTGTGGGAACGCATTATACCAAGGGGAGTTCGTTGTCGATAACGAAGTAGAGGCAAGTACGATCACTTTTCACTCACTGAAAACGTCGCTATCCTCGGTTATCTCGACGGACGAAACTGGCTCACTGGCGAACGATCGATTGCCGCTCCCTACCTGTTCGTCATTCTGCGCTGGGCGATCAACACTCAGGCTGGTTGTCATTCCCGGCGGGCCGCACGCCATCAACTGGACTCACGCTGATCAGATCAATCCCCTGTTGCTGGACTTTCTTCAGCAGGAATAATCAGTGATCTGCTGCATTTCTGGCTTGCGAAAAAACTCTGTGATTCACCTCGTTGAGTCAGGCTCAAATGATACACATACTTGTCTAGTTCTGAAGAGGCAATTCTATGACTGTCCCCACTCAAAAGTCTCGAACCGTTGCCGGAGTAATCAACAGCGTTGAAACACTCGAAGGGGCCGGATTTCTTGTACGTCGGCCCTTTCCCAAAAGTAGCTTCTCTGAATTTGACCCGTTTCTCCTCCTCGACGAGTTGGGTCCGATTAATCTAAAGCCGGGTCAGGCAAAAGGTGCACCCGATCATCCGCACCGGGGCTTTGAAACCGTCAGCTATGTCTTGGATGGACGGTTAGAACACAAAGATTCTGCGGGGCACGCCGGGCTACTAAATCCGGGTGATGTCCAGTGGATGACAGCAGGTGCCGGGGTCGTGCATTCCGAGATGCCGGAGTCAATGTTTACCCAAACTGGTGGACGGCTCCACGGCATTCAACTATGGGTCAATCTGCCACAACGAGACAAAATGATGCCGCCCCGCTATCAGGAAATTCCAGCGGCTCACATTCCGGTAGCTCAAACCGAAGATAAGTCTGTGACGGTGCGGGTAATTGCGGGAGAAGCGTTAGGGGCAAAAGCCGTAATTCAGACGCGCACGCCGATAACTTACCTCCACTTCACACTGCAACCAGGGGCAACGATGATCCAGCCTGTACCCCTCCAGTACAACGCCTTTGTCTATGTACTGGAGGGGTCTGGGTTGTTTGGGACAGAGCCAGCGCCTGGTGATGATGGGCAGATGGTGCTCTTTTCTCAAGATGGAGAGGATGTAGTGATCTCCAACGCTGCTGATGCTCAGCGTCCTCTAGATCTTCTGCTGATTGCAGGTGTACCCCTTAACGAACCAGTCGTGCGCTACGGCCCATTTGTCATGAACACTGAAGCTGAAATTATCCAGGCGATCAACGACTACCAGGAAGGAAGGATGGGACAGATTTATGCTTAACACATTTCAAGATTGGACTAGTCAACATCAACGCTTGAGTGAGATACGAATCAAACTACTGCATCTGCACAAGCTTTTACTAGAGACTGAGCGTCTTACCTATGAGCAAGTTCGAGGGCAAGTTTCTAGAGGTGAATTGCTACAACTGGTGATTAGTCATAAGCAGTTTGCCTGGTTGCATCGACTCTCAGAATTGATTATCCAAATCGATGAGTTGCGTCATGCCGATGAACCTGTTACATCAGAGGCAATTGAAGCGATTGACAGTGACATTCGGACACTGCTCAGCCCCGACGAATCGGGCGATGAGTTTGCCATGAAGTATAACACGGCGCTTCAACGCCACCCCGATGTCGTGTTAGCTCATGCAGATGTCATGATGTTGCTGACCTCTAACAGTATTTAACCCGCTTAACCACAGTCTGGAATTGCTTCGGGAACAGCTTTTGAGGATCTGCCGGAAGATTGGTTATGTCCAGTCTGTGGCGCGAAGAATGTGAAAAAACTGTGTGATTCACCCCGTTGAGTCAGACTCACACGCTAGGGCGTGTCTGAAAAGTAAACATTGAATGGAGACTTATAGCGATGTCTAAAAATCCAAAAATCGGCTTAGAAGGACTGCTTCGTCCAGAAGATAGCATCCTGGTACTGATTGACCACCAGCCTTATCAGTTCACCAACTTGAACAGCCATGAACCTACAATGATCATTAACAATGTTATTGGTCTTGCTAAATCGGCAAAGGTGTTTAACGTACCAACAATCCTTACCACAGTCATTGAAGAGAGAGGAGGTTACATCATTAAGGGACTACAGGATGTTTTTCCTGATCAAAAACCGATCAACCGCACTTTCATCAATACCTGGGAAGATCCAAACGTTACAGATGTAGTGAAGAAAAGTGGCCGCAAGCAACTGATACTTGCTGCACTTTGGACCGAGGTCTGTCTCGCAATGCCAGCAATCCAGGCGCTGGGTGAAGGTTATGACGTATTCATCGTTACCGATGCTTCGGGCGGTGTTACTGCGGAAGCTCATGACATGGCGGTTCGCCGGATGGTTCAGGCTGGTGCAGTTCCAATCAACTGGATGGCTGTACTTTTTGAGTGGCAACGTGACTGGGCACGCACAGAAACATCTGCGGGTGTATCAGATATTATTCTTGAGCATGGCGGTGCTAGTGCAGTGGCCCTTGCATGGGAACTTCAGCTCCTTGCAACAACCCCTCCAGCGAACTCAGGTGGACATTAATACTTGAGGTTTTCTCTACGGAAGCAACAAGTAAAATAGGAGGCAGCATTTTGAAAAAGATAAAATGCTGTCTCCGTCTCAAGCGTTAGTGATTCATCTGTTGCGCCACTATTCTGAGGTCGTACAAATTATCATGCCTGAGAATAGAAGCTTAACTTACAGCTAATTGCAGCAGGCGATCGATTACATTCATGCTCATCTGAATCGTGATTTATCCTTAGCCGAACTGGCAAGTGTAGTTAACATCAGCCCGACTTACTGTGCAAGTTTGTTTAAGCGAACGATGGGGATTTCGCCCCATCAGTACGTAATTCAACGGCGCGTGGAACAGGCAAATTTCTCCCCCAAAATTTACAGATTTTGAACTTGCTCCGATTGTGTAATTGCAAACCTAAACTTATGCTGATCCAAAAACTAAACGACTGTGAAGAAATTATCGCTGGAGATGGAACTGTTCTGCGTGAATTGCTTCATCCTGACAAACAAGATATCAACTTGCGTTACAGTTTGGCGCATGCGATCTTGCCTGTTGGCGAAACTTCGATTCCCCATTCTCTAAAGACTTCTGAGGTTTATTACATCATTAGCGGTGTTGGCGAAATGTCGATCGATAGCGAAGTTCGTCGCATTGAACCAGGCGATGCGGTTTACATTCCTCCAAATGCCATCCAGTTCCTTCACAACTACGGCGACGAACCCCTTGTTTTCGTTTGTCTAGTTGATCCAGCTTGGCGCAAAGAAGACGAAACGATTTATGCACCAGTCTGATTCATGCAAATCTCACTGCTAGGGATGATTGATCACGATCTTAAGAAACCCAGCTATCGTTTTCAGTCAATGTTCATTGAAACTCTCTAGGAGCCATCATGAGTACTGCTGTAGTGAATGGCGCGTCCCATGTTGTGATGGTTGCCCATGCAGATGCTGTTGCCAAGCTCATCGATTGTGCTGCAACCGCGCTATAGACGAGGCATAAACGCATCCGGCTACATCACTGGACAATCCTTAATGATCGATGGCGGATACACAGCGAACTGACCCATTTCAAGAGAGAACAAGAGAAAACAGACGAGCTTGATTTTCAGATCACATCTACAAGGAGGGATTCTATGTTAACTTTTGTCTTAGTTCATGGCTCCTGGCATGATGGTTCTGCTTGGCAGGCAGTTATTGATCAACTAGAAGCAAAGGGACATAATGCTTTTGCGCCCACGATCGCTGGACATGGCAAAGGCGTGAACAAAAACGTCAACCATGCTCAATGCACGCAATCGATCGTCGATTACATTGTGAGTAAAGACTTAAACGATATCGTTCTAGTCGGACATAGTTTCGGTGGGACAATTATTGCCAAAGTTGCTGAAGCAATCAGCGATGGCTTCGCCGGCCAAAGGCAACGCATTCGACGACTCATCTTCTTCAATGCCTTTGTCCTCAATGATGGTGAAAGCCTCAACGATAACACCCCACCGCACTCTCAAGCGTTATCCGATCAGCTAGCGAGACAATCGGGCGATCATACGGTGATGCTACCTTTTGAGATTTGGCGAGAAGCGTTTATCAACGACGCTGATCTCGAACTGGCTCGATCGAGTTACGCACAATTATCGCCCCAAGCGTATCAACCGTGGCTTGACAAGTTAGACCTGAAGCAGTTTTACTCGCTGCCCATCCCCAAAAGCTACCTCTACTGTACCGAAGACAACGTCCTTCCTCAAGGCGATTGGGGTTGGCATCCCAGAATGTCTAGCCGCTTGGGACTATTTCGGTTCGTGCAAATGTCCGGTAGTCATGAGGTGATGTTTTCCAACCCGGTCGGCTTGGCAGAAAAGATAATTGCGGCAGGGCGCGACTAGCTGATGGTTGAGATGAACAACAGACAATCGCTTATCCCCGAAACAAGGGCGCTAACCGATCAGAATTTGACCAACTGTTCACCGTTGTCTCCTACCAGGAATACCAAAAAACTATGACCTGCGAACATCTCAACAATCTAACTGTAGAAAAACTGATTTCTAAAGCAGCTTATCCCGTATTTCGTTGTGAAGAGTGCATTAAAATAAATAGCCGCTGGGTACACCTCCGGATTTGCCAAACCTGTGGCAAAATGCTGTGCTGCGATTCTTCTGAGCATCAACATGCTCGCCGTCATTATGAAGCAACCAATCATGCAGTGGTTAGTTCGGCTGAATTGGGGGAGCAGTGGTTATGGTGTTTTGCAGATGAACAGGGAAAAAACTATTGATAGCGATTCTGATTTCATCTAGATTTCCTTCTCATTTCTTCAACATGTTCTCCTCATGTGGGTGATTTTCATGGCTGTTTCTAATCAAAGTACTCCCATTGACATCGTTTGGCCCAGTTTGCCCTTAGCAGCTTGGCAGGATACCTATGCAACTCTCCATCTATGGACGCAAATCATCGGTAAAATCCGGTTGGCACTGGCACCTAAACTCAATCACTGGTGGCAATCTACTCTTTATGTCACACCGCGTGGACTAACAACCGCTTCAATCCCTTGCGGAACTCGTAACTTTCAAATTAGCTTTGATTTTCTCGACCACCAACTACAAATCGACACTAGCGACGGCATTACTAAAAGAATTGCACTGGCTCCTCGCTCTGTGGTAGATTTTTACCAAATGGTGCTAACTACATTGAGCGACATCGGCATCGAAGTCCGAATCTGGACGATGCCGCAAGAAGTGTCAGAACCAATCCCGTTCGATCAGGACTATCAACACGCAGCTTATGATCCGGAATATGCACAACGGTTCTGGCGAATTCTTGTGCAAGTCGATCGGGTCATGACCTTATTCCGTTCCCAGTTTATTGGTAAATCCAGCCCTGTACATTTTTTTTGGGGCAGCTTTGATCTTGCTGTGACTCGTTTCTCTGGTCGTCGTGCGCCAGAACACCCAGGGGGAGTTCCGAATATGGCAGATTGGGTCACACGAGAAGCCTATTCACACGAAGTCAGTAGCTGCGGTTTTTGGCCAGGGGGTGGGTCAATGGTGGAGCCTGTTTTTTACGCTTATGCTTACCCTACGCCGGAAGGGTTCCATGATTACCCGATCCAACCCACAGAAGCTTTTTATAGCTCAGAGATGCAAGAGTTTATCCTACCCTATGAAGCCGTGAGACAAACTGACGATCCAGATGCAATGCTCCTTGCTTTTTTCCAAAGCACCTATGAAGCAGCAGCCAATTTAGGACATTGGGATCGAGTTGCGCTGGAGCATACTCAAAGTTGAGTGTTGGAACTTACTAAACTCCAAGTTGGTTAAAACAAAGACAACTTGAATAGAGGAGAAATTCAAATGTCAGACAAAAATAAAGCCATCTTAGAAGAGGCAAACGCGGCGATCGCCCAAGGCAACAATGAAGGATTCTTGTCGTTCTGCGCCGACGACACGGAATGGACATTTGTAGGTGACAAGACCCTTAAAGGAAAAGAAGCCGTTCGCCAATGGATGGCAATGACATACATAGAGCCGCCAAAGTTTAGGGTCGCTAACTTAATCGCTGAGGGTGATTTCGTCACGGCACTCGGCGACATCACTATGAAGGACGAAGACGGGAAAGCGGCTCATTATTCGTACTGCGATGTCTGGCGCTTTCGCGGCGATAATATTGTCGAGTTAAGGGCTTTCGTTATCAAAACCGAGGTCAAGGATGAAACCAGCAGCGCGGCGTAAATCATCTGCAAAAGTCAGGATGTATTCTTGCAAAGCAGAAAGTCCGCCGAGTGATAATCAAGAATTGCTGTAAAGCCGTGAATTTTTTCGCTTTTACTACGATTTCACTTCGCTTATCGACAATCGTTACTGAACAGAGGAACACCATGAATAAGCATAGTGAATTAAAAGTAAAGGTTACACCTTTGAACATAATTTTAGATATTGGGAAATGCATTGATCTATGCTGAAAAATACAACTTTCAAGACATTTGTTACTGCCACAGTAAGTAGTGCGGCTTTTTTGTGTGTAAGTGTTAATAATGCTTATGCTGCTTCTTTCAACTCTATTTCTCGTATTTATAGTTTTGGTGATAGCTATTCAGATAATGGGGCAGCACTTCGGATTACAACAGCAGCAGTTAACTCTGGGGTGCCTGGAGCATTTATATTCCCCCAAGTAGACGTGTATGACTCTGATGGTCGATGGACAAATAATCCCGGCTTGACATCAGTTGAGGTACTAGCAAAACAAAAAAAATTACAATTAACAGATTATGCTGTGGGTGGTGCAAAAAGCGGTAATGGCAATTTAAGTACTTGGCTTGATAAATATCAAAATACTGGTTTATTCGGTCAAATCGAAGAATATAAAGCAGAAGTTAATCGCGTGCCAGATTCTAAGGGATTATACTTCATTTTTATATCTACAAATGACTTATTAGAAAGGTTTTTTAATAATCAGACTGGTTCGGTCGATGTATTAGCTGATGCTGCTGTTAACAATATTGTTTCTGGAATATCACAACTTGCAGTGCTAGGTGCAGAACAGTTTTTTGTTGTAAATTCTACAGATTTAGCTGCATTACCACTTTTTGAGCAATACTCAGAAGAGGCAGCTAAGTTTAGAGATGTTATCAATAAAAGTCTTCCCGGTCAACTCGATACCCTGAATAAGCAATTAGGTGTCGAAGTTGCACTGTATGACCATGTTGCAATTAGCAACAAAATTCGCTCTACCCCAGCGACATTTGGTTTTACCAATATAAATGATGCCTGCAAACTTTTATACACCACTGGGGGGTTAGAGCCTGGTTGTTCAACACCTGATAATTATTATTACTTCGATGAGATTCATCCTACTCGTCGTGTACATCAAATCATTGGTGAAGATATGGCCAATTTCTTAGATACACAGAAAACACCAACTGTTCCTGAACCATCAAATGTTGTAGCTTTGATATCTTGTATAGGTATAATAAGTTTACTACGGCGTAAAGTTCATAGTAGCTAAGGGTATCACCGTGCCAAAGTAGGTTTCATTGTACGCGCTTGTCCCAAACTTATAGCGGTTCTCAGTTGGGTGCAATATAGTAACAGCAGTGCGTGAACCATCCAATAATGTCTTTTTTAGTTACAGCATCTAAGGCATTTGTAATGGCCTTATCTAGGTATTGAGCTGAGATACAAGTAAAAAACAGCAAGATGGTCTGAAAAGCCCTGCTGTATATAAGTTTGAACGTTTTTTAAGCGAAAGTAGGATTTTGCCTGAAGATACTTGCAGTCTGAGGGTCAATAATTGCTTTTCGCCAACCCAAGAGTTTAATAAATACTCTGTGGTAGAAGGCTAATATTTTGGGCTATAATCCTTTGCCTGTAATAGTTACAGACAATCCATTGCGAAGAATACTCAAAGTCCTTGCTGTAAAACCTGTAAATAAAATTAATAAATACTCTCGTTTTTGTAGCGATACATACCCAAGATTTACGTTATCCTGCCAATTTTACTTAAAAAATGGCTGAACCCTATATATAGTATGAGTTTCGAGACCATCTTGCAGGTTTTTACTTATATCTCGGCTCAATACCAACTGGAACCGTTGTGACCACCCCAGCCCTGCTCACAGTCAGCGCGTTCCACGCAACCTTCCACGCGCTATCGGTGCTGGTTGCAATCCCTGTGTTCCTGGCGATCGCCTACAAGGTGTTCAAACGCGACGAGGTATCCGAACCTGTTTCCCAGAGCGATCGAATTGGTCGTCGGTGATCTCGTCAGTTCGTAAAACCATCAGCAAATGGATCAAAGGAGTTGATCATCATGTCTAAAGTGCCTTCTAACTACTCGCAGCAGCCATGGAAGTCCCCCATCGCGTCCTCGGAGCAGTCTGCACCTAACAAGCCCTCCCGTCCGGGCTGGCTTGAGATCATTGTGGGTCTTGTCGTCTTGGCGATCGTCGGATTCGGGGTTGGCTCGCTACTCAGGCGGCTCGGTTTTGACCCCGTGGTCTACGGACTGATTTTGACTTCGTGGACGGGTGTCGCCACGCTAACCGCGTTCGCTGTGGCTGTGCGGCTGCGGATTCGTTCCCTGAACGCCTTCGGTGTGCGTCCGGTCTCTAAGCGCTGGTTGCTCATTGCGATCGGAGTCGGACTGGTTGCCTTTGTACTCAAGGGATTGGCAGTTCTGGGCTGGATTCAGATCACCGGGAACACCAACAATGTTCAGGGTGTGTACGCAGAGGGCGGTAGCGGCGGAGTACTATCCCTGGTTTTAGCCACGTTGTTCCTCGGTATCGTCACGCCTCTTGGCGAGGAGTTGTTCTTTCGGGGTGTCGTCGCTAACGCGCTGCTGCGCTACGGTTCGTTCATCGGGGTCGTGGGTAGCACCGTGATCTTTGCCCTTTGTCATGGCATCAACATTGTCTTTCCCGCAGCCGTAGTCGCGGGTCTCGCCACTGCCGAGGTCTTCCGCCGCAGCGGCTCGGTCTGGACTGCTGTCATTGTTCACGTCGTTTTCAACTTGCCCACAATTCCGGTGATGGTAGCTGCTGGCATGGGCTGATAGGACGGATCATCTGGAGGTTAAACCAATGGCAATTCTGAAACAATTCGGGATTTTATTTGTATTGGGCAGTGTGGGAATTGTGATGTACACGATCGCGTCTATTCCTTTAGTCGAGCAACAGTTAGCGAAACTGTCTCCAGAAATGCTGGAAAAAGTGCCGCCATTGTGGATTTTAATGCTTCTGCAAGGACTACAGTATTCAATTCTACTGGCAATCAGCATTCTGGTCGGAATTGGTTGTGCCTATCGTGTTGGATTAGGCTCCCATTTGATTGATCATTGGGTGTTTCACACCGCTAAGTCTCCATCTTTTGCCGTTGAGATGAAGTGGAGCTTGGGTGTGGGTGCAGCGGCGGCGATCGTTCTCTTGTTGCTCGATCAGTTGATGCAACCTGTCCTACCTGAAGCGCTACGGGCAGCCAATAATACAGAGCCAAGTTGGTTGAATTTGCTCACAGCAATGTTCTATGGCGGCATCACTGAGGAAATTTTGATGCGCTGGGGTTTAATGTCGCTGCTTGTTTGGATCGCGTGGAAAGGGCTAAAACAAGGCGTTACGTTGCCAAGTCAAGGGATTTACCAGGGTGCGATCGCTCTAGCCGCGTTGGTATTTGGACTACTACACCTGCCAGCGACTGCCGCGATCGTTCCCCTCACTCCAGTTGTGATTATTCGGGCGTTGTTACTGAATGGGATTGTGGGGATTGCGTTTGGCTGGCTCTTTTGGCAATATTCGCTAGAAGCTGCAATGCTAGCCCATATCAGCTTTCATGCTTTTGCCTCTGTTCTTAGCGGTTTACTGGCAAGGTTGGCTTAAGTTTTGGAATAGATATCGTAGGGCTAGCACTGCCCACAAAGCTTTACCGTGAAAGGTTTTAAAAAGAAAGGTTTTAAAAATGGTGGGCGATGCCCACTACTTGAATTGATGCTCAACTCTACAGTTTTAAGGTGGTAAATCAAATGATTCAGTGCAAAGATTTTGCGCCTCGGATTACTGAACGGGGACCCTTCGGCGGAGCTTCCGATTATGAATCCTTCTCTGAGGTTGTGAGTGAGGTCAATCAGTGGATTGAAAATACAACGATACAGGTGATCAATGTTGAAACCGTTGTTTTACCAGATAGCTTGAAAAGCACAAGTGATGGTGTCTACGGCGTGACAGTCAGTAATGGGGTCTACCCAGTGATGATCAGCCAGGGCGTTACAGTCAATTGCTTTCAATGTGTGCGTGTGTGGTACAGAGAATAAGCTTCACCGGAGAAGAAATAATGAAACGATTTACCTTGTTTACTTTCCTGTACCTCGCGCTGGGAGTTTGCCTGAGTGCGATCGCGCTTGGATACCCAAACCTGCCTTCGGGTCTTCAAACAAGCTTGTTCATTAGTGCAGGAGCGTCCTACATCGCTTGTATTCTCAGTACCTTTCCATTTTGGCGTGAGACAGCGATTCGCTTCTATCGCAGGCGGAATTCAGCGGTAATTCTACCCTGGTTAGTGATTGGAGTGAACATTGTTTGGATGCTCTGGGAAGTTCAGAGTCAGAACTGGGCAATGGAAGCCATTTTACAAGCGTTTTCGCGGCTAATAGTTGTCTTACTGTTTGCAGAAATCATTGTGATTACATGGCAAGTGAATTCTGAACATTAGGGTCGGAGAACTCAAAACTGTGAATTCACAAACAGCTCAAACCACCACTAATGCTGGCGAGTCGGCAATCCGTGCTTTCCTTCACCAGATGATTGATGCTTGGAATCGAGGTAGCGGGGAAGGCTTTGCTGCCCCGTTCAGCGAAACTGCCGATTTCCTCACGTTCGAGGACACGCATCTCAAGGGTCGAAAAGAAATCGCTGCATTTCATCAGCAAGCGTCCGACACGGTTGTCAAAGGAACACGCTTGGAGGGTGAGGTAAATTTTGTCCGCTTCGTGAACTCGCAACTCGCGCTCATGCACGTAGTTATCAGGGTAATACTACCCGGACAAACTGAAACTTCACCGTCACGAGATTTGCTGCCGCTATACGTCGTAACGAAACGCGACGAAGGTTGGCAGATCGAAGGGTTGCTCAATACCCGGAAGTTAACGCTAGAACGTCAACTCTTCTTAGACGACTTTGACTCCCTGAGTGCAGAAGCTCAACGTCAAGTGACCGACCTTGTTGCAGGTCTCAAAGCGAGTGGAGTAATCACTCCGACGCAAATTGATGCGAAATAAAACCAATCTCTATCAGGAGGACAATCATGAAACCTCAACTCATTTTCGGAGTACTAACGATCGCAACAGGATTGCTCGGAGGTTCATTCACTCATCCCGCGATAGCGTTAGCGAAGCGGGGCGCTCTTAGCGCACAGCGCTGCTGCGTTCGCCCTTGGCGTCTCCCCTTGGGAGAAGCGCAGCTCGCACACAGCATTCCTCCACAACAAACCTCCCCCATTCTGATCGCCACTGCCTACACTGATTTAACCTTACCTACCTTACGCCAAGGCGATCGCGGCAGAGACGTGCAATTGTTACAACGCATTCTTCAAGACAATGGCTTTTTAGGAGCCGCAGGTGTGAGGTTAGGCAATCCAAGAGGGGCGATCGTCGATGGCACCTTTGGTGCGGTCACAGTGTCTGCGGTACGCGATCTCCAGAGACGATACAGAATCCCAGTTACAGGGCGAGTCAATCCAACCACCTGGGAAGTCCTGGATATGCACGAAAACCCCTATCGATCCCCGCTTCCCTGGAAACAACAGAACATTACACAACCATAAGCCACAGAAGATTTCTAATGAACCGAAAGATTCTTTCAATCAAAATCACAACTACAACCACAATCGCAATCACAATTCTGTTCGGCGTACTCCTACTGTTCAATTTTCCATCCCTGGCTCAAGTCAGTTCACAAGTGATTCCCAGAATCGAAGTGATCGAAAGTTCTGAAGGGATTCCACCCAGCTACCGTTTAGTCATTAGCCGGTCGCAGGACAATGTTTATGTCTTCTGTCCGACTGACTTCGAGCCACAGTTGGACTATCTGCGAAATGTGAAGGCGATTCAATGTAAGCCGTTTACCAGTCCCTAGAAGTAAACCAGTGAGGGGCAACAGCATAACAACTCACACCACTTTGTTGCTTTGAACAGAGGAGAGATTCAGATGTTAGAGAACAATAAAGCAATTTTAGAAGCGGCAAACGCGGCGATCGCGATCGCCAACATTCGCGGCGGCTCCGAATATGGCAAGGCATGGTACGAAGGCGGCATCAGCCTCGCCAAGACGCTCGGCGCGAGCCTGCTGACCGTCGAGGGCGAACAGCACGGTGTAGCCCTCACCGCCGGCAATGCGTGTGTCAACGACATCGTCGCTGACTACCTCATCGGTCTCAAAATCCCCGCAGACGGCGTTCGCTGCGTCCTTTAGGCGCGTTGGGACACTGAGTCCATCTCACAACAGCTTACGCCATAAGCTATTTAGAGCATTCTGCAATTCCTCATTCCCAATAACTCAAATTAGGATCAATAACTCATGTCTACATTCAAGTACAACCGGTTAGACAAAAATAATGCTGCGGTGCTGCTGGTCGATCACCAAACTGGACTGTTCTCACTTGTGCGTGATATTGGTGCAGCCGACTTCAAAAATAATGTGTTAGCACTGGCAAGTGCAGCCAAGTTTTTTAACCTGCCTACAGTTTTGACAACTAGCTTTGAGGATGGCCCCAATGGTGTCATCATCCCTGAACTGAAAGAGAAGTTTCCCGATGCTCCCTTTATTCCCCGCCCCGGACAGATCAACGCTTGGGACAACGAGGACTTTGTGAAAGCAGTAGAAGCCACAGGCAAAAAGCAATTAATCATTGCCGGGATTGTCACCGATGTATGTGTTACTTTTTGTGCGCTTTCGGCATTGGAGGCAGGTTATGACGTTTTTGTTGTCACCGATGCCTCTGGAACCTTTGATGAAGCCTGTCGCTATGCAGCTTGGGATCGAATGTCTCGTGCTGGAGTTCAATTGGTCAATTGGTTTAGCGTTGTGGGTGAATTGCACCGTGACTGGCGTAACGATATTGAAGGGCTAGGTAGTCTTTTAGCAGGGTTTATTCCTGACTACAAAAACCTGATGACCAGCTATGCAGCAAACTCAAGTGCTGGATCTCCCAGTAAATAATGAGAAAGTGTCTATTTTAGCTCGTGTGTAACTGAGTTGGTATTGTCATCGATAGGTTATCAACTTTACTTGAAACATAGCGGTGACAACTACTTCTTGGTAAAAAATTGCCGAACAATCTGGTGTCTCTAAAATGGTTGTTCTCAATGAAACTTTTTTCTCAATTAATTCTCTCGTCATCTCTGATCTTTGGAGTATGCCTTACTCAGCAATGCCTTTCTAGGTCTGCTACTGCCGAAGATACGTTGCCCGAGCAAGTCACATATGTGAATCAGCTTACTGATGTGCAGCCTACAGATTGGGCATTTCAAGCATTACAAGCATTAGTCGATCGCTACGACTGCATTGTTGGTTATCCCGATCAAAAATTTCAAGGCAATGTCTTACGACAAGCCGCTTTGCGTCTACGCTCAATCACTCGCTATGAATTTGCTGTCGGGTTGAATGCTTGTCTGGCTCGGCTCAATCAGCTACTAGAAAGTACGACAGCAGATGTGATTAACAGAGAAGATTTACAAACTTTGCAAAGACTTCAAAAGGAATTTGCAGCAGAACTCTCAATATTGCGTGGACGGGTAGATTCCTTAGCAACACGCACAGATCAATTCGAGTCTCAGCAATTCTCGACGACGACAAAATTTACTGGAGAAGTAGTTTTTGCGGTGAGTGGTGCATTTGGCGATGATAAAGCTGTACCAGCAGGAGAAACACCTGGCTCCAGGGGTAAGGTCGGTGATAATATCATTTTTAGCGATCGCGTGCGATCGCTCAAGGTACGTTATTTGATGTGGTCGATACCATTAACCCTCTATTGGGAAGTGATGGCAGAGGTTCTATTTCTGCATTTGGGATTCGCAGCCCTATCTATCGTGAAGAAACAGGTGGGACAGGCATTGGTATCAGTTATAACTTCAACTCAGCCATCAATTTGGCACTGGTTTATCTTGCTAGTGAAGCCAACAACCCGACTGCGGGATCTGGATTATTTGATGGTTCCTACTCTGCCCTAGCACAACTGACATTAAAACCTACGAAATCCTTAAGTTTTGGCTTAACCTATGCTCGTTCTTTGAATGCGATCGATATCAGTACAAGTAGTACCATTACCAATGACCCCTTCAATGGAGCCAGTAAAAACATTGCAGGGTTAGCGCGTCTCAAACCCTATTGACAGGGGGATTATGGCAGAGGGTCTGAGTTTGAGAAAGCCGCAGCCAACACAGAAAGCATGTAGCGATCGTTCATAGCTGCTCGCCGTGATTTTTGGCG
>JAESFO010000743.1_pt1 | contig 14797 bp, 9 predicted proteins | sample 9269421 | NCBI WGS metagenome assembly JAESFO01 (sample SAMN14502839, study PRJNA617101) | algae metagenome | isolation source: Nostoc desertorum CM1-VF14 and co-occurring heterotrophs from rocky... | place: USA: Clark Mountains, San Bernardino, California | collected 2000-06-05 | reverse complement strand
CGCCTTGTCGTAGGACGCGGTGACGCTGATCAGCCGGTGCCCGCGGAAGCGGGCGTAGCGCAGCGACCGCAGCCAGTTGTAGAGCGTGCCGAAGCGGTTGCCCCAGCCGATCAGGAACATCACGTGCACGTAGCACCAGATGAAGTACCCGAGCCAGCCGGTGAGCTTGATGCCGCGGACGTCGGCGACGGCCTCGCGGGCGCCGATGGTCGCCATCGAGCCCTTGTCGAAGTACTTGAACGGGGCCGGGGTGGTGTCGTCGCCCTTCGCCCGTGCCTTGATCAGCTTGCCGACGTAGGTGCCCTGCTGCATCGCGACCTGCGCGACGCCGGGCAGCCGGTCGATGGTGGAGACCATGTCGCCGATCGCGAACACGTCGCGGCGGTCCGGCAGGCTGCAGTCCGGGTCCACGGTGAGACGGCCCGCGCGGTCCACCTCGCCGCCGGAGGCCTTCGCCAGCAGCTCGCCCAGCGGGGAGGCCTGGACACCCGCGGCCCACACCTTGGTGCGGGCGGTGATGCGCTCCTCGCCGTTCGGGCCCTTCACCGTGATGGAGTCGGCGTCCATCCCGGTCGCCATGGTGTTCAGGCGGACCTCGATGCCCTTCTTCTCCAGGGTCTTGCGCGTGTAGTTCTGCAGCTTCTTCGCGAACGGCGGCAGCACCGCCGGCGCCGCGTCGAGCAGGATGATCCGCGCGGAGCGGGTGTCGATCGACCGGTACTCACGCGGCAGCACGTACTGCGCCAGCTCGGCGAGCTGACCGGCGAGCTCGACGCCGGTGGGGCCGGCGCCGACGACCACGAAGGTCATCCACGCCTGCTTCTCCTCCTCGGTCGTCGCGACCTCGGCGAGCTCGTAGGCACCCAGGATGCGCGAGCGCAGCAGCCGGGCGTCCTCGATCGACTTCATGCCGGGCGCGTGCTCGGCCCACTCCGGGTGCCCGAAGTAGGCGTGCGTGGCGCCCGCGGCGACGACGAGGGTGTCGTAGGGCAGCACGATCCGCTGCCCGTCCGGCGCGGCCGCGTGGACGACCTTGGCCTCGAGGTCGATGTCGCCGACCTCGGCGAGCAGGGTGCGCACGTTGCTCTGCTTCTTCAGCACCCGGCGCAGGGCCGGGGCGATCAGGCCGGGGGACAGGATGCCCGTCGCCACCTGGTAGAGCAGCGGCTGGAAGAGGTGGTGGTTCGTGCGGTCGACGATCGTCACGTCGACATCGGCGCCCTTGAGCGCCTTGGCGGCCTGCACACCGCCGAACCCTCCGCCGACGATCACGACCTTGTGCCGGCCCTGCCGCTCGTCGTGCTCTGCCGTGCTCACCTGAGTCCGCCCCTTGTCGGTCGGTCCTGGCGCGGCATCACCGCGCACCTGCTCGATGGCCGGTGTCGGTCCCCGCCTCCGGACCCTGAGTCCTGGTGTCGGCGGTGGACGGCGGCCGTCCTGGCCGGTCTCCGACCGTACGAACCCACGGCCGCCGGGGCAATTCGGATCGCTCCGGAAACGCCTTTCAGAGTCCGAACTCACACGGTGGGGGAGCGGAAGCCGGGATGCGGGTTCGCGCGACCGTGCGACGATGGAGCCCATGTGCGGGATCGTGGCTGCGTTCGGTGGACCCACGGCGTGGCCGGGCGGTGAGCCCGCCGACCCCGGGAAGTACGAGCGGATGCTCGCCCGGGTGGCGCACCGCGGCCCCGACGACACCGGCGTGCAGGTCGTGGGGAACGCCTGGCTCGGGCACCAACGCCTGTCGATCATGGACGTCAGCGGCGGGCACCAGCCGATGTCCGACGCCGCCCGCACCGCGTGGATCGTCGGCAACGGCGAGATCTACAACCACGAGCGCATCGCCAAGGCGTTCCCGGACGGCACGGTGCGCACCAAGTCCGACACCGAGGCCGCGCTGCACGCGGTGATGTGGGACGGCCAGGCCGCGGTCGCCTCGCTGAACGGCATGTTCGCCGTCGCCATGGGGCGGACCGACGGCGCCGGGCTCGTCGCCCGCGATCCGTTCGGCGTGAAGCCGTTGTACTGGGTGCCGCCGGCAGAGCTCCGTGACGGGGGCGGCGGTGCGTCCGGGGCTGTCCCGTACACCGCGCCGGACCCGTCGGAGACGGTGCTGTTCGCCAGCGAGCTCCGCGCGTTCGACCCCGAGGACCGCCCGTACGTGCGCTCGTTCCCGCCCGGCTGCCTGTGGAGCCCGTCGTCGGGGCTGGTGCGGTTCGCCGACGCCGTGCCGGTCGAGGTCCGCCCGGCACGCCGCGCGATCCGCCCCGGCTGGGACGACGCGGACCTGTCCCGGGTGCGCGAGGCCGTGGTGTCCGCGGTCCGTCGCCGGATGATGTCCGACGTCGGTGTCGGCGTGTTCCTGTCCGGTGGCCTGGACTCGGCGCTGGTCGCGGCCATCGCCGCGCAGGAGGCCCGGGCCCGAGGCGAGCAGCTGCCCACCTTCGCCGTCGGGACCGCCGAGTCCGGTGACCTGATCGCGGCCCGCAAGGTCGCCGCGCACATCGGGTCGGACCACCACGAGATCCTGGTGACCCCCGAGGACATCGCCGAGGCCCTCGACCACGCCGTCGAGGTCATCGAGCACTACGACCCGGCCCTGGTCCGCAGCGCGGTGCCCAACCTGATCCTCGCCCGCGAGGCGGCGAAGAAGGTCAAGGTCGTGCTCACCGGGGAGGGTGCCGACGAGCTGTTCGCCGGTTACTCCTACATCCACGGCCCCGAGTACGCCGACCCGGACACCCTGCAGGCCGAGCTGGTCCGCTCGCTGGAGCAGCTGCACCACCTCAACCTGCAGCGCTGCGACCGCACCACCATGTACTTCGGCCTGGAGGCCCGCGAGCCGTTCCTGGACTCCGGCCTGGTCCGGGCCGCGCTGGCGCTGCCGCCGGAGTGGAAGCAGTGCCCGGACGGCCGCCCCGAGAAGGCGATCCTGCGCGAGGCGTTCGAGGGCTGGCTGCCCGAGGACCTGCTGTGGCGCGGCAAGGAGCAGTTCGGCGACGGCTCCGGCGCCGGCACCGTGCTCGCCGAGCTGGCCGCCCGTAAGGCCGCCGCCGCGGCCGACGCCGGGGTCACCGACGGGGTGCCCGAGCACCCGTCCGACTCCTGGCCGCTGCGCAGCGAGGAGGAGGTCCTCTACCACGGGATCTGGCGCTCCCACTTCGACGGGATCCGGCCGGACCACGTGCTCGGGGCGTTCGCGACGGCCTGAGCCGCAGGTCGGTCCCGGGTCAGCCCCGGGCCGCCCGGTCGGCGCGGGACGCGTCGGCCAGCTCCTTCAGGCCGGGGGTGTCGTCGCCGTCGCCCCAGCTGTCCGGGTCCCACAGCCCGGCCGCGGTCAGCGCACGGCCGCAGTGCACGTAGGCGTCGTGCACGTCGACCAGCAGCGCCAGCGGCGGTGGCCGGTGGGCCGCCGGGCCCTGGGCGTCGGAGTCGGACGGCCCCCACAGCGCCAGCACCCCGGGGTCCCGGGTGACCCGGGCCCGGCCGTGCACGCGCAGCACGTGGGCCGAGCGCGGCACGCAGAACGTCAGGCCGACGCCGTCGCGTGCGAGCAGGTTGCGCATGCTGTCGACGCGGCGGTTGCCCGGTCGTTCCGGGACGGCGAGGCGGCGACCGCCGTCGAGGACCCGCACGGAGCCGGGCGCGTCGCCGCGCGGGGTCACCGTCACGGTGCCGTCGGCGGCAGTGGTGCCCAGGAAGACCAGCGGCGACGCGGCGACGAACCGGGCGGCGACCTCGTCGACCCGGTCGGTGGACTTGTGCGCGACCAGCGGGTGCGGCTCCGCGACGACGGCGCGCAGCTCCTCCTCGGTCCGGATCCCGGAACCGTCGGCCGAGCCGGTGTCCGGTGCCGCGAGCGGGTGGTGCCGGCCGGCCGGGACGACCATCGGGGTGCCCGCGACCGGGTCGGGCACCACCCGCGACTCCATCCCGAACACCCGGCGCACCAGGCCGGCGGTCATCGTCGTCGCGGGCGGGCCCTGCGCGACGATCGCGCCGTCGGCCATCGCGATCAGGTGGTCGGCGTAGCGGCAGGCCAGGTTCAGGTCGTGCAGGACGACGACGACCGTGCTGCCCCGTACCCGGTTCCGGTCGACGAGCAGGTCCAGCACCTCGACCGCGTGCGGCAGGTCCAGGAACGTGGTCGGCTCGTCGAGCAGCAGCGCCCCGGTGTCCTGGGCCAGCACCATCGCGATCCACACGCGCTGCCGCTGACCGCCGGACAGCTCGTCGACCGGCCGGTCGGCCAGCTCCAGCACCCCGGTCGCGCGCATCGCGTCGGCGACGGCGGCGTCGTCGGCGTCGCCGCGGCCGCCGAACCAGCCCTGGTGCGGCGACCGGCCGCGTTCCACCAGGTCGGCGACGGTGATGCCGTCCGGGGCGGTCGGGGACTGGGGGAGCAGCCCGAGCCGCCGGGCCAGCTCGCGGCCGGGCAGCGTCCGGACGTCGGTGCCGTCGAGACGCACGGTCCCGGCGGCCGGGGCGACGATCCGGCCCAGCCCCCGCAGCAGCGTGGACTTGCCGCAGGCGTTCGGACCGACGATCACGGTGATCCGGCCGGGCGGGACGTGCACGGTCAGGCCGTCGACGACGACGCGCTCGTCGTAGCGCAGGACCAGGTCGTCGGCGTCCAACGCGGGGGCGGTGGTGGGCGTGGTCACGGAGTTCCTCCGGTCCGGGAGCGGGCGAGCAGCCACAGCAGGTAGGGGGCGCCGATCGCGCCGGTGACGACGCCCGCGGGCAGCGCGACCTCGGCGATCAGGGTGCGGGCGACGACGTCGGCGAGCAGCACCAGCGCGGCCCCGGCCCCGGCGGCGTGCGGCAGCGACGCCCGCCCGGGGCCGGCGAGCCGGGCGGCGAGCGGCCCGCTGACGAGCGCGACGAACGAGACCGGCCCGGCCGCGGCGACCGCGGCGGCGACCAGCAGGACGGCCACCGCCAGCAGCGCGGCCCGGGCCCGGCCGACGGGAAGCCCGAGCGCGGTCGCGGTGTCGTCACCGAGCTCCAGGCGGGGCAGCGCGCGGGCCAGCAGCAGCCCGGCGGGGACGAGCACGGCGCAGGCGAGCGCCAGCGGGACCGCGGTGGACCAGCCGGTCTCGGTGACGCTGCCGGTCAGCCAGACCAGCGTCTGCTGCGCCGTGGTCAGCGACGCGGTGATCATCAGGTAGGAGACGACGGCCATCGCCGCCGACCCGATCCCGACACCGACCAGCACGAAGCGGGTGCCGCCGAGGCCGTCACGGCGGGCCAGGACGGTGATGAGCAGCGCCGTCGCGACGGCGCCGAGGACCGCGCCGGCCGAGGTCCCGGTGGCGGACAGGCCGAGCACGACCGAGGCGGTGACCGCACCGACGGCCGCACCGGCACCCACGCCGATCACGTCGGGGCTGGCCAGGGTGTTGCGCAGCACCCGCTGGAACAGCGCCCCGGCCAGGCCGAGCGCCGCGCCGACCAGCAACGCGGTCAGCGCGCGCGGCATCCGCAGCCGCAGCACCACCAGCTCGGTGCGCGGCGTGCCGAGCCCGGCCAGCGCGGCCAGCACGTCGCCGGGACCGAGGCCCTGCGCACCGACCGAGAGGGAGGCGACGAACGCGGCGAGCGCGGCCGCGGTGACGGCGAGCCCGGCCGTCGTACGACGGCGCCGGGCCCGGGCCCGGATCCGGCGCAGCACCGCGGTGGGATCCCCGCCGGTGACGGTTCCGGTGCTCATCGCAGGAACCTCCGCCGCCGGACCAGCGCGACGAACAGCGGGGCGCCGACGACGGCCGTCACCACCCCGGCCTGGACCTCGCCCGGCGGGGCGACGACCCGGCCGAGCACGTCCGCGGCCAGCAGCAGGACGGGTCCGGCGAGCGCCGCCAGCGGCAGCACCACCCGGTGGTCGGTCCCGGCGAGGCGACGCACCAGGTGCGGCACGGCCAGCCCGAGGAAGGCGATCGGTCCCGCGGCGGCGGTCGCCGCCCCGGCCAGCACGACCAGGGCCACCCCGCACACGGCACGGTCGGTCCCGACCGCGCGGCCGAACGACCGGGCGACGTCGTCGCCCAGCGCCAGCGCGTTGAGCCGTGGACCGCAGGTCAGGGCCAGTGCGAGCCCCGCGACGACGAACGGCGCGGCCTGCGCGGCGATCCCCAGGTCCCGTCCGGCGACCGAGCCGACCTGCCAGAACCGGTAGTCGTCGAAGGCCTGGGGGTCGGTGAGCAGGAACAGGGTGGTGATCGACTGCAGGCCCGCGGCGAGCGCGGCGCCCGCCAGGGCCAGCGTGGCGGGGGAGACGCTGCCGCGCCGGCCGATCCCGGCCACCCCCGCGACGACGACGGCCGCCACCGCCGCCCCGGCGAAGCCGAACCAGACGTAGCCGGTGAGGGTGTCGACGCCGAGCAGCGCGATCCCGAGCACGACGGCGAGCGCGGCGCCGGTGTTGAGCCCGAGGATGCCGGGCTCGGCGATCGGGTTGCGCGTCATGCCCTGCGCGAGCACCCCGGCCACGCCGAGCGCGGACCCGGCGAGGACCGCCAGCACCGTGCGCGGCAGCCGCACCTCGGTGACGACGAGCGCCTCCGGCGAGGTCCGGTCGACGGCGCCGGTGAGCACGTCCAGCACGAATTCCGGCGCGAGCGGCCGGGCGCCGACCAGCAGGCCGAGCGCGGCCACGGCCAGCAGCGCGGCCCCCAGGCCGGCCGCGGCGGGCCACCGCCGGCGCCGCACCGTCGCCGATGCGCCCGGCGGGGGCAGGACGGGGGCGGTGGTCGCCGGGGCGGTCACCGCGCCTTCGCCGCCGCGTCCGCGAGCGGGGCCACGGTGCGGTCGAGGGCGTAGCGCCAGCCGTCGACCGAGGCGCTGGAGAACGCCTGCGAGACGTCGCGGTCCGACAACAGCACACCGCGACCGGCGGCGACCGACGGCACGGCCTTCCACAGCGGGTCGTCCGCGATGGCCGAGGTGTCCTTCGAGATCGCCTGCATGACGGTGACATCGGCGTCGAGGAGATTCATCCGCTCCCGCGAGATCGGGACGGAGAAGCCGTCGGTGCGCTGCGACGCGATCTGCGGGGCGTTGACCATGCCCAGCTCCTGGAGGAACGCCAGGCGCCCGGAGTCACCGGTGTAGGCGGCGTACTCGCCGAGGGTGTTGCGGGCCCCGGACACGACGGTGGCGCCCTGCAGCTGCGGGTGCTGTGCCCGGGCGTCGGCGAAGCGCTGCTCCAGGTCGGCCTGCGCGCGCGCCGCGTCCTGCGGCTTCCCCAGGGCAGCGCCGACCATGCGGAGCTGGTCGCGCCAGGTCGTCTTGTAGTTCTCCGCGCCGGCGGGGATGCCGACCACCGGGACGCCGAGCTGGGTCAGCCGGTCGTGGCGGTCGCGGGCGCCGGATGCCCGGGTGTCCAGGACGAGGTCCGGTTCCAGCGCGGCGACGGCCTCCAGGTCGACCTCGAGCGTGCCGAGGATCTGCGGCGGGGTGGTGTAGCGGGCCTGCACCCACGGTCCGAGGCCGTCGCCGCCGACGGCCAGCCAGTCCGCGGCCCCGACCGGCTCGACGCCCAGGGCCAGTGCGGTCTCGGCGTCGCTCCACCCGAGGGCGACGATCCGGCGGGGCTGCTCGGGCACGGTGACGTCGCCGAACGCGGTCGGGATCGTCACCGGGAACGCGCCGTCCCCGGACGGAGCCGTGCCCGGCGCGGGCGCGGGCGCCGGTGAGCCGCATCCGGCCAGCACCATCACCACGGTGAGCAGACCGGCGAACAGGGGGAACGTTCGACGCACGGTAAGGGCCGCCTTTCCACTGAACAGGTGACCCTTACTTCATCATCTCGGGTGCGGCGAACGGAAGAGCGGACCGCAGCCGTCTGCGCCACAACTGCCGCCGCGCGGCCCCCGGTACGGCGGGCCCGGGTGCGGAGCGCTCAGTTCTGGTCGGGACGGAGGCCGTCGACCTGATCGGAGCCGGAGACCCCGCTCGAGCCGGTCGCGGACGGGTCCTGCGACGTGCCGGGCTCGCCCCCGGCGGGGACGTCGGCCGCGCCCGTCGACGCGCAGGACTCCTCGACCGACTGCGGCAGCGCCGCGGCCGGGTCGGGGGTCGGCGACGCGCTCGCCGAGGACGACCGCGACGACTCCGTGCTCGGGGACGGCTGCGCCGTCGGGGCGGCGAGCGCCGGGGCGGTCCCGGGCTCCGGCTCCGGGGCCGGGTCGGCGATGGCGTTGCGGACGACCTCGCGCATGTAGGAGACGTCGGGGTCGGCGGTGACGAAGTAGCCCGTCGAGGAGTTCGGGTCCGGCAGCGACGGGTCGAACGCGACGCTCTCCAGCCGGAACCCCTCGTCGGCCAGGACGGCCAGCGCGGGCAGCACCTGCTGGGGCATGTCGGTGGCGACGTTGTCCCGGGTCACCGCGGCGATGCTCTGGAACCGGGAGATCAGCTCGGTCGCGGTCGTCTGCGAGATGACCGCCTGGATCAGGCAGCGCTGGCGGCCCATCCGCTGGTAGTCGGTGCCGTCCCGGCGGGAGCGCGCGAACCACAGCGCGTCCTCGCCGCCCAGGGTCTGCACCCCGGGGCTGATGTAGCGGTCCGGGGTGACGTGCCTGCCGAACGCGGTGACGCCACCGACCGGGATCGGCTCGGGCCCGACGTTCACGGTGACCCCGCCGACGGCGTCGATCATCGAGGAGAACCCGGCCATGTTGACCTCGAGGTAGTAGTCCAGCGGCAGGCCGGTCATGTACGCGATCGAGGACTGGAGCAGGTTGATGCCCGGCGACGACGTCGGTCCCGACGGCGCGATCTCCGGGTGCTGCTCGGCATAGGCGTAGACGGCGTTGAGCAGGTAGTCGCCCGACAACGGCTGCGACGGGTCGTGGAAGCCGTCCGGGAACTCCTCCGCGGCCGGGCTGCCCGGCGGGAACTCGGCCCGCTGGATGTTGCGGGGCAGGCTGAACAGCGTCGTCCGGCCGGAACGGGTGTCGATGCTGGCGACCATCATGGTGTCGGTACGGGTACCGGTCCGGTCGTCGCCGGCATCGCTGCCCAGCAGCAGCACGTTCAGCCGGGGCTTGCCCAGCGCCTCGGCCGCCGAGGTCCCGCCGCCCTGGAACAGCGAGTTCAGCAGCCCGCGCTGGGAGTTCATCAGCTCGACGCCGTAGCCGAAGGGCACGGCGACGGTGAGGCACAGCAGGGCCGCGGTCCCGGTGCCGAGGATCTTCCGGCCGAGCGGCATCCCGCGCGGCCGGGCCAGTGCGTAGGTCCGCGCGACCTGGGCGATCCAGGCGATCCCGGCGACCACCAGCGCCACCGCGATGACGGTCAGCGTGGTCGTCGACAGCAGGTTCTGGAGCAGCGTCGAGCGCCGGGCCAGGAGCACCACCGCCGCCAGGCCGACGACGATCGCGACCACCGTGCCGAGGATCAGCCCACCGGTACGACGGCGGCGCAGCGCGAGGTGTCCGCTGCCGGGCACCACGGTGGACGCCACGGTGAGTCCGAGCGCGGCGGCGAGGGTGCGCCGCGCGGGGTCGGGTGCGGCCGACCTGCCGGCGGGCGGGGACAGCGTGCTGTTCTCGTCGCGCCTCTCACCGCGGCCGCCCCGGGCCTTCGCCGCGGCGCCTCCCGCCGCCGAGTCTGCTGCGGCGGTTCCTGCTGCGGCGGTTCCTGCTGCGGCGGTTCCTGCTGCGGCGGTGCCTTCCGCGGCACCGGCGGCGAGACCGGTGTGCGGTGGCCGAGGAGGAGCGGAACGCGAGGTGTCGCGCGGGGCCTCCGGCGCGGACCCGCCCGGACCTGCCGGGCGTGTGTCGGCAGGGCGTCCCTGCGGTCCGTCCGGTCTGCCGGTGTCGGGCCGACCGGGGGCGCCGTCCGGGCCGGCGGTGCCGGACGACCGCGCACCGGAGGGGGGCGCGGTGGCGCCGCCGGGCTGCCCGGTCGCGGTGGAACGGCCCGGTACGGCCTGCCGGCCGCTGTCGGGCCGGCCGTCGGACCGAAGGTCGGGAGCACCTGGACGGGTCTCACCGGGGCGCCGGGGGCCACCCGGCGGCAACGGCCCCGGGCCCGCCTGGCCCGGACCCGACCGACCCGGGCCGCTCGGGACCGCGGGGCCCCCGGGGCGCGACGGTGCGTCCGGACGCGAACCCGTGGGCGCGGACGCACCGGCGGCGCCGGGCACTGCGCCACCGGAGACCGGGCCACCGGGCCGGCGCGGGACGATCGGCAGCTCGCCGCTGAGCCGGGCCGCGCGGTCACGCTCCTCCGGCGGGGCGTCGGGCTCGGAGGCGCGGTGCCGCCGGTGCTCCGCGGCGGTGTCCGGCCGGCCGGGGACCTTCACGGTGTCACCGATGCCACGACGGGTCGCGCGGATGGAACGGATGTCGGTGGGCCTGCTGTCGCTGTGCCCACCACGGCCCGGGGTCTCCTCCCGGGGCGAGCGGGACGACCAGGCGGCGGCCCGCCGGGCCGCGGCCCGGGCCTCGCGCTCGCGTCGGGGGAGCCAGGACTCGTCCTCGGCGGGCCGCCCGGCACCGTCCGGCGGGCCGGGGGGCCTGCCACCGGGACGCGCGGCGGGGCCGGTTCCGGGGCGCGGGTCACCGGCGGGCGGCCGTGGCGTACCGGGGGCGGGCGGACCGGGTCGTCGCCGGGGGCCCGACGGCTGCTCCTGGGGAGGCCTGCCGGACTGCGGGGGCCTGCGGTCACCGGGCCTGCCGGACTGCGGGGCCGGGGGCCCGGCGGGGCCGGGCGGGGGTGTGGCACCGCCACGGGCGGGCGGCGGGGTGTCGCGACGGTCGTTCGGCGGCAGGGTCCCACCGAGGTCCCGGGGCGGGGTGCCGCGACGGGCCTCGTCCCGCAGGTGCGGGCGGTCGTCGCGGCGGGCGCGCTCGGGAGGGCCGGGTCGTCGTGGCCGGTCCGGACCGGTCGGGCGGGAGCCCTCCTGCGGTCGTTCGTCCACCCGGGGCACCCCCTTCACTGGTCGGCACGGGCGGGGTGGCCGTGCCGCGCGGAGGAGCCGCGGCACGTGCCTGCGCACCCGGCGGCGACGACGGCGCTCGGGTCCCGGTGAGGGTACTTGCCGTGATCACGATCTCGGTGAGCGGCCACCCACCCCGGTGGGTGGCGCCGGGCAGGGCGGACATACCCGTCACTGGTACGACACGAAGACGGGTGACTCGGGCCGGACGGCGTAGGTCTCGCGCGGGGTGAAGGTCGGCTCGTCCTCGTCGATGAAGTTCTTCCAGCCCCACCACAGACCCGGCGGACGGGGTGCGGCGTGCAGTGCGTTCCAGGTCTCGGTCTTCTCCTGGCGGGTGCCGTAGCCGTCGGCGTGCAGCACGGTCGCGAGCTCGCGGTGGGAGGTGACCACGGTCTGCCGGTCGGAGATCATCGAGACCCGGAACTGGTGGATGAGGAACACCTTCTGCGGCAGCTTCTTCTCGCGCACCAGCCCGGCCAGCCACTCCGAGGTCCGGTTGATCTCGGCCGCGGTCACCGAGCCGACCTGCACGCCGTGGCGCCGGCCCGGCTCCAGTCGCCACTCGGGGTCGAGCGCGAGTCCGACGTGCGGCTGCGCGAGCAGCTCGGCGTAGCGCTTGGCCTGGGTCAGGAAGTCGGTGGTCCCGGGCTGCAGGTCCAGCACCACGTAGATGCCGGCCTTCCCGGCCTGCTCGACCCACGGTCGCAGCTCGTCGACGCTCATCTCCGCCGAGTAGTCGCCGTCCGGGCCGGGGGCGCGGTCGGCGACCGTCGTGATGATCTCGAACGCCGGCACGACGGGCTCGCGCACGAGCGGCTGGAAGTCGGCGGCGAGGTCCTTCGCGCGGGCGATCGAGCGCGGCAGGTCCTGCTCGCCGAGGACACCCATCGACGGGGTGCCCGGGTGGCCGTAGAGCGCTGCCATCCGGCGGCCCGGGAAGACCTCGGTGCCACCACCGGGAAGCTCCGGCACCGCGGGCGCGGCGGAGGTGGGAGCCGGTTGCGCGGGGGACGGCGGGGCGGCCGGAGCCGGGGCGGGGGCGGCGGCGCTCGCGGAGCAGCCCGCGACCAGTGCGCACGCGGTCAGCAGCGCCACGAGCAGCGCAGGCGGACGCATGCGACGCGCGCGGCGACGACGACTGGTGACGGACAGGACGTGCGAGGACTCACCCGAGATGGACACCGGTCACCAGGCTAGGCGACAGGATCGCGCACGGCAGTACGGACGGTGACCGGGCGTGTCGGCCACGCGACGGGCCGTGACCCGCCGCGGTCGGCGACCCCGCGTCAGCGCGGGACGACGGGTCCGTCCGGGCCGTCCTCCGGCCCGCGGTGCGGACGCGGCGGACGTCCGCGCAGGATCCGCTTGAGGCCCGCGGTGTGCCGCCGGCTGACGGGCAGCTCGACCGCACCCGGCCCGTTGCCGAGGCGGACCACGTACCCCGACCCGGACATGCGCAGCTCGGTGATGAGCGGCAGCGACACCAGGTAGGCGCGGTGGATCCGCACGAACCCGGCCTCGCCCCAGCGGTCCTCCAGCACCGAGACCGGGATCCGGACCAGGTGGCTGCCCTCGCTGGTGTGCAGCCGGGCGTAGTCGCCCTGGGCCTCGACGAACCGGATCGAGGAGCGGGGGACGAGTTTCGTGGTGCCGGCCAGCTCGACCGGCACCACCTCGTCGTCGGTGGTCGCGGCGGGGGCGCCCCGGCGGGCGGCCGCGGGATCGGGCCTGCCGCCCTGCTCGACGCCGTGGCGCGGCGGTGCCGGCGGCGGGCCGCTCTCGGTCCGGCGGGCCGCGCGCAGCGCCATGGTGCGGTCCAGCGAGCCGGACAGGCGCTCGGTGCGCAGCGGCTTGAGCAGGTAGTCGACGGCGCCGACCTCGTAGGCGTCGACCGCGCGGTCGTCGTGGGCGGTCACGAACACCACCGGCGGCGGGTCGGCCATCGCGTTCAGCACCCGGGCGAGCTCCAGGCCGTCGAGGCCGGGCATCCGGATGTCGAGGAACACCACGTCGACGGTCGGGGTGTTCGCGTCGGCCTGCGAGCCGTGCAGGATGCGCAGCGCCTCGGTGGCGTCCGGCGCGGTCAGCACGGTCGCGACCCGCTGGTCCTCGCCGAGCAGGTGCGCCAGCTCGAGCAGGGCCGGTTCCTCGTCGTCGACGGCGAGCACGGTGAGCCGTGTCCCCGCCGGGGCGGCAGGCGGTGGTTGCGGCGGCTCCGGGGCGCGGAGCTGTCCCGGGACCCCGATGGGCCGGTGGTTGCTCGCGGCGCCGTACCCGGGCTGCAGCACGTGGCCGACCGGGCCGGCGGGCGTCGGGCCCGAAGCGTGCCCACCCCGCGCGTGGCTGTACACGGCTCCTCCTTGCCGCGGGCACACCGCCCGCTGACCGGTGACTGCGGGCACACCGTATCGAGACAGCGGAGCGTCACCGACGGCCGGTCCGGCCTCCCGTCCCACACGATCCGGGGTGGGCCTTCGGAGTGGGCCTGACAGCGGAGCGTCACGAGTCGTGGCAGCCGGTCGTGGACGCGGTCCGTTCTCCGGGCGTGGGACGGCGTCGTGGCTGGTCGGGCGGAGGGTCGTTCCCCCGCCGATCGGACGGGCTGCGGGCGGGTGTCATTGTGGCACTCGGTGCCGAAACGCTACCGTGCCGTGAGACCCGCCACGTGGGACCGTCTCGTACCCGGTCGGCGTGTCGGGCCGGCCGCGACCGACGGTGGCCGGGCGCACACCTCCGACTGCGAAGGGGCAGGCATGGCGAGCACGAAGGACTGGTTCGAGACGGTCGCGGAGGCACAGCGACGGGCGCGCAAGCGCCTGCCGAAGTCGGTCTACTACGCGCTGGTCGCCGGCGCGGAGCAGGGGATCACGCTGGCGGACAACGTCGCCGCCTTCGACGAACTCGGTTTCCGCCCGCACATCGCGGGGCTGCCGCCGCAGCGGGAGCAGAAGACCTCGGTGATGGGCGTCGACATCGACTTCCCGGTCATGATCTCCCCGACCGGTGTGCAGGCCGTCGACCCCGAGGGCGAGGTCGCGGTCGCGCGCGCCGCGCACAGCTCCAACATCCAGAACCCGCTGAACCCCGAGCAGACCGTGTCGACGGCGATGGGCCTGTCGTCGTTCGCGTCCCGCTCGGTCGAGGACGTCTGCGCGGTCCACGACAAGGTCTTCTTCCAGGTCTACTGGGCAGGGTCGAAGGAGGACATCCTCGAGCGCGCCCTGCGTGCGAAGCGGGCGGGCGCCAAGGGCCTCATCGTGACCCTGGACTGGACCTTCGCCACTCGCCGCGACTGGGGCAGCCCGCCCATCCCCGAGAAGGTCGACGTCAAGGCCGCGCTGCAGTTCGCGCCCGAGATGATCACCAAGCCGCGCTACGTGCTGGACTGGGCGAGGTCCGGGAGGATCCCGGACCTCAAGGCCCCGAACATGGCGCCCCCCGGCGGCGGCGACGCCCCCACCTTCTTCGGCGCCTACGGCGTCTGGTGGACCACCCCGCTGCCGACCTGGGACGACATCGCCTGGCTCCGCGAGAAGTGGGGCGGCCCGTTCATGATCAAGGGCATCATGCACCCCGACGACGCCCGTCGCGCCGTCGACGCGGGCGCCACCGCGGTCTCGGTGTCCAACCACGGCGGCAACAACCTCGACGGCACCCCGGCCGCGATCCGGGCGCTGCCCGCGATCGTCGACGCCGTCGGGGACCAGGTCGAGGTCGTGATGGACGGCGGCATCCGACGCGGCGCCGACGTCGTCAAGGCGCTCGCGCTCGGTGCCCGCGCGGTCCTGATCGGCCGCGCCTATCTGTGGGGGATGGCCGCGCAGGGCGAGCGCGGGGTCACCAACG
>JAESFO010000742.1_pt1 | contig 14837 bp, 10 predicted proteins | sample 9269421 | NCBI WGS metagenome assembly JAESFO01 (sample SAMN14502839, study PRJNA617101) | algae metagenome | isolation source: Nostoc desertorum CM1-VF14 and co-occurring heterotrophs from rocky... | place: USA: Clark Mountains, San Bernardino, California | collected 2000-06-05 | reverse complement strand
CGTCGATGCGGGCGCGGGTGGCGCGGTCGGCGGCCGAGCGCAGGTCGGGGACCCCGACCACGCGCACCACGTCCGCGCCGGCACGGGCCGCGCCGTCACCGTCGCGGCCCGCGGCCGGGCCGGGCCCGGCGCCCAGCGCGGCACGCAGGGCGTCGGTGAGCGCGACCGGGTCGGCCCCGACCGCCTCCCAGTCGAGGACGAGCGGCGCGGTCGCCGGATCGGGCCGCGCGGCGGCGCCGGGCCGGAGCACGACGTCGTAGCGGTAGCGCGAGAGCTCGTCGTGCGCGCGGGCCCGCTTGATCCGGATGCTGCTCGCGTCGAACCCGTCGAGGGCGGTGAAGAACCGCGGCGCGCAGAGCAGCTCGCCCTCCCAGGCGACGGCGCCGTCGAGGGCGCGGCGCAGCTCGGCGGGCTCGGCGTCGGGCCGCCGGGCGGCGACGACCCCGGCGCGGAAGGTGCGCAGCAGCCCGGCGTGCCGGACGTCGCCGACGACGATCGCGCCGCCCGGGGCGAGCAGCGCCGCGGCCCGGGTCAGCACGTCGGTCAGGTACTCCGGGCCCGGGAAGTACTGGGCGACGGAGTTGATCACGATGGTGTCGAAGGGACCGGTGATGCCGTCGAGCTCGTGGGCGGCGGCGGGGGCCAGCTCGACGCGCCCGCGCAGCTCGGGGCGGGTCGCGACCCACCGCGACAGCGCGGCGACGGCCTCGGCGGACACGTCGGTGCCGACGTAGCGGGGACAGTCCGGGGCCAGCTCCGCGAGCAGCAGACCGTTGCCGACGCCGAGCTCCAGGACCCGGCCGGGGCCGAGCTCGCGGATCCGGGCGACGGTGGCGTCGCGCCAGGCCTGCATGTCCGCGCGCGGGATGGGGGTGCCGTCGTAGGTGGAGTTCCAGCCGGCGAAGCCGCCCTCGTAGCCGGTGGGGTCGCCGTCGTCGGCGGAGGTGGCGGCGTAGAGCAGCTCGTGGACGTCGCGCCAGTCGGCGACGCGCTCGGCACCGTCGTCGGCGGGGGTGTCCCCGGCGGTCGCGGGGACGACCCACGCGGTGAGACGCCGGTCCCCCGGCGCGGCCTCGTGCACACCGACGACGGCCTCGGCGACGTGGGGGTGGGCCCGCAGCGCCGACTCGATCTCGCCGGGCTCGATCCGGTAGCCGCGGACCTTGAGCTGGTCGTCGACGCGGCCCAGGAACTCGAGCTCGCCGCGCTCGTCGACGCGCACGAGGTCGCCGGTGCGGTAGAGCCGCCCGCCCGCGGGCCCGAACGGGTCGGCGACGAACCGCTCCGCGGTCAGGCCCGGCTTGTTCAGGTAGCCCCGGGCCAGACCGGGGCCGCCGAGGTAGAGCTCGCCCTGCTCGCCGTCCGGGACCGGGGCCAGGTCGGGGCCCAGCACGTACGCGTCGGTCATCGGGTCGGCGACCCCGATCGGCACCACCGGCCCGGTCCGCGCCGGGTCGCACCGGCCCAGCGTGGAGTTGACGGTGACCTCGGTCGGACCGTAGGCGTTGAACATCGTCCGGCCCCGTGCCCAGCGCGCGACCAGCTCCGGGGACACCCGCTCGGTACCGGCGAGCAGGGTCGCCGGGGGCAGCGTGACGTCCGGGCCCAGCGCGGCGAGCAGCGCGGGCGGGAGCACCATCACCGTCACCGCGTGCTCGTGGGCGTAGTCGGCCAGCTCGGGCACCGGCAGCCGCAGCTCCGAGGGCACCACGACCAGCCGCCCGCCGGAGAGCAGTGCCATGCACAGCTCCCAGAACGCGACGTCGAAGCCGGTCGAGGCGAACCCGAGGATCCGGTCGTCCGCGCCGAGCCCGAGCCGCTCGGTCTGGGTGGCGACGAGCTGGGTGACACCGCTGTGGGTCAGCACGACGCCCTTGGGCCGCCCGGTGGAGCCGGAGGTGTGGATGACGTAGGCGGCGCCGAGGACGTCGACGGCGGGCACCGGGGCGACCGGGGCGGCGGCGATCGCCGCCCGGTCGGCGTCGTCGTCGAGCAGCACGGTCGGGGTCCCGTCGGGCAGCGGCAGCTCGGCGGCGACACCGGCCGTGCTCAGCACGACGGCCGGGCGGGCGTCGTCGAGCACCAGCGCGGTCCGCGCCGGCGGCTGGTCCGGGTCGACCGGCAGGTACGCCGCGCCCGCACGCAGGATCGCCACCTGCGCGACGACGAGGTCCACCCCGCGCGGTACGGCGAGCGCGACCAGCCCCTCCGGTCCCGCGCCGCGCCCGCGCAGCACCGACGCGAGGCGCCCCGCCCGCTCGTCGAGCCCGGCGTAGGTGAGCTGCTCGCGACGCTCCCCCGAGCCGCACTGCACCGCCACGGCGTCCGGCGTGGCCGCGACCTGCCGGGCGAACAGCTCCGGCCAGGTCGCGAGCGCACCGTCCGGCAGCGGTCCCGGGCGCGGGTCGGACGGGGACGGCAGCGTGCGGGTCACGGGAGGCGCTCCAGGGGTGGTGGTGCAGGACGGGCGGTGTGGGACGGGTCAGCCGGCAGCGCGTTCGCGCAGGCTGCGCGGCCGCAGGTCGGTCCAGTGCGTCTCGACGAAGGACAGGCACGACGGCTTGTCGGCCGGCCCGTGCTCGACCGTCCAGCCGGCGGGGACCTCGGCGAACGCGGGCCACAGCGAGTACTGGCCCTCGTCGTTGACCAGCGCGTAGAAGCTGCCCTCGGGGTCGTCGAAGGGGTTCGTGGACATGGCTCTCCCTGGGATCGGTGGAACGGGTGGGGTCGCGCTCAGACGACGACGGGCGTCGGCGCCGTCGACGGCACGGGGGCGCCGGTCAGCGAGGCGACGACCTCGCCGGACCGGACCGCGATGTTGGACAGCAGGGTCGAGGTGATGCCGTGCGTGTGCTCGGTCGGCCCCTGCAGGTAGAAGCCGGCCCGCACCGCGGTGCCGTCGGCCAGCGCGGTGGTGCCGAGCCGGTAGTCGCGGTGCACGTCGAGCCGGCCGCGGGCGTCGCGGGCGCAGGCCTCGTCGAGGCCGCCGGACAGCAGCCACAGCGGGTCGGCGGGGCGGTAGCCGGTCGCGTAGACGACGGCGTCGGCGGTGATGACCTCGCGCGAGCCGTCGATCAGCGACTCCACGGCCAGCTCCACCCGGTCCCCGACGTCGACGACGTCGGCCACCCGCGACACGTTGCGGAAGCGCAGGCGCTCGGTCCCGGCGACCCGCTCGTGGTAGTGGGTGCGGTAGAGGCCCTCGATGAGCTCCGGGTCGACCACGGAGTAGTTGGTGTTCGCGTGGTAGCCGAGGATGCGGTCCTTGACCTCGTCCGGCGCGGTGTAGAAGTCGTCGACGGCGGCCGGGTCGAAGATCCGGTTGGCGAAGGAGGTGTCGTCGGCGGGGCTGTAGCCGTAGCGGGCGAACACCGCGTGCACCTCGGCGGTCGGGAAGGTGCGGTGCAGGTGCTCGACGGTCTCGGCGGCGCTCTGTCCGGCGCCGACGACGGCGAAGCGGGTCGGCTCGGTCCCGGCGAGCTCGCGGGTGCGGAACAGCAGGTCGCGGTTGTGCCAGACGCGACCGCCCATGGTGATCCCGCGCGGCAGGACGGGGGTGAGCCCGCAGGCGAGGACGACGTTGCGGGCGCGCAGGCGCTCCACCCGGTCCCCGGTGCGGACGACGACGTCGACGAGCTCCACGCCGTTCCCGCCGCGGACCGGCTCGATCTCGATGACCTCGCTGCCGTAGTCGACCGTCACCGCCGACCCGGCGGCCGCGCTGATCTCCCCCACCCGTGCCGCGGCCCACTCCAGGTAGTCGTGGAACTCGCGGCGGGTCGGGAACGACGAGCCGTAGTTGATGAAGTCGGCGAGCCGGTCCCGGTCGTGGAGGTAGGACAGGAAGGAGAAGCCGCTGGTCGGGTTCCGCAGCGTGACCAGGTCCTTGAGGTGGGAGACCTGCATGGTCGCGTCCTCGAGCAGCATCCCGCGGTGCCAGCCGAACCGCTCCTGGCGCTCGACGAAGCGGGCGCTCACCCGCGCGTCGGCGGGGACCGTCGCGTTGTGCTCGAGCAGGGCGATGGCGATGCCGAGGTTCGACGGCCCGAACCCGACCCCCACCACGTCGAGTACCTCCGGGGTGGAGTGGGGGTTCGCGTTCGCAGGGTTCGCCATCACTGTCCTCTCGTAGCTTCGGCACGCCTCAGATAAGGCGAGGCTAACTGCAACACGAAGGTGGATGTCCCGCCTAGGGGGTGATCGCCGGGGCCCGGCCCCGAGGGACCGTCCGCACTGGTCAGCGTCGCGACGTGACGCAGGTGTCACCCATTGGGAGTACAAGGCGCAACGGTGCACGCACCGCCGCACGAGGGTGTCGCATGTCCCGCCCGCGCGTCGTCAGATCTGATGAGAGGGCCTGTCGGGCCACCCGGGGCGTGAGCGCGCCGGCCGGTGGCGCCCCCGGCCGCGCGACGGCGCGGAACGGCGGCGCCGCGCGGGACGACCGAGTGTCCCGCGCGGCGCCGATGACGGTTCACCAGTCCCAGTTGCGCACGAGCGATCCCCCCTCGACCGGAGTGCTTCTTCCCGTCCCGGAACGGACGCCGTTGCGCTCCGCACGTGAGGACGCACGGCGTGCTCCACGATCGAGTGATGACGTGGCCAGAGTAAGCGACGGACAACGCTCCGTCACGATTTAACGTGGACCTGAGGCGTTCGCCGTCGGTTCCGGGCCGTTCGGCGCGGATTCCGGCCACCGGGGGACGAACGGCAAAGGCTTGCCTTACCCGCGGGTAGCCTCGGTCCATCCCCTGACGCAGCCGACGAACAGGCAGACGACGTGACCTCTGGCCCGGTGGCACCGCACCCGGCCGGTCGCCGCCGTCGTGCGCCGGACGCCCGGTCGCTGCTCGGCCTGCCGCTGCGCCCGCTGCTGCTGGTCCTGGTCGTGGAGACCGCCGCGGTGGCCGCGGTCGTCGCGGGCCTGCTCACCGGGGACCCGCCGGTACGGACCGAGGTGCTGCTCTGCGGGCTGCTGGTGCTGGTGGCCGCGGTGCACACCGAGCTGTCGGTCAACGCCGAGCGCCTGCGGCGCCGGATCGCCGCGACCCGCTACATCAACATGACCTCGGTGTGGACCTTCGCGGCCGCGCTGCTGCTGCCGCCGGGGCTCGCCACGGTCGTCGTCGTCGTCATCTACCTGCACCTCTACCTGCGGGTGGCCCGCCCGAGCGGCACGCCGCCGCACCGCCAGGTCTACAGCGCGGCCACGGTGCTGCTCGCCGTGCACGCCGTCGCGGGGCTGCTCGCGCTGGTCGACGGCCGGGCCGGGGCGCCGGCGACCCCGCAGAACGCGGCGCTGGTGCTGGGCGCGCTGGTCGCCTACACGGCGGTGAACACGCTCCTGATCGTGTCGGTGCTGCGGCTGACCGCACCGGGCTCGCGGTTCCTCACGATCCTGCTGGGCGGCGACATCGGCCTGGAGCTGGCGACGCTGTCGATCGGTGGGCTGGTCGCGGTCGTGCTCGCCAACACCTCCCCCTGGTTCGCGTTGCTCGCGGTGCTGCCGCTGCTCGTCGTCGAGCAGACCACCCTGGTGCGGCAGCTGGAGGCGCAGGTCGACACCGACGCCAAGACCGGGCTGCTCAACCCGGCGGCGTGGCGCTGGCGCAGCCGGCAGATGCTGGAGCGCGACACGCGTACCGACCGGGCCGCCGCGGTGCTGATCCTCGACCTCGACCACTTCAAGGCGGTCAACGACCGGTACGGTCACCTGGCGGGCGACGACGTGCTCCAGGCCGTCGCCGACGTCCTCACCGCCGAGGTCCGCGACCAGGACCTGGCCGGCCGGTTCGGCGGCGAGGAGTTCGTGGTCGCGCTCGGCGGGATGCGCACCGACGACACCCCGGCCGCCCGCGCCCGCGAGGTCGCCGAGCGGATCCGGCGGGGCGTGCGTGCGCTGCAGGTCGACACCGCGACAGCCGGGCTGGTCACCGGGCTGTCGGTGTCGGTCGGGGTCGCGACGACGCCCGACCACGGCACGGACCTCGACGGCCTGCTGGCCGCCGCGGACGCCGCGCTCTACGAGGCCAAGCACGCGGGCCGCGACCGGGTGGCGGTCCGGCGCCCCGCACCGCCGGTCGCCGCCGAGGGCGCGACGCCGCCGTTCGGGCTGAGCTTCGGCACCTGAGCCGGGTCACGGCCCCAGCAGCACCCGCGCCAGGTCCTTCCACTGGGGCAGCATCGCGTCGCCCGCGGGGTCGCGCGGGTCGAAGGTGTAGGTCAGCGCGGTCCCCCGCATGGAGGTGAGCAGCAGGTCGCGCAGCTGCTTGAACCGCGGGCGGTCCGCCAGCTCGTCGCCGAACATGCGGGCCATCGACGCGCGGATCGCCGCACCGAGCCGCTTCTCCTCGGGACGCAGCGCCTCGGCGATCTCGGAGTTGGACCGGGCCGCGGTCCACAGCTCCACCGCCGCCCAGAAGTGCGGCTCGGAGAAGCTCTCCCACAGCAGCTCGATGACCCGGTCGGCGCGTTCGAACAGGCCGACCTGGTCGGCGTCGAGCACCCGTCGCACGCGTTCCTCGGTGTCGGCGACGCGTTTGACCGCGAGGTGCTGCGCCGCCGCGACCAGCAGCCGGTCCCGGCTGGGGAAGTGGTGCAGCAGCCGGCCGCGCGAGACGTCGGCGGCCGACTGGATGGTCAAGGTCGTGGATCCGGAGTAGCCGCCGTCGATGAGGCAGGCGACGGCGGCGTCCAGGATCCGGGCGCGGCTGTCCGAGGACCGCTGCGCCCGGCTCCTGACCACCGGAGTGGGTTCGGTGTTCATGATGTGGTCATGATCGCCTGTCGGTCATCGGCTCAGAGTCCCAGACCCCGGCCGATCACCTCCTTCATGATCTCGGTGGTGCCGCCGTAGATCCGGGTGATGCGGGCGTCGGCGTAGGCCTTGGAGACCGGGTACTCGCTCATGTAGCCGTAGCCGCCGTGCAGCTGCAGGCAGCGGTCGGCGACCCGGCCCTGCAGCTCGGTGCACCAGTACTTCGCCTTCGACGCGTCGACGGCGGTGAGCTCGCCCGCGTTGAGCGCGCGGACGCAGTCGTCGACGTAGTGCTCGGCGAGGTCGATCTCGGTGTCCATCTCGGCGAGGGCGAACTTCGAGTTCTGGAACGAGCCCACCGGCGAGCCGAAGGCCTTGCGCTCCTTGACGTAGGCGAGGGTCCCGTCGAGCACCGCCCGGGCCGCCGCCGCACCGGCGATCGCGATCGACAGCCGCTCCTGGGGCAGCTTCTCGACCAGCTGGACGAAGCCCTTCCCCTCCTCGGGCCCGAGGAGGTTCTCCACCGGGACCTTCACATCGGTGAAGGACAGCTCCGCGGTGTCCTGGGCGTGCATCCCGAGCTTGTCGAGGTTGCGGCCCCGCTCGAAGCCCTCCATCCCGCGCTCGAGCACGAGCAGACTCATGCCCTTGTGCTTCTGCGACGGGTCGGTCTTGACCGCGACGACGATCAGGTCGGCGTTGATCCCGTTGGTGATGAAGGTCTTCGCGCCGTTGACGACGTAGTGGTCGCCGTCGCGGATCGCGGTCGTCGACATCGACGCCAGGTCCGAGCCGATACCCGGTTCGGTCATGGCGATGGCGAGGATCGTCTCGCCGCTGACGACGCCCGGCAGCCAGCGCTGCTTCTGCTCGTCGGTGCAGTAGGTGAGCAGGTAGGGCAGCACGATGTCGTTGTGCAGGGTCAGGCCGAGGCCGGACCCTGCGGCGCCGACACGCAGCAGCTCCTCGCTGATGACGGCGTTGAAACGGAAGTCCTGGACCCCGCCGCCGCCGAACTCCTCGGGCGCGTCGATGCCCAGGAAGCCGTTCGCACCGGCGGTGGTGAACAACTCCCGCGCGACGGCGCCGTCACGTTCCCACTGCGCCTCGTGCGGGACGATCTCCTTCTCGACGAAGGCGCGGAACGCCTCCCGGAAGTCCTGGTGGTCGGACTCGTAGAGCGTGCGCTTCACGGCGCCCCCTCCCCTCGGGTGGTCGTGACTAGCGGGGCTGCATCCGGATGGCGCCGTCGAGACGGATCGTCTCGCCGTTCAGCATGGGGTTCTCCACGATGTGGGCGGCGAGCTTGCCGTACTCCGCGGGCTGCCCCAGCCGCGACGGGTGCGGCACCTGCTTGCCCAGCGAGGTCTTGACGTCCTCGGGCAGCCCGGCCAGCAGCGGGGTCTCGAACAGGCCCGGGGCGATGGTGCAGACCCGGATGCCGAGGTCGGCCAGGTCGCGGGCGATCGGCAGGGTCATGCCGACGATGCCGCCCTTGGACGCCGAGTACGCGGCCTGCCCGATCTGCCCCTCGAACGCCGCGACCGAGGCGGTGTTGATGATGACGCCGCGGTCGCCGTCGACCGGCTCGGACTTCGCGATCCGCTCGGCGGCGAGCCGGATCACGTTGAACGTGCCGATCAGGTTGACGGTGACGACCTTGGTGAACCCGTCCAGCGGGAACGGGCCCTTCTTGCCGTAGGTCTTGATGCCGTTGCCGATGCCGGCGCAGTTGACCGCGACGCGGACCGCACCGAGCTCCTCGGCGGCGTCGAGGGCGGCGGTCACCTGCTGCTCGTCCGTGACGTCGGCGGCGACGAAGCGGACGTTCTCCCCCAGCTTGTCCGCGACGGCCTCACCCTGCGACGACGGCAGGTCGATGATCAGCACCTTGGCGCCGAGCTCCACGAACTTCTCCGTGGTGGCGAGGCCCAGGCCGGACGCACCGCCGGTGACGACGGCGACGGAACCGTTGATGTCCATGTTCTGTCTGTTCCTTCCGGGTGGGGAGCGGGTGTCAGAGGAGCTCGAGGATGGTGGCGTTGGCCTGGCCGCCGCCCTCGCACATGGTCTGCAGGCCGTAGCGGATGCCGTTGTCCCGCATGTGGTGCACCAGGGTGGTCATGATCCGGGCGCCGGAGCCGCCGAGCGGGTGGCCGAGCGCGATCGCGCCGCCGTTCGGGTTGAGCAGGGCGGCGACGTCGCCGTCGTCGTCGGCGATGTCGGCCAGCCAGGCCAGCGGCACCGGGGCGAAGGCCTCGTTGACCTCGAAGGCGCCGATCTCGTCCAGCGACAGGCCGGAGCGCTTCAGCGCCTTCTCGGTCGCCGGGATCGGCGCGGTCAGCATGATCACCGGGTCGGCCCCGGCCAGCACCGCGGTGTGCACCCGGGCGATCGGGGTCAGGCCCAGCTCGCGGGCCTTCTCGGAGGTGGTCATGAGCAGCGCGGCCGAGCCGTCGGAGATCTGCGAGGAGTTGCCGGCGTGGATGACGCCGCCCTGGTCGGCGTCCTTGAACACCGTCTTGAGCTGGGCGAGACCCTCCAGGGTGCCGCCGCGGCGGACACCCTCGTCGGCGGTGACGCCGGCGATCGGGGCGATCTGGCCGTCGAACCGGCCGTCGTCCTGCGCGGCGGCGGCGCGCTCGTGCGACTGCAGGGCGAACTCGTCGAGACGCTGGCGCGAGAAGCCCCACTTCTCGGCGATCATCTCGGCGCCGACACCCTGGTTCGGCGCGACGCCGTAGCGCTCGGCGAAGTCGTTGCCCAGCGGGTCCTGGTCCTGGCGCGAGGAGCCCATCGGGACCCGGGTCATGGACTCGACGCCACCGGCGACGGCCACGTCGTAGTGCCCGGCGATCAGACCGGCCGCGGCGAAGTGCACGGACTGCTGGCTGGACCCGCACTGGCGGTCGACGGTCACGCCGGTGACGGTCTCGGGGAACCCGGCGGCCAGCGCGGCGTTGCGGCCGATGTCGAAGGTCTGCTCGCCGCTCTGGGACACGCAGCCCCAGATGACGTCCTCGATCTGCGCCGGGTCGACGCCGGACCGCTCCACCAGGCTGCGCAGCACGTGGGCCGACAGGTCGGTGGGGTGGATGCCGGCGAGGCCGCCCTTGCGCTTGCCGACCGGGCTGCGTACAGCCTCGACGATGACTGCGTCTCGCACGGTGTTCGCTCCTTCGCGACGGTGGACGGCGCCCGGGACGGGGCCGTCGGCTCGCCACGACGGTAGCAGGAAACAGTCAGTGTTGACTGCCACGGGGCGGTGCGACCCGGGTCACGCCGACCGCGGAGCTCCCTCGACCGGCGCGCCACTGTCGATCAGTATCTCGGCGCTGCCAGGGCGCGCCGGGGCAGCGCCGAGGTACTGATCGATCCCGGACCGGTGGCGCGGCACGGGCGGTGCGCGACCGGGGTCAGGCGGAGGTGGCCGACACCCGGCCGCCCGTCGCACCCTCGACGGAGGCGGTGGCCTCGGTGGCCGCGGTGGCGTCGCGCCCGAGGATCCCCTCCTGCGCCGCGACGAGCGTCGGCACGGTGATCTGCCCGGCGACGTTGGTGGCGGTGCGCATCATGTCGAGGATCGGGTCGATGCCGATCACGACCGCGATCCCGGCCGCGATCACCGCGGGCGGCATCCCGACCGCGGCGAGGGTCAGGGTCAGCATGGTGAACCAGCCGGTCGTCCCGGCCGTGGCCAGCGCCCCGAACACCGCGACGGCGACGATCACCAGGTACTGCCACACCGCGAGCTGCACCCCGGAGATGTGCGCGACGAAGATCGTCGCGAGCGCCGGGTAGACGGCGGCGCAGCCGTCCATCTTGGTGGTCGTGGCCAGCGGGACGGCGAACCCGGCGTAGTTGCGGTCCACGCCGAGGTCGATCGCGGCCTGCCGGGACATCGGCAGGGCGGCGCCGGACGAGCGGGAGACGAAGGCGAACTGCAGCACCGGCCAGGTGGTGCCGAAGAAACGGCGCGGCCCGATCCCGGCCACGACCTTCAGCAGCAGCGGATAGACGCCGAACAGGACGATCGCGCAGCCGAGGTAGACGGTGCCGATCAGTCCGGCGAGCGAGGAGACGACGCCGCTGCCGTAGGTGGCGAACGCGGTGCCGATCAGGCCGAGCACGCCGATCGGGGCGAGCACGACGATCCAGCGGATGACCGTCAGGACGATCTCGAACGCCGAGCGGGAGAACGCGACGAACGGCTCGGCCTTCTCCCCCAGCGCGTAGGCGGCGGCACCGACGAGCAGCGCGGCGACGACGACCTGGAGCACGTTGTCGTCGGCGAACGCGGCGACCGGGTTGTCCGGCACCAGGTTCGACAGCAGCGCCTCCCACGACCCCGCGGTCCGCGCGCCCACGGCCTCGACGTCGGCCGGGTCGGCGGCGATCGTGACGCCCTCACCGGGCCGCCCGATCAATCCGATCGTGATGCCGATCAGTACCGCGACCAGGGAGGTCCCGGCGAACCAGGCGACGGTGCGCCCGCCGAGCCGGGCCGCGGTGCGGCCGCCGCCGAGGTCACGCAGGCTGACGATGCCGACGACGATCGCGAGGAACACCAGCGGCGCGACCGTGAACTGCAGCAGGCCGGTGAACAGTCCGCCGACGGTGTCCAGCGTGGTCGCGAGACCCGCGGACCCGGTGACCCGGGCGGTCAGCCCGAGCAGTGCGCCGAGCACGAGCCCGGCGACGGTGAGCAGTGCGAACACGCGCGGGCGCTGCCAGGCGCGTGCGGCACGGACGACGAGTGACACGGGTTCCCCCAGGAGGTGCGGTACGGGTGTGGTCGGCGGTCAGCGCCGACAGCCCGTGGCCGGACGGCGGCAGAGGTCGATCACCCGCCGGCACACCAGCCACACACCCGTCCCCCGCACAGGGGGAGCAACGGACCCGTTCGCCGCGATCTTCCCGCCGGACGGGGGCACACAGCGTGACCCGCACCTCCGTCCGGGGCCGTCACCGCGCCCGTGGGGTGGTCGCGTGCGCGGCCGGCTCGGCCCCGTCGCGGCCCGCGGTCGCGAGGTCGATCCCCCGGGTCTCGGGCAGCAGGTACACCGTCAGCCCGGACACCAGCAGCAGCACGATCGCGTAGCCGAGGAACAGGCCGGGCCTGCCGATCTCGGCGAACAGCGTCTGCAGGTAGGGGGCGGTCCCGCCGAACAACGCGACCGAGATCGAGTAGGGAACGCCGAGTCCGGCGGCGCGCACCCCGGTCGGGAACATCTCGGCGTAGAGGGCGGGCCCGACGGCGCAGCCCGCCCCGATCAGCGCGAGCGCGACGGTCATCGCGACGAACAGCGTCGGCCCGTCGTGGATCATCGCGTCGAGCGGGAACAGCGCCAGGACGAGCACCGCACCGGGCACGAGCAGGGTGCGGCGGCGACCGAACCGGTCCGAGGCCGCGCCCCACAGCGGCAGCAGCACCATGAACACCGCCAGCGCACCGGCGCCGGCCCACAGCGCCGCCGCCGGGTCCACCCCGCGCGCGGTGATGGCGTACGCCGGGGCCGCGACCGACCAGACGTAGTAGACGACGGTCAGGCCGCTGGTCAGGAACACCACCCGGGCCAGCGCCTTCGGGCGGGCCAGGACCTGGCGCCACAGCGACGGGCGGCCCGGCGTCGCGGTGCGGGCCTCCTCCTCCCGGGAGTAGGTGTCGGACTCACGCATCCGCAGCCGCATGACCAGCGCGTACAGCCCGAACAGCCCGCCCAGGACGAACGGCACCCGCCAGCCGTAGGCGGCCATCTCCTCGCGGGTGAGCACGCTCGACAGGACGGCTCCGAGCACCGTCCCGACCAGGATGCCCGCGGTGCCGGAGAAGTAGATGAGGCTCGACCACAGCCCGCGCCGTGCGGGCGGGGCCATCTCGGCGAGGTAGGTCTGCGCGGCGGGCAGCTCGCCCCCGTGCGCGAGGCCCTGCGCCAGCCGGGCCAGGACCAGCACGACCGGTGCGGCGATGCCGATGACGGCGTGGGTCGGGACGAGCCCGATCACCAGGCTGCCCACCGCGGCGGTCGCCACGCACAGCGCCATCGACAGCCTCCGGCCGCGGCGGTCGGCGATCCAGCCGAACAGGAAGCCGCCGAACGGGCGGGCGACGAACCCGACGGCGAACACCGCGAGGGTCTTGAGCAGGGCGGTGCCGGTGTCGTCGCCCGCGAAGAACTGCGGGGCGAAGAACGCCGAGAACGTCGCGTAGACGTTCCAGTCGAACCACTCCATGGCGTTGCCGGCGCCGATCCCGAGGATCGTGCGAGGCCGCTCGGTGCGCTCGGTCATGCCGCCACCCCCGCGGCCGGGGCGAGGCGTGTCGTGGCGAGCGCGGCGTACAGCGCGGTCGCGTCGGCGAGGACGCCGTCGTCGAAGCGGGCGAGCGGCGAATGGTTCATCGGCGCGGTGTCGGGGTCGGCGCCGGGTGGGCAGGCGCCCATCCCGAGGAACGCGCCCGGGACGGCGGCGAGCACCCGGGAGAAGTCCTCGGAGCCGCTGACCGGGTTCGGTGCGAGCCGGAACCGGTCCTCGCCGAGCAGCTCGGCGCACACCCCGGCGGCGAACCCGGCCTCGTCGGCGTCGTTGACGGTGCGCGGGTACTCGTCGGTCCAGACGACCTCGGCGCGCACGCCGTGCGCGGCGGCGACACCGTCGCAGACCTCGCGGACCAGCACCGGCAGCGTCGCGGCGTGGGCGTCGGAGAAGCTGCGCACGGTCGCCTCGAAGCGGGCGGTGCCGGGGATGACGTTGCGCCGGGTGCCCGCGGCGACGACGCCGACGGTCAGCACGACCGGGTCGAACATGTCGAAGCGGCGGGTCACCATCGTCTGCAGGGCGGTGATCATCTCCGCGGCCGCGGCGATCGGGTCCCGGGCGGTGTGCGGGTTGGAGCCGTGGCCGCCCGCCCCGTGCACGACGACGTCGAGCGCGTGCGAGGCGGACAGGAACACCCCGGGCCGGGTCGTGACCAGCCCGGCGGGCATCCGGTTGGCGAACACGTGCAGGCCGTAGGCGTGGTCGACGCGCCGTCCGGCGGCGGTCAGGACGCCCTCGGCGAGCATGTGGCCCGCGCCGTCGAAGCCCTCCTCGCCGGGCTGGAACATGAACACGACGTCGCCGGCGAGGTGGTCGCGGTGGGCGCTGAGCAGCCGCGCGGCCCCGGCCAGCGCCGCGGTGTGCAGGTCGTGGCCGCAGGCGTGCATGGTGCCGGTCCGCGCGGCGAAGTCCTCGCCGGAGCCCTCGGCGACCGGGAGACCGTCCATGTCGCCGCGCAGCAGGACCACCGGTGCGTCCGCGCCGACGCCCGGGGCGGTGCCGCGCAGGACGGCGGTGACCGACGTCGTCGTCGTCCCCTCGGTGATCTCCAGCGGGAGCCCCTGCACCGCGGCCAGGACCCGGTCACGGGTCCGGGGCAGGGCCAGCCCGACCTCGGGGTCACGGTGCAGCTCCCGGCGCAGGTGCACCAGGTCCGGCTGCAGCGACCGGGCGTCGTCACGAAGATCCACAAGCGTCCCCTCGGGTCGTACCGGCGGGCCACGCTGCCCGCCGGAGGTCCTGCCCGAGTCTCGGAGCCCGCGCGTTACGGCACGTAACATCGACGGATCCGATCCGGATCGGGGGCCCCGTGGACGGAACCGACCGTCATCCGCTGTCCGAGGACGATTTCGCGCTCGTCCACGCGCTGCAGCTGCACCCGCGCGCGAGCTGGGCCGGGCTCGGCCCGGTGCTCGATGCGGCGCCGGTGACGCTGGCCCGGCGCTGGGCCCGCCTGCAGGGGTCCGGGCACGCGTGGATCAGCTGTTATCCGGTGGTCGGCGAGGACGCCATGCAGGTGGCGCTGGTCGAGGTGGACTGCGCGCCGGGGTGGCTCGCCGGGGTCGTCGCGGCGCTGGACTCCGAGCCGTCGGTGATGACCATCGAGTACGCCGCCCGCGGCCGGGACCTGCTGCTGACGGTGAACGCGGCGTCGTTCACGGAGCTGTCGGGGCTGGTGCTGGACCGGATCGGACGGGTGGCCGGGGTCGCGTCGGTGCGCACGCACCTGGCGTCACGGGTGCACCGGGAGGGCAGCCGGTGG
>JAESFO010000741.1_pt1 | contig 14890 bp, 9 predicted proteins | sample 9269421 | NCBI WGS metagenome assembly JAESFO01 (sample SAMN14502839, study PRJNA617101) | algae metagenome | isolation source: Nostoc desertorum CM1-VF14 and co-occurring heterotrophs from rocky... | place: USA: Clark Mountains, San Bernardino, California | collected 2000-06-05 | reverse complement strand
GCCGGGCCGAGCCCGAGCGCCCGCTCCAGCTCCGGAGACGGGTGGACCGGTACCGGGCCGTAGGCGTTGCCGCGGGCGGAGCGCCGGCGCACCGCGGGCACCCGCATCAGCAGCCGGACGAACGCCGGCGGGGTGATGGTGCGCCCGCGCTCGCGGGCCCGTGCCACCCCGCGCTCGATGCGGACCTGCTGGTCCTGCACGGACACGATCGCGGGCTCCCGCTCGGCCTGGACCGCGGCGAGCGTCGCGGTGCCGACCGTGCCCGCCCGCAGTGCGGGGACCAGGTGGTTCGCCGCGGCGAGCGCATCCTGCAGGGCCATCAGGATCCCGTTGCCGCCGACCGGGGAGATGACGTGCGCGGCGTCGCCGATCAGCAGCAGCCCCGGTCGGTGCCAGGTCGGGACGCGCGAGATGTCGACCGACAGGAGCGTCGCCTGGTTGAGGTCGGTGAGCAGCCCGACCCGGTCGGCGAGCCACGGCACGCGCTCGGCCACCTCGCGCCGCACGTACTCCACGCCTGCCTCGCGCAGCGCCGGGTAGCCGCCCTTGGGCAACGACAGTCCGACCTGCCAGCGGCCCGGGCCGCCGAGCAGCCCGACGTAGTGGCGGGTGCCCAGGAACAGGTCGACGTCGGCGTCCGGCGGGTCACCGTCGCGGTGGGGGAGCGCGAACCACAGCAGGTCGGTCGTCGCGCCCTGCGACCGTGCGGTCAGCCCGGCCAGCGACCGGATCCTGGAGAACCGGCCGTCGGCGGCGACGACCAGGCCCGCCGCGAGCTCCTCGCCGGACCGCAGCCGCACCCCGCGCACCGGGTCGTCGGCGGTGCCCGCCCCGAGCAGTCCGGTGACGGCGGCCCCGGTGCGCAGCTCGAAGGCCGGCAGCGCGGCGGCCTCCGCGGCGAGGAAGTCCAGGAAGCGGGCCTGCGGCATCAGGGCCACGTAGTCGTACGGGGTGTCGAGCAGGCCGTAGTCGGTGGTGGTCACCACGCCCCTCGGCGTGCGGAACCGGAACTGACGGGCCGGCACGTGGGGCAGCGCGAGCAGCCGGTCGGTCAGCCCGAGGCGGTCGAGCAGCTCCAGGGTCCACGGGTGCAGGGAGTCGCCGCGGAAGTCGCGGTCGAAGTCCCGGTGGCGTTCGAGCAGCGTCACCGGCAGGCCCGCCCGGGCCAGCAGGTAGGCGAGCAGCATGCCGCCGGGGCCACCGCCCGCGACGATCGTCCGTTCCGCGGTCACCCGGCCATGTTAGCTCACCGAACGAGTATCTTGCTCGTCGAGAGAGTTGAACTGGGGGAGCGGTCGGCGACACAGGAAGGTGCGGGCGGGCGGCGGGTTGCGCCACTCGGTCGCGGTCTCCACGACCTCGTCGAAGTGGGTGTCGAGCAGGTCGCGCAGCACCTGCACCCGGTTCGGCAGCGCCATCCAGGTGATGATCATGCTCATCACCCCGCCCGGGACCAGCCGGCGCGCGATCGTGCCCATGACCTGCAGGCGCAGGGTCTGGGGGAACACCGCCCACGGCAGGGTCGAGACGAACGCGTCGACCTCGGTGATGCCGGCCTCGTCGAGGATCCGGTCCAGGTCGGCGACGTCGCCCTGGACGACCTCCAGCCACGGCTTGTGCCGGCGCAGGTGCGCGACCAGCTCGGAGTCGATCTCGATCGCGAGGTAGCGCGCGTGCGGCCCGAGCCGCTCGCGGATCGGCTCGGCGAGCACCCCCGGTCCGGCGCCGAGTTCGACGACGACGCCGTTCGTCCCGCGCGGGACGACGGCGGCGAGCTGGCGGCACAGCCGCCGTCCGGTGAGGAACGGGGTCGCGAGCTGGTCCATCTTCGAGAACGAGCGTTTGAGGAAGACGGCGTGGTCGGGTCGGGCCATGGGGTCCATCGTGGCGGGCGCGGGCTCCGCGGTCATGTCGGGGCGACCCGGGTCACCCGCCGCGGCCGCGACGATCGTGCGTCCTCCGGCGCCGCACCCGTCGAGCGCGACGCCGGGGGCGTCCGTGCACGCTGTACGTGTCCCGACACCGAAGGAGAGGTACCGCTGTGCCCGCACCGACCACAGAGACCCCCGCGACCCCCGCGACCGTCACGTCCGTCCGCCCGCCCTTCCACCTGGCGATCCCGGTGGACGACATCGAGGCGGCCCGGGAGTTCTACGGCACGCTGCTCGGCTTCGGCCGCGGCCGCTCCGCCGAGCGCTGGACGGACTGGAACGTCGCCGGGCACCAGGTCGTCACCCACCAGGTCGGCGAGCCGTCGGACACCCCGCGCGCCGGCGTGGCCGGGAGCAACCCCGTCGACGGCCACGACGTGCCGGTCCCGCACTTCGGCCTGGTCCTGAGCGTCCCGGAGTTCCGGGCGCTGGCCGAGCGGCTCACCGCCGCGGGCACCGACTTCGTCATCGAGCCCTACGTGCGGTTCGAGGGCGAGCCGGGGGAGCAGTGGACGATGTTCTTCCTCGACCCCGCGGGGAACGCGCTCGAGTTCAAGGCCTTCGCCGACCTCGGGCAGCTCTTCGCCGTCTGAGGTCGGGGAGGCTCCTCCCGCTCAGGACGCGCGGGCGGGGGACGGGGCCGCGGGGAACAGCGCCGCGACCCGTGCCGCCGAGGCACGGGCCCGCGCCGTCGTCCCCAGCACTCCGAGCACCACGACCGCCACCGTCAGCGGCGTCACGACCGCCCACGCCGTTGCGACCCCGGCGGCGGTGCTCGCCGCGGTGGCGACCACGGTCCCGCTGACCGCGACGCCGAACGACTGCCCGGCCTGCCTGCTCGTCGAGGCCACCGCGGCGGCGACCCCGGCCCGCTCCGGCGGCATCCCGTTCACCGCGGTGTTCGTGATCGGCGGGTTGAGCAGGGCGAACCCGCAGCCGAACAGCCCGTGCGCGAGCAGGATCAGCCACAGCGGCGTCGTCGGGGAGAGCTGGGAGAAGGTGAGCGCGACCAGCACCATCGCGCTCCCGCCCAGCACCAGCGGCAGGCGTGCCCCGCGGGCGGCGACCATCCGCCCGGACAGCGGCGCGACCACCGTGGTGGCGACGGCGGCCGGCAGCAGGGTCAGCCCGGCCTGCAGCGCACCGAGCCCGCGGACGTCCTGCAGGTAGAGCGCGGACAGGAACAGCAGCGAGCCGAACGCCGCGAACGCGCAGACCGCGATCACCGTCGCCGAGGCGAACGGGGCGCTCCGGAAGAACCGCAGCTCCACCAGCGGTTCGGGGTGGCCCCGCTCCCAGACGACCAGGGAGACCAGCGCGACGACGGCCAGCGCCGCCAGCCCGAGCACCCCCGCCGACGACCAGCCCAGCCGCGGCCCCTCGATCACCGCTGCCACCGCCGACCCGAGCAGCGCCACCACGAGCAGCTGCCCCACCGGGTCGGCCCGCCGCGGACGGGCGGCCCGCGACTCCGGGACGAGCCGCGCCGTCAGGATCCAGGCCGCCAGCACGACGGGGATGTTCACCCAGAAGATCGCCCGCCAGCCGACGGTGTCCACGAGCAGCCCGCCGAGCACCGGGCCGACGCCGAGCGAGATGCCGACCATCGCGCCCCACACCCCGATCGCGCGGGCCCGCTCGCGGACGTCGGTGAAGACGTTGGTGATGATCGACATGGCGACCGGGTTGAGCATCGCGCCGCCGAGCGCCTGGACCACCCGTGCCCCGATCAGCCAGCCGACCGTCGGGGCCAGGCTGCACAGCAGCGACCCGACCCCGAACAGGACGAGCCCGGTCTGGAAGACGCGGCGGCGCCCGACCCGGTCGGCCGTCGCACCGGCCAGCATCAGGAAGCAGGCCAGCACCACGGTGTAGGCGTCGACGGTCCACTGCAGCTCGGTGATCGAGGCGCGCAGGTCGGTGACCAGGGCGGGGAGCGCCACGTTGATGATCGTGACGTCCATCGAGACGATCAGGATGCTCGTGCACAGCACGGCCAGGATCAGCAGCCGGTGCTGGCGTCCGGCGGGACCGGCCGGTACGACGACGTCGTTTCCCACGGCATCTCCTTGTCCGGAGCTAACCAATCTTGGGGCGACGATAACCCGGGAACGACGACGGCCGCCCTCCCGTGTGAGGAGGACGGCCGTGGCGGTGCGCCGTCAGGGACTTGAACCCCGAACCCGCTGGTTAAGAGCCAGCTGCTCTGCCAATTGAGCTAACGGCGCATGTGTTCACTTGTGGTCCTGCGTGCGCCGTCAGGGACTCGAACCCCGAACCCGCTGGTTAAGAGCCAGCTGCTCTGCCAATTGAGCTAACGGCGCGTGTGAAGTTGTCGTGCCTCGCCCACGCACGGAGAATCGATCCCGGGCGTGCAATGGGATCGATCGCCGAGGCGGCGACCGGGTGAGTGACGGGACTTGAACCCGCGGCCCCCTGGACCACAACCAGGTGCTCTACCAACTGAGCTACACCCACCATGCGTTCTCCCGGGCACTCCCGGAAGCGCTGAACCACTGTAGCCCGCCCGCTCCGGGGGGTGTCAGGCGGGGGTCGTACCGTCCTCCGGGGGTGCCGCGACGTGCGCGACCGCGGCCGCGGCGGCCTGCGCCTGCTCGGTCGTCGGACCGGGCGGGGCCACGAACAGCGCCTGCCGGTAGTAGGCCAGCTCGCGGATCGACTCGCGGATGTCGGCGAGCGCGCGGTGCGCGAGGCCCTTCTCCGGCTTCGCGTAGAACACCCGCGGGAACCAGCGCCGCGCCAGCTCCTTCACCGAGCTGACGTCGATCATCCGGTAGTGCAGGTACCCGTCGAGCTCGGTCATGTCCCGAGCGATGAAGCCGCGGTCGGTCGCGATCGAGTTGCCGGCCAGCGGCGCCGAGCGGGCGTCCGGGACGTGGGTGCGGACGTAGTCGAGCACCATCTTCTCGGCCTGCTCGATCGTGACCGTCGCGCGCCGGACCTCCTCGGTCAGCCCGGACCGGGCGTGCATGTCGCGCACGACGTCGGGCATCGCGTCGAGCTTCGCGTCGTCACAGGCGATCACCACGTCGACGCCCTCGCCGAGGATGTTGAGGTCGCCGTCGGTGACCAGTGCCGCGATCTCGATCAGGGCGTCGGAGCCCAGATCCAGCCCGGTCATCTCGCAGTCGATCCACACCAGCCGATCGGTCATCGGCACAGCCTAAGTGACGTCGTCGCGACCGGCGCGAGCCTCGGCCGTCACCGTCGGGGGAGTGCCCTAGGCTCGCGCCGTGGCTGACGACACACCTGCCCGCACCATCGCCGCCGGATACGCCACCGACGGAGCTGTGCTCGAGCTCGGCACCGTCCTGGTCGACGGGGTGTGCGACCCGCAGGCGCGGGTCCGGATCCCCCTCGCGACGCTGAACCGGCACGGCCTGGTGGCCGGGGCGACCGGCACCGGCAAGACCAAGACACTGCAGGCCCTGGCCGGGCAGCTGTCCGACGCCGGGGTCCCCGTCCTGCTCGCCGACGTCAAGGGCGACCTGTCCGGCATGGCCCGCGCGGGCGAGCCGGACGACAAGGTCACCGCCCGCGCGACCGACACCGGTGACGACTGGAGCCCGACCGCGTACCCGGTGCAGTTCCTGTCGCTGGGCGACGGCGGCGTCGCCGTCCCCGTGCGGGCGACGCTGACCCAGTTCGGCCCGATCCTGCTGGCCAAGGTGCTCGGCCTCAACGCCACCCAGGAGTCCACCCTCGGCCTGATCTTCCACTGGGCCGACCGGCGCGGGTTGCCGCTGCTCGACACCAAGGACCTGCGCGCGGTCATCCAGCACCTCACCTCCGACCAGGGCAAGGCCGACCTCAAGGGCATCGGCGGGGTCTCCCCGGCGACGGCCGGGGTCATCCTGCGCGCGCTGGTCAACCTGGAGGCCCAGGGCGGCGAGGAGTTCTTCGGCGAGCCCGAGTTCGACCCCGCGGACCTGATGCGTCAGATCGACGGCAAGGGCGTCGTCACCCTGCTGGAGCTGGCCGAACGCGCCGCGAACCCGGTGCTGTTCTCCACGTTCCTGATGTGGCTGCTCGCCGAGCTGTACGAGGAGCTGCCCGAGGCGGGCGACCTCGACCGGCCCAAGCTGGTGTTCTTCTTCGACGAGGCGCACCTGCTGTTCACCGACGCGTCGAAGGCGTTCCTCGACCGCATCGAGCAGACCGTCAAGCTCATCCGGTCCAAGGGCGTCGGCGTGTTCTTCTGCACCCAGCTGCCCACCGACGTGCCGAACGAGGTGCTGTCCCAGCTGGGCGCGCGGATCCAGCACGCGCTGCGGGCCTTCACCCCGGACGACCAGAAGGCGCTGTCGCGCACCGTGCGGACCTACCCGAAGTCCGACGTCTACGACCTGGAGTCGGCGCTGACCTCGCTGGGCACCGGTGAGGCGGTCGTCACGGTGCTGTCCGAGCGCGGCGCGCCCACCCCGGTCGCCTGGACCCGGCTGCGGGCCCCGCGCTCGCTGATGGCGGCCCTGCCGGTCGACGACGTCCGCGCCGACGCCGCCGCCTCACCGCTGCAGGCGAAGTACGGGCAGATGGTGGACCGCGAGTCCGCCTACGAGAAGCTCACCGCGAGCATCGCGGCCGGGCCGGGCGGCGAGGCGACGCCGGTCGAGGCGCCCCCGGCACCCGCCCCGGAGCCGGGCCAGGCCCCGCCGCCCCCGCCGCAGGACTCGCCGGGCGGCGGGTTCTTCTCCAAGATCGGGGACTTCCTGCAGTCGCCGACCGGTCGTCAGCTCACCAACACCGTGACCCGCGAGATCACCCGCAGCCTGTTCGGGACCCGCCGGCGTCGCTGACCCACGGGTCAGGCCCGGAACGCGGTGACCGCGTCCGGGGTCACCGCGGCCATCAGCGCGACGGCGTCGGCGGGGTCGAGGTCCAGCACCTGCACCGCGCCGCCGCCCGCGGCGGTGGTCGCCTCCAGCGTCAGCACCCCGGCGCGGCGCTGGAACAGGCTCTGCCGCACCCGCCATCCGATGACGCCGTCGCGGCGCAGCGCGGTCGTCGTGCGCAGCAGCGACCCGTGCCGGGCGACGAGGTAGCGCTCGTCGAGCCGGTGGCCCAGGGCGCGGTAGCGGTCCAGCGCGAGCGGCACGGCCACCACGACCAGCGCAACGCCGACGACGACCGGCCAGACCGCGGCGTCGAACCAGGCGAACACCCCGAGGGCGACGGCCGGGACGAGCGCGGGGCCGACCGCGCGCACCAGGCGCCGGGCCCGGGCCCGCGCCGGGTGCGCCCGCAGCGGACCGTCGGTGACCGGGCCGGTCGCGCGTGCGGCCGTCGCGGCGACGGCGTGGGCGTGCGCGCGGCGCACCGGCGGGCCGAGTGCGCCGCCGCCGGAGTCCGTGTCCTCCCCGGCGAGCCCGACGGTCAGTGCCCCGGCCTGGGCACCGCCGCCCAGGGCCCGCACCAGCAGCGGCTCGGACACCGTCACCCCGCGCAGCCGCTGCTCGGACACCGACAGCGACCGCTTGGTCAGCAGGCCGCGTCGCACCCGCAGCGTGCCGTCGGGCTCGCGGCTGAGCCGGTAGTCCCACCAGCGCTCCACGAACAGCACGATGCTGCCGGCGACCATGACCAGCAGCAGGAGCGCGACCGCGACGAGCACCGTCGCCCAGACCGGTGCGGCCGACAGTTCCCCGGCGACGGCGTCCGCGCCGGGCAGCGAGCGCGGGTCGAGGCCGGTCTCGTTGAGCACGTTCCAGCCGGCGCCGGCCAGCGCACCGATCGCGGCCAGCGAGCTGACCGTCAGCGGGGCGAAGCGCAGCGAGGACCAGTCGATCCGGTCGAGCTCCTCGCCCGCGGGATCGACGGGATCCGCCGGGCCGACGGTCCCGTCCCCGCCGGCACCGTTTCCGTCGGCACCGTTCCCGTCGGCACCGTTCCCCTCGACCCGGGCCCGGTCCGCCCCGGTCCCGCCGGCGACCGTGGCCGGTCCGCGTGCCGGGGCGGGGCGGGCGAGCAGCTCGCGGCGCAGCCGTTCGGCCTCGTCGGTGGTGACGGCGTCGAGGTCGAGGCCCGCGTCCGACCCGCTCTGCCCGGAGCCGACCTTCACCACCGACAGCCCGACGAGCCGGTGCAGCAGCGGTGCGGTCAGGTCGACGGTGCGGATCCGATCCCGCGGCACCGAGCGGCGCTGCCGGTTCAGCAGCCCGCTGTGCAGCTCGACGCGTTCGTCGGTGATCCGGTAGCGGGTGGTGCGCCAGCGCACGACGCCCACCGCGACCGCGACGACGACCGCCGCCCCCGCGATCCAGACCTGGGTGGAGTTGCCGCTGCCCGCGCCGAACAGGACCAGCACGACCAGCGCGGGGGCCAGCCGCAGCAGCGCGGTGGCCGGGCCGACGAGCAGCATCCGGCCCGGCAGCCGTCGCCAGCCGACCTCCTCGGGGGTCGTGCCGGTGCCTTCCGCGGGTGCGACGGGTACGGGCTCGGTCACGTCGCGTCCCCGCTGTGCCGCCCGGTCGTCTCGGTGAGCCTGCGGGCGAGCTCGGCGGCGGCGTCGGCGTCGAGCCCGGCGATGCGGACCGGGCCGCGGGCCGATGCCGTCGTGACGGTCACCGTCGCCAGGCGCAGCGCCTGCTGCAGCGGGCCGTGCTCGGTGTCGACGGTCTGCACCCGCGGGATCGGCGCGATCCGCCACTCCCGCACCAGCCAGCCCGACCGGGTGTAGACGGCGTCCTCGGTCACCTCCCAGCGGTGCAGCCGGTACCGCAGACCGGGCACGACGAGCGTCCCGACCAGCAGCCACAGCACCGTCAGCACCACGGTCGCAATCAGCACCCCGTGCCACGGGACCGCGGGCAGCAGGAACCACGCGACGACCTGGCCGGCGAGCAGCACGAGCGGGACCGGCACCGCCGAGAGCCGCCACCACCAGATCGCGCGGGGGTCGACCCGGTTCGCGGGTGGGCGCAACGGGAGCGGCAGCGCGTCGGTCGGGATCCCGGGTCCGGGGTCGCCGGTGCGGGGGCCGGTGGCGGTCATGGTCCCACTCTGCCGAACCGCACCCGGCGGGAGCATCCGAGCACGCCGTCGGAGACCCCACTGTGGCCGAAAGGGGGGCGTGGCCGACAGAGTGGCGCGGCCGACAGAGGGGTGCCGCCGAGTGGCACACCACGTGCGTCCGGAATCCGGGTCCGGGTACGTGGTGTGCCACTCGGCGGGCGACGACGGTCAGTGGGCCGGCGCGGACAGGTCATAGACCGTGGTGCCGTCGACGGTCGTCGCGGTGTAGTGCTGTGCGACCCAGGCGGTGATCTCCGCGCCGGTGCCGCGGCCGCCGCCGGGGCCATCCCGCTCGCCGCCGCTGACGAAGTACCGGACGTCGCCCTGCGCGACGTACTGCCGGAACTGCTCCAGGGTGGGGGAGTCGTCGCTGCCGGAGAAGCCGCCGATCGCCATGACGGCGCTGTCCCCGCCCGCGGCGAGCATCATCGACGCCGCGCCCTGCGAGCCGATCGTCGCCGCCGCCCAGCGGGCCGGTCCCGCCTCACGCAGCAGGGCCACGACCTGGGCGCTGGTCCGCTCGCCTCCCGGACCGCCACCGGGCATCCCGCCCGGCCCGCCCGCGCCGGGCTGCCCGGCACCATCCGGCGCGGCACCGGCAGGCCGCCCACCGGCGTCGGTGGCGCCGGTGCCCGACGGGCCGGCACCGGTCGTGGTCCCCGGTATGCCCGCGTCGGTGCCGTCGGTCCGGTCCGCCCCGCCCCGTCGGTCGCGGGGCCCGCCCATGCCCCGGTCGGCGCCGGCGCCCGACGGCCCGGCCATCGGTGTGGAGCCCTCGTGCGTGGTCGCCGCGGTCTGGACCGCGTACGCGGCCGGCGCGGCGACCCCACTCAGGACCGCGACGCCGAGGACCACGGCGAGCCACCGTCGCCCCCGGGCGGGGACCAGCAACGCCGCACCGGCGGCGACGCCCGCCACCAGCACCACCCACCGCAGCCACGGCAGGAACTGCGGCGACCCGCCGAGCAGTACGAACGCCCACACCGCGGTTCCGGCGGAGGCGACGGCGAGCACCCCACGGACCCACCGGCGGTCCCGGTACCGCAGGAGCTCGCGGGCGCCGACCGCGACCAGCGCCGCGATCCCGGGCGCGAGGGCAACCGCGTAGTACGGGTGGACGATGCCCTCCATGAAGGACAGCACCAGCACGGTCACCAGCGTCCAGCCGCCCCACACGATCAGCGAACCGCGGACCGCGTCGGTGCGCGCGGCTCGACCACGGAGCACCAGCGCCGCGACGAACAGGAGCAGCGCGGCCGGCAGCAGCCAGGAGACCTGGGTGCCGAAGGAATCGCCGAACATCCGCAGGAACCCGGCCCGGCCGCCGAAGGCCGCGCCCATACCGCCCCCGGGCCCGCCCGGTGGCATGCCGCCCCCGGGCACGGCACCGGCCGCGCCGCCCGGGAGACCGGCGGCGTCGGGCATCCCGCCGCCGAACGCGGCACCGGGCCTCCCGCCACCGCCGGGCCCGCCGCCCTCGCCGCCGACGATGCGGCCGAGACCGTTGTAGCCGAACGCCAGTCCGAGCGGGGTGTTGTCCCCGGACCCGCCGATGTACGGGCGGGCGTCGACCGGCCACAGCGCGACGGCGAGCAGCCACCAGCCGGAGCCGACGACGATCCCGGCACCGCCCACGAGAAGCTGCCACACCCGTCGCCACGGACGGCCGGGCGCGGCCCACAGCCAAGCCAGAGCCAGACCGGGCAGCACCAGGAACGCCTGCAGGGACTTGGTCAGGAACGCGAACCCCAGCACCAGCCCGACTGCGGCGATCCACCGGGTCCGGCCGTCCTCCAGACCACGGACCAGCAGGTACGCCGCCAGGACGAGCAGCAGCGTCAGTAGCGCGTCGGGGTTGTCGAACCGGAACATCAGCGCCGCGACCGGAGTCAGCGCCAGCAGCGTCCCGGCGAGCAGCCCGGCGCCGTGCCCGGACACCCGGCGCACCGCGGCGTAGAGCAGCCCGACCGCGGCGATGCCCATCAGTGCCTGGGGAACCAGCAGGCTCCAGGAGCTGAACCCGACGATCCGGGCGGCGAGCGCCATCGGCCACAGCGACGCGGGCGGCTTGTCGACGGTGATGGCGTTCTGCGGGTCGAGCGAGCCGAAGAAGAACGCCGTCCAGTCGTTCGCCCCGGCCTGGACCGCGGCGGCGTAGAAGGAGTTGGCCCAGCCCGAGGAGCCGAGGTCCCACAGGTAGAGCAGGCCGGTGCCGGTGAGGAGAGCGATCACCGATGCGGCCCGGAGCCGGCGGTGCGAACCGCCGGCCGGGGGTGGGGAGGCGTCGGACCGTGTGGGGTTCCGGTCGAGGGTGCTGGTCACTGCAGGGTCGCCTTCTCCATCGGGATGGTGGCGGAGGCCCGGGGACGGAACACCCAGGCGCGGAACAGGACGAAGCGCAGCACCGTCGCGACCAGGTTGGCCCCGACGATCACCGCCACCTCGACGGCCGGGTGCGCGCCGGGCGCGACCACTCCGAGAACGACGAGTGCACCGGTGGTCAGCCCCAGTCCCAGGGCGAACACGACAAGGCCCTGGAACTGGTGGGTGACCGCCCGGCCCCGGCCGCGGACGCCGAAGGTGAACCGCCGGTTCAGCGCCGTGTTCACGACCGCGCACAACAGCATCGCGACGACGTTCGCCGCGATCGGCCCGAGCACCCCCCGCAGGGCGAGGAACAGCACCAGGTTCGCCGCCGTCGAGGCGACGCCGATCGCGGCGAAGCGGGCCAGCTGGAACGGCATCGCCCGGGGCACCCCGGGCACCTCCGGCGCGGCCAGCGGCGCCCGCCCGAGCTGCGCGCGGACCTCGGCCAGCGGCAGCGCACCCGTCGCCAGTGCCCGGCCGACCCGCCACACGCCCTTCAGGTCCGCGACGGCCGTCGCCACGATGTCCACGCTGGAGTCCGGGTCGTCGACCCAGTCGACCGGCACCTCGTGGATGCGCAGCCCGGACCGCTCGGCCAGCACCAGCAGCTCGGTGTCGAAGAACCAGCCGGTGTCCTCGACCAGCGGCAGCAGCCGCCGGGCCACGTCGGAGCGGATCGCCTTGAACCCGCACTGGGCGTCGGAGAAGCGTGCCGAGAGCGCACCGCGCAGGATCAGGTTGTAGCTGCGCGAGATGAACTCCCGTTTCGGGCCGCGCACCACCCGCGAGCCGCGACCCAGCCGGGTCCCGATCGCGAGGTCGGAGTGCCCGGACACGAGCGGGGCGACGAGCGGGAGCAGCGCGCCGAGGTCGGTGGACAGGTCGACGTCGCAGTAGGCGAGGACATCGGCGTCGGAGTCCGACCAGACCCGGCGCAGGGCGCGGCCGCGGCCCTTCTCCTCCAGGCGCACCGTGCGGACCTCGGGGATCTCGGCGGCCAGCCGCCGGGCGATCACCGGGGTGGCGTCGGTGCTGGCGTTGTCGGCGACGGTGATCCGGAACGAGTAGGGGAACCCGGAGGTGAGGAACGCGTGCAGGCGCCGCACCGAGGACTCCAGCTCGCGCTCCTCGTCGAAGACGGGGACGACGATGTCGAGCACGGTCCGGCCGCGGTCGGACGGACGCGCCTCGGGGTGGCCCGGGTGGGTGCCGGTCGCGGGGCCGGCGACGACTGTGGTCATGGGATCGACGATCGGGGCCTGCGCTGTCGCGGCCGTGTGATCGACCTGTGCGTCGGCTGTGAGGCTGTCTGCCGCCCGCCGGGTCACGACGCGCTCAGGTCGTGGAGGGTGACGCCGTCGACGGTGCGGGCCGGGAACGTCGCCGCGACCCACTCGGCGATGAGGCGCGCCTCGTCGCTGCCGCCGGAGGCGGTGGAGATCATCCCGCTGCCCGCGGAGCCGATGAACCAGTGGATCCGGTGCTGCGCCACCATCTGCTGGAACTGCGCGAGCGTCGGGTAGGGGTCGGTGCCGTTAAACCCGCCGACAGCGAGCACCGGTGCCCCCGACGCCAGCTGGTAACCCGCCGCCTGCATCGAGGTCACCGTGGCCGCGGCCCAGGTGAAGTCGTCCGCGTCCGCCGCGATCAACCCTGTGACCTGCGACGACGGCGTGGGGGCGCTGAGGATGCCCCCTGGGCCCCCGCCGGCACCGCCCGGCCCCCGGGTGGGTCCGCCACCGGCCCACCGGCCGCCCGGCCCGCCCGCCGTCGCGGCACCCGGGGCGCCCGCGGACCCATCGTTCCCGGCCGCACCCGCACCCGCAGCCGCGCCGCCCCCGGTCGCGCCCGGTGCCCCGGGGGCCCCACCGCTGACGGTTCCGGCCGGGCCGGGTGCGCCACCCGGGGCGCCGGACCCGGAACCGGCCCACGGCCCGCGCATCGTTCCGGGGCCACCCCGGGCCCCGCCCGGTCCGGACGCGTAGCCCTCCGGCCCGGAGCTCGGGATCGCGCCGGTGTGCGGGGTCGCCGCCGTCCCCAGCGCCCAGGCCGTCGTCCCACCGGCCCCTGCCAGCAGGGCCGCGGTGAGCACCCCCGCCGCGAGCACCCGCGGCATCCGATGCACCCCGAGCAGGGCGAGGGCCGCGACGAGCCCGACGGCGAGCACCGCCGGGCGCAGCCACCCCAGCCAGGCCGTGGGCAGCAGCGCGTAGGCCCACACGGCCGTCGCCGCGACCGCCGCGGCCAGCCACCAGCGGGCGGCCGCGGACGCACGGTCCCGCCACAGCGTCGCCCCGCCGGTCCCGACCAGCGCGGCGACGGCCGGGGCCAGCGCGACTGTGTAGTAGCTGTGCACGATCCCGGCCATCAGGCTGAACGTCAGCCCGGTGACCAGCAGCCAGCCGCCCCACAGCATGGTCGCCGCACGCAGCGGGTCGGTGCGCGGTGCCCGCCGGGTCCACCACAGCAGGGCCCCGAGCAGCACCAGCGCCGCGGGCAGCAGCCAGGACGCCTCCCGGCCCATCTCCGACCCGAACAGCCGCAGCAGCCCGGTCTCGCCCCAGCCACCGGCACGTCCGCCCGCGCCACCGCCGACGGAGCCGACCTCGTCGCCGGTGAGCCGGCCGAAGCCGTTGTAGCCGAAGACCAGCTCCAGCACGCTGTCTCCCTGGGAGCCGCCGATCCAGGGCCGGTCCGCGGCCGGCCACAGCTCCACGACGAGCACCCACCAGCCCGCCGAGACCAGCAGCGCGGCCCCGGCGACGAGCAGCGCCCGGATCCGCGGCCACCAGGCGAGCGGGGCGGCGAGCAGCCACACGGCGGTGAACGCCGGCAGCACCAGCAACGCCTGCAGCATCTTGGTGAGGAAGCCGTAGCCGACCAGCAGCCCGACGAGCACCAGCCACCGGGTGCGGCCCTGCTCGACCGCCCGGGTGAGCGCGTAGGCGGCGCCGGTGAGGACCAGCACGAGCATCGCGTCGGGGTTGTCGAAGCGGAACATCAGTACCGCGACCGGGGTGAGGGCGAGCGCCGCCCCGGCGACCAGCCCGGCCCCCGGCCCGGCGACCCGGCGCACCGCGGCGTGCAGCAGCGCGACCGCGCCGACGCCCATCAGGGCCTGCGGTACCAGCACGCTCCAGCTGGACAGCCCGAACAGCCGCACCGACAGCCCGATCGGCCACAGCGCACCCGGCGCCTTGTCGACGGTGATGCCACCGGCCGCGTCGGAGGCGCCGAAGAACCACGCCGACCAGCTCTGCGCGCCCGCCTGGGCGGCCGCCGCGTAGAACGCGTTGGCCCAGCCCGAGGCCGACAGCCCCCACAGGTACAGCGCGGCCGTCGCGGCGAGCAGCACCGCGAGCGGCAGGTGCCGCCACCGGCGGGTCGGCGGCGGGGACGGTGCGCGGGCGGGCCGGGGCCGGGACAGGGTGCTCGTCACCCGGGCGACGCTGCTCCGCCGCGCTGTGCGGAACCGGTGATCGACCTGTGAACCACCTGTGCCGGTCACCCCCCCCCGGTCCGGGGGTGAGTACCAAAGGGCGGCGGGCCCGGGCCCGGGC
>JAESFO010000740.1_pt1 | contig 14944 bp, 10 predicted proteins | sample 9269421 | NCBI WGS metagenome assembly JAESFO01 (sample SAMN14502839, study PRJNA617101) | algae metagenome | isolation source: Nostoc desertorum CM1-VF14 and co-occurring heterotrophs from rocky... | place: USA: Clark Mountains, San Bernardino, California | collected 2000-06-05 | reverse complement strand
CTGTGCGACTTCGCCCAGCCCAGCCCGATCCGCACGCCGAGGGTGCCCTCCTTGGCATTGTCGTCGGCGGCACCCGGGTCGCCGGTGACGTAGAGCCCCGGGATGCCGAGCGCGCCGCCGACCCGGGTCACCTCCATGACCGAGTTGAGCACGGTCGCTGGCGCCTCCCCGGCGTCGCGGCCGTGCCCGCGGGCCTCGAACCCGACGGCGTCGACGGCGGCGTCGACCTCGGGCTCGCCGAGCAGCTGCTCGAGCTGCTCGGCCAGGGTGCCGTCGCCGGACAGGTCGACGGTCTCGCAGCCGAAGCTGCGCGCCTGCGCGAGCCGCTCGGGGATCATGTCCCCGACGACGACCGCCGCCGCCCCCAGCAGCTGCGCGGCGTGCGCCGCGGCCAGCCCGACCGGCCCGGCGCCGGCCACGTACACCGTCGACCCGGTGGTGACCCCGGCGGTCACCGCGCCGTGGTAGCCGGTCGGGAAGATGTCCGACAGCATCGTGAGGTCGAGGATCTTCTCCAACGCCTGGTCGCGGTCTGGGAAGCGCAGCAGGTTGAAGTCGGCGAAGGGCACCATCACGTACTCGGCCTGGCCGCCGATCCAGCCGCCCATGTCGACGTAGCCGTAGGCGGCACCGGGACGAGCCGGGTTGACGTTGAGGCAGACGCCGGTCTTGCCCTCGTTGCACATCCGGCAGCGCCCGCAGGCGATGTTGAACGGCACCGAGCAGATGTCGCCGACCTTCGCGAACAGCACGTCGTCGCCGATCTCGACGATCTCGCCGGTGATCTCGTGGCCGAGCGACTGCCCGACCGGTGCGGTGGTGCGGCCGCGGACCATGTGCTGGTCGGATCCGCAGATGTTGGTGGTGACGATCTTCAGGATCGCCGCGTGCGGAGCCTTGCGCTGGATGCCGAGGCCGTCGACGACGTCGGTGGGCAGCTCCAGCTTCGGGTAGTCGATCGACTCGACGGCGACCTCGCCGGGTCCCTTGTACACGACGACGCGGTTGTCGGGCATGGTGCGCTCCCCTCCTGCGTGGGCGCGCGGACCGCGGTCGCGGCCGCGCGGCGGCGACCCGGCCACACCGATCCCGCGCCCCCACGGGTCGGGCCGCGCCGCCCGCTGCCGACCCTCCCACCCCGTACGGACATGCGCACGCGGCGATGCGTGCCGCAGCGGTCCTGTGCCGATGGTCGGGGTCGGCCGGTCGGGTCCGGGCGGGGTCGGCCGGGACGGGTGATACTGCGCCCATGGCCAGTGACGATCTTCTCGAGCCGCCTGTCCCGGTACTGACCGCGCCGTACCACACCCCCGAGCGCGAGGCGTTGCAGAAGCAGGCCCGCGAGTTCGCCGCGACCCGGGTGCTGCCCGTCGCCGACGAGCTGGACCCGCGCAAGGGCGAGATCCCGCGCGACCTGCTCGACGAGATGGGCGAGCTGGGCTACTTCGGCATCACCGTCGACCGTGAGCACGGCGGGCTGGGTCTCGGGGCGTTCGAGTACTGCATGGTCGCCGAGGAGCTGGCCCGGGCGTGGATGAGCGTCGGGTCGATCATCGCCCGTGCGCAGGGCGCCGGGACCGCCGTCACCGACCCGGAGCGCCGTGCGGAGCTGCTGCGCCGGTCGGCTCGCGGGCAGTGGATCGGCGCGATCGCGCTGTCCGAGCCCGACGCCGGGTCCGACCTGGCCGGGGTGGAGACCCGCGCGGTCCGCGACGGCGACGAGTTCGTGATCACCGGGCACAAGCGCTGGACCGGCAACGCCAAGGCCGCCGACTTCATCCAGGTGCTGGTGCGCACCGACGACCCCGCGCCGGGGGAGAAGCGCTCCGCGGGCCTGGCGACGGTCGTCGTGGAGAAGGAGCGCGACACCTTCCCCGCCGGGATCACCGGCCGCCCGATCGACAAGATCGGCTACCACGGCTTCGTCACCTGGGACCTGGAGTTCGACGGCGTGCGGGTGCCGGTCGGCAACCAGCTCGGCGCCGGCGGTGAGGGATTCGCCGACGCCCAGTCGTGGCTGAACATCGCCCGGGTGCACACCGCCGCGCGGGCGGTCGGGCTCGCCAGGGCCGCCGTCGAGGACTGCGTGCGCTACCTGCAGCGACGCCACCAGTTCGAGCACCCGATCGGCGACTTCCAGGCCGTCCGGTTCACCCTCGCGACGATGGCCGCCCGGGTCGAGCAGGCCCGCGCCTTCTATCAGAACGTGGCGCACCGGCTCGACCTCGGCGAGCCCTGCGAGCGGGAGGCGGCGATGGTCAAGCTGCTGGCCACCGAGATGGCCGCCGAGGTCACCGCGGACGGCATCCAGCTGCACGGCGGCAACGGCTACACCACCGAGCACCAGGTGGAACGGCACTGGCGCGACGCCCGGCTGACCACGATCTTCGAGGGGACCAGCGAGATCCAGCGCAAGATCATCTCCGACCGGCTGCTGCCGCGCAGCCCGCTCGGCTGACGGCGGCGCCGCGGCGTCAGCGGAAGGCGGCCCGCACCGCGCCGAGGGCGTCGGACTCGTCGAGCCCGAGCCGCCGGGCGAGTTCGGCCAGCTCACCGGCCTTGCGCTCCAGCTCGGCGCGTCCACCGGTGGCCCGCTCGGTGAGCACGGCCCCGCGGCCGCGCCGCAGGTCGACCAGGCCCTCGTCGCGCAGCTGCTGGTAGCCGCGCAGCACGGTGTGCAGATTGATCCCCAGTGCGCCCGCGACCTCGCGGGCCGGGGGCAGCCGGTCCCCGGCGGCGGCCCGGCCGTCGGCGACCGCCCGGCGGACCGAGGCCGCGACCTGGTCCCCGAGCGGCACCGGCGACGACGGGTCGACCCGGATCAGCACGACGGTGCGGCGCCGGCCGCGCCGTGCCCGGCGCGACGGTCGAGTTCAGCGTTGACCAGCCCGGCCGCGGTGGCGGCGTCGGGCACCGTGACCACGAACCGGCGGTCGTCGGTGAGGTCGAGCACCAGCGCCTCCCCGGCCCGCCGGGCGCGGTAGCCGAGCACGGACGGCGACCGGCGCAGGACGCCGTACTCGTTCCATCCGAAGCGCTCCGGGTCGAGCTGCTCCGACCGCGCGCCGCGGACCTCGGTGAGCGGTGCCTCGGCCAGCGGCCGTCCGAGCAGCGCCTGCCGGACGTGTACCCCGTCGCCGTCGACACGGACCCGGGCGACGGCGGTCAGTGCGGTCGAGACGACGGCGGCGGCGACGAGCACGACGACCAGCACCGCGCTGCCGCCGGCCGCCAGCTGGGCGACGGCGGCCAGGAGCAGCACCGCCGCGACGACCAGGGTGGGGCGGGACAGCACGGTGCGGGCCCACAGGTACCGCTCACCGGGCGCGAGCGGGGTGCGCACCGCGCCGGCCGGGGCGCTGCCGGTCGCCGACGGCCGCGGGGCGTCCGGCCCGGCCAGCAGGTGTCCGATGCCGTAGGCGGCGGCGACCGCCGCCAGCACGCCGGCGGTCCAGGCCCAGCCCGGGACCTGCGGAGCCAGCCGGGTGCCGGGCACCCACCACACGATGACGGCGAAGGCCCAGGCGGTGCCGACGGCGCGGCGCTCCACGTCGGGCCGCCCGGAGCGCAGCCGCAGCAGCGGCAGCCCGATCGCGAGCAGGCCCACGACGACCACCGCGAGGGTGGTCTGGAGCGTCCGGCCGGGCGGCTGGGTGGCCACCAGGGCGGCCAGGCCCGCGACGGTCAGTGCGGTGGCCGGTGCGGTGGCGAGGAGCCGGCGACGGCTCGTGCGCACGACGGGTGTGGTCATGGCGTCCCTCTCGTCGAGTGATCCGAACTTGTTCGCAATGTACTAGAACAATGATGTCTGCGCATCCCCCGGGGACCGGCTAGCGTCACGGCCATGGCGCTCGACCCCGCGTTCCGGACCGTGCTCGACACCCTCGCCGGGGCGGGGGCCCTGCCGCTGGTCCGCGACGGCGATCCGGTCGCCACCCGGGCCCACTACCGGTCGCTCGCCCTGGCCCGTCGCGGACCGGGGTTCGTCCCCGAGCAGGTCGGCCGGGTCGACGACGACACCGTCCCCGGCCCGGCGGGCCCGGTGCCGGTGCGCAGCTACGTCCCTGAGGGCGACGACGGCGCGGCCGTGGTGCTCTACCTGCACGGCGGCGGCTGGGTCGTCGGGGACCTGGAGACCCACGACCCGGTGTGCCGGCGGGTGGCGAATGCGACCGGCGCGGTCGTCGTCGCGGTGGACTACCGGCTCGCGCCCGAGCACCCGCACCCCGCGCCGCTCGACGACGCCTGGGCCGCGCTGCTCGCCGTCGCGGGCCGGTTCCCGGACCGGCGGCTCGGGCTGGCAGGCGACAGCGCCGGGGCGAGCATGGTCGCCGGGCTGGCGCTGCGCTGTCGCGACCGCGGCGGCCCGCGCCCGGCCGCCCAGCTGTTGTTCTACCCGGCCCTCGCGCCGGAGGGGGCGACGCCGTCGCACCGGGAGAACGGCGAGGGCTACTTCCTCACCGCGGCGGACATGCGCTGGTTCTGGGACAGCCTGTTGTCCGGCCCCGCCCCGGCCGACCCCGAGGTCGCGCCGCTGGGGGCCGCCGCGCCCGCCGACCCGTCCGGGCTGGCGCCCGCGGTGGTCGCCACCGCCGAGTTCGACCCGCTGCGCGACGAGGGCCGCGACTGGGCCGCGGCGCTGCGCGCGGGCGGGGTGGAGGTCACCGAGGTCGACGGACCCGGTCTCATCCACGGCTACGTCGCGTTCCTCGGCGTCGTGCCCGCGGCCGAGCGGATCGCCGGGCAGGCGCTGGCCACGTTCACCACGCTGCTGCGTCGCTAGCCGGATCGGGTGAACCGCTGTGCTCGTGACCTGCACCGACGAGGTCGCGTCACACGGATGTGACACGGGCGACACGGTGCGGTAGTCGTCCCGCGCCAACCTGTGGCTCCCCGGTCGCGCATCGTGACGACGACCGCACCGCGGGACGGAACGGACGACAGCGGCGCCCGCGGGCCGCCGCGGCCGCGAGGCGCGGAGGGTGGATGGCACGGTCGGAGATCGGACGCACCGGGGCCCGGTTCGGGGCGCCCCCGTCCCGGCACGCCCCCGACCCGGAGTACCCGCACGGCAGGCCGCCGGAGCCGGACCCGGAGCCCACCGTCGTGGCGGAGGAGCCGGAGTCCGAGCCGGAGAACCTGGTCGGAGTGACCGGGGCCCGGTTCGGCGGGCACTCCGCGAAGCGCACCCGGCTGAGCCGCCGCGAGCGGGCGGCGCGTCGTGCGGCGGCCCGCGCGGAGTCGGCCGGGCACCCGGCCGACGACACCACGGTGGGCGGCACCGCGACCGGTGACCCCGCGGCGGCGGACACCGGTCGCGGCCCGGACGGCGACACCGGCACGCCCGGGCCCGCGGACACCGCGCCGCTGCCCGTGGTCTCCGGCCGCCCCGCGCCGGGACCGGGTCGTCCGGCCGCGGCGGCCGGCCCCGCGTCCTCCCCGCCCGCGCTCCGGCACCCGGCGCCCCAGCTCATCGCGCCGCCGGACGCCGCGCCGCTCGAGGTCCCGGCGTTCGCCCCGGTCCGGCCCTACGTCATGACCGGCGGCCGTACCCGGGTCCGCGCCGAGCTGCGGCTGGAGACGCTGGTCTCGGTGCGGCCCGCCCCCGGCCCCGTCCCGCGCGCCGACTCGGTCGAGCGCGCCGCGGTGCTGCGGCTGTGCACCCGGCCCCGGTCGGTGTCGGAGGTCGCGGCGCTCGCCGCGGTGCCGCTGGGCGTCGCCCGGGTGCTCATCGACGACCTCGCCTCCGAGGGGCGCCTGGTGGTGCACGGTGTGTCCTCGGCGGAGGACGGGCCGAGCGTCGCGCTGATGGACCGGGTGCTGGCCGGGCTGCGCCGGCTCTGACCCGCCGGGCCCGCGGGTGTCCTGCGGGGCCCGCCCGCCGGGGCCAGGATGGGGACATGACCGATCCCCGTCCCGTCCGCATCGGACTGCAGCTGCAGCCCCAGCACGCCGACTACGCCGACATCCGCCGCACCGTGGCCGCCGCCGAGGAGGCCGGCGTCGACGTCGTCTTCAACTGGGACCACTTCTTCCCGCTCTACGGCGAGCCCGACGGCAAGCACTTCGAGTGCTGGACCATGCTCGGCGCCTGGGCCGAGGCGACCTCCCGGGTGGAGATCGGCGCCCTGGTGACCTGCAACAGCTACCGCAACCCCGAGCTGCTCGCCGACATGGCCCGCACCGTCGACCACATCTCCGACGGCCGGCTGATCCTGGGCATCGGCTCCGGCTGGTTCCAGCGCGACTACGACGAGTACGGCTACGAGTTCGGCACCGCGGGCGGCCGGCTGAACGACCTGGCCGCGGCCCTGCCCCGCATCCGGAGCCGCTGGTCGGCGCTCAACCCGGCGCCGACCCGCGACATCCCGATCCTCATCGGCGGCGGGGGCGAGAAGAAGACCCTGCGCTACACCGCCGAGCACGCCGGCATCTGGCACGGCTTCGGCGACGTCGACACCGTCACCCGCAAGAGCGGCATCCTCGACGGGCACTGCCGCGACATCGGCCGCGACCCGGCCGAGATCGAACGCTCGGTCGCCGTCGAGGGCGCCCCGGAGGACGACGGCGCCGCCCTGTACGACGCCGGGGTGCGCCTGTTCACCGTCGGCCAGGACGGCCAGGGCGGCTACGACCTGTCCCGGCTGAAGGACTGGATCGCCTGGCGCGACGAGCGCAACGGCTGAGCTCAGAGGTCACGCAGGAACGGGTCCCGGATCAGGTCCGGGACCCGTTCCGCGACGACCGCGGGTGCGTAGTACCAGCCCTGCGCGTTGGCGCAGCCGTACTCGCGCAGCCGCGCCGCCTGCTCCCGGGTCTCCACCGCCTCCGCGGTGACCTCCAGGTCCAGCGCGGAGGCCAGCGAGATCAGCGTGCGCAGGATGACGTCGTCGCGCTCGGCGGTCCCGGCCAGGAAGTGCCCGGCCAGCTTGAGCCGGTGCACCGGCAGGTGCCGCAGGTAGGCGAGGTTGGAGTAGCCGGTCCCGAAATCGTCGATGGCGATCTTCACACCGAGCCGGTCGAGCTCACGCAGCGTGGCCAACGGCCGGCCGGGGGAGCCCATCAGGTCGGACTCGGTCAGCTCGATCTGCAGCAGCTCCGGCGGCCAGTCGTGGCGCTCCAGCGTCGCCGCGACGTCGGCGACCAGGTCCGACTCGGTCACCTGCCGGGCGGCGACGTTCACGCTGATCGTCAGCGGCCTGCCCGGGTACGCGTCGGCCCAGACCCGGCCCTGCCGGCACGCCTCGTCGAGGACCCGGCGGCCCAGCGGCACGACCAGCCCGGTCTCCTCGGCGAGCGGGATGAACCGGTCCGGGCCCAGCAGCTGCCCGTCGGGCCGCTGCCAGCGCACCAGCGCCTCGACCCCGATGGTCTGCTCGTCGGCCAGGCGCACCAGGGGCTGGTAGACGACCACGAAGTCGTCGCGGCGCAGCGCCTCGGGCATCTGCGAGGACAGCTCGAAGCGGGCGACGTCGTCGCGGTGCCGGTCGCGGTCGTAGAGCACGTAGCGCCCGCGGCCGGCGCGCTTGGCCGAGTACAGGGTGGTGTCGGCGGCGGCGATCAGCTCGTCGATGCCCAGCTCGCCGTCGTGGCGCACCACCCCGACGCTCGCCGAGATCACGATGTCGCGGCCGTCGACGCGCACCGGGCGGCGCACGGTCCCCAGCGCGCGGGTCGCGACCTCCTCCAGCTCGGCCCGGTCGGCGGTGCGCGGCACCAGCACGACGAACTCGTCGCCGCCCATCCGCGCGACGAGGTGCCCGCCGGGCTCCAGCGCGCCCCGGAGCCGGTCGGCCAGGACCTGCAGCAGCCGGTCCCCGGCCTGGTGGCCCAGGGTGTCGTTGACGACCTTGAACCCGTCCAGGTCCAGATAGCAGACCCCCGGGCGGGCACCGGAGGAGCCCGCGTCGATCGCGGCGCGCAGGCGTTCGAAGAACAGCGACCGGTTCGGCAGCCCGGTCAGCGGGTCGTGCGACGCCTGGTGGGCCAGGCTCTCCTGCATCAGCAACTGGTCGGTCACGTCGGACACCACCGCGACGAGCAGCTGCTCGTCACCGCCGATCGGGCCGAGCAGGGTGACCACGGCGTCGATCCACACGTCGCTGTCGTCGGCGCGCCGGACCGGGCGGACCACCCGGAGCCGGTCCAGGGAGCCGTCGAGCAGCCGCGGCCGCTCCGCCCACACCTCCGGCGCCGACTCCCGGGGCACGAAGTCGGTGACCCGCATCCTCAGCAGCTGTGCGGGCGTGTACCCGGACATGACGGCGGCGGTCTCGTTCACCTCGACGAGCCGCCCGTCCGGGTCGAAGATCACGATCCCGACGGCCGCGGAGTCGACGACGGTCCGCAGCCGCAGGTCCGAGCGACGGCGGGCCTCCTCGGCGACGCGGCGGGCCTCCAGCGCGGCCCGGGTGACCTGCTCGTGCTCGGCGAGGACCAGGCTGCGGGTGGCCTCGGTGAACCCGCGGGCGAACGCCGCCAGCACGGCCGCGATCCGCCGGACCCGGGCGGCGGTGTCCGCGGCCGGCTCCAGGTGCGCCCCCAGCAGCTCCATCCCGATCTCCAGGCAGCCCGGCTGGTGGATGCGCGCCCGCACGAGGTCCCCGCCGGCGGTCGCGGGGAGGTCCGGGTCGTAGCACTCGGCCAGGGCGGCGGCCCGCAGCTGCCCGGTCACCCGGTCGACGACCGGGCGCAGCTCCGTGACCGGCAGCACCGAACGGCGGGCCAGCTCCGCGGTCCACGGGGTGGCGAGGTCGGCGGGGTCGGGGAGTGCTGCGGGGACGAGCGCCCGTCCGTGGTCGGCGCGAGCAGCGGCGACGTCGGCCTGCTGCATCCACCGCCCCCGTTCGCTCCGGTGGGAGGGACTTCCCTCATGATCGGGATGATCGGTGAACACCGTAACCGATCCGACCCGCCCGGTGGGGCCGACCGGGTTACGTCGGCGCCCCGCGACGGGCCGGTCGGGTCAGGCCGGCGACCCGTCGGTCACCTCCGTCACCCACACGACGGCCTCACCGGCCTCGTCGGAGGCAGCGAGGTCCACCTCGGCGGTGATCGCCCAGTCCCGGTCGCCTGCCGGGTCGTCGAGGACCTGGCGCACCAGCCAGCGGTCGGCCTCCTCGGTGAGGTCGAACAGCTCGGGCCCGCGCGCGTCCGGCCCGAAGCCGATCCGGTCGTGGATCGCGAAGTAGGGGGCCAGGGCGTCCCGCCAGCGGTCGGCGGTCCAGCCGGCGTCGGCGTCGAGGTCGCCCAGCTCGGCGTAGCGGCCCATCGCCGCGAGCTCCACCCGGCGGAACAGCGCGTTGCGCACCATGACCCGGAACGCGCGGGCGTTGCCGGTGACCCCGGTCGGCGTGGCGACGGCGACCTCGGCCCCCGGCGGCAGCACCTCCCCGTCGGCACCCGCCCCGGCGGCGAGCTTCTCCCACTCGTCGAGCAGCGAGGAGTCGGTCTGGCGGACCAGCTCGCCCAGCCACTCCACGAGGTCGGTGAGCTCCTCGGTGCGGGCGTGCTCGGGCACGGTCTGGCGCAGCGCCCGGTAGGCGTCGGCCAGGTAGCGCAGCACCAGGCCCTCGGAGCGGGCGAGCTGGTAGTGCGAGACGTACTCGGTGAACGTCATCGCCCGCTCGCTCATGTCCCGGACCACCGACTTCGGCGACAGGACGGCGTCGGCGACCCACGGCGCGCCGCGGCGGTAGGTCTCCAGCGCGGCGTGCAGCATCTCGTCGAGGGGCTTGGGGTGGGTGACCTCCTCCAGGCGGGCCATCCGCTCCTCGTACTCGATGCCGTCGGCCTTCATCGCCGCGATCGCCTCGCCGCGGGCCTTGTTCTGCTGGGCGGCGAGGATCTGACGGGGGTCGTCGAGGGTCGACTCGATCACCGAGAGCACGTCGAGGGCGTAGGTCGGCGACTCCCGGTCGAGGAGCTCGAACACCGCCAGCGCGAACGGCGACAGCGGCTGGTTGAGCGCGAAGTCCAGCTGCAGCTCGTCGACCACCCGGGCCCGTGGACGGGTCGCACCGTCCACGGTGTACTGCTCGACGACGCCGGAGGTGCGCAGTGCCCGGTAGATCGCGATCGCCCGCAGCATGTGCTTCAGCTGCCGCTTGCGGGGCTCGTGGTTGTCGGTGAGCAGGTGCTCCATCGCGGCGTAGGTGTCCCCGCCGCGCGACACCACGTTGAGCAGCATCGCGTGGGTGACCTCGAAGTGGCTGGTCAGCGGCTCCGGACGGGCCTGCTGCAGCTTCTCGAACGAGGTCTCCGACCAGCCGACGAACCCCTCGGGCGGCTGCTTGCGCTGCACCTTGCGGCGCTTCTTCGGGTCGTCGCCCGCCTTGGCCAGTGCCTTGGCGTTCTCGATGTCGTGCTCGGGGGCCTGCGCGACGACGGTGCCGACGGTGTCGTACCCGGCCCGCCCGGCGCGGCCGGCGATCTGGTGGAACTCGCGGGCCTTGAGCGGGCGCACGCGGCGCCCGTCGTACTTGGACAGGGCGGTGAACAGCACCGTGCGGATCGGCACGTTGATGCCGACGCCGAGGGTGTCGGTACCGCAGATGACCTTGAGCAGGCCGGCCTGGGCGAGGGTCTCCACCAGCCGCCGGTAGCGGGGGAGCATCCCCGCGTGGTGCACGCCGATCCCGTGGCGCACCAGGCGGGACAGGGTGCGGCCGAAGCCGGAGGTGAACCGGAACGCCCCGATCGTCTCGGCGATCGCGGCCTTGTCCTCCTTGGAGGTGACGTTGACGCTCATCAGCGCCTGCGCCCGTTCGACGGCGGCCTGCTGGGTGAAGTGCACGACGTAGACCGGCGCCTCACGCGTCGACAGCAGCTCGGTGATCGTCTCGTGCAGCGGCTCGACGACGTAGCGGAAGTGCAGCGGCACCGGCCGCTCCACCGAGGTGATCTCCGCGGTCTCCCGCCCGGTGCGCCGGGTCAGGTCCTCCGCGAAGAACGACGTGTCGCCCAGCGTGGCGCTCATCAGCAGGAACTGCGCCTGCGGCAGCTCGACGATCGGCACCTGCCAGGCCCAGCCGCGCGACGGGTCGGCGTAGAAGTGGAACTCGTCCATGATCACCGAGCCGACGTCGGTCCCGGGACCCTCCCGCAGGGCGAGGTTCGCCAGGATCTCCGCGGTGCAGCAGATGATCGGCGCCTTCTCGTTCACCGCGGCGTCGCCGGTGAGCATGCCGACCTTGTCCGCGCCGAACACCTCGCACAGCGCGAAGAACTTCTCGCTGACCAGCGCCTTGATCGGCGCGGTGTAGAAGCTGCGCTCACCGCGGGCCAGCGCCGCGGCGTGCGCGCCGATCGCGACCAGCGACTTCCCCGAGCCCGTCGGCGTCGAGAGGATCACGTTGGCGCCGGTGACCAGCTCCAGCAGCGCCTCCTCCTGCGCCGGGTACAGCGACAGACCGCGCTCGTCGAACGCCCACTCGGCGAAGGTGTCCACCAGCGCGGCGGGATCCGGGGGGTTCGCGGGGTCGGAGGAGCGCGGCAGCCGGTCGGTGAGCGTCATGATGGGACCGATCGTCGCAGACACCCCCGGCACCGGGCGCCGCAGCGCCGAGGTGGCGCCCGCACTCGCCCGTGCGGGGGATAGCGTGGATGCCGTGGTGGGGGGCGGTGCGACGCACGGCGCCGGGCAGGCGCGCGCCGGCGCGGGTCCTGGCGCGCCCATGCCCGACCTCATCCCGCCGATGCTGCCCGCCGCGGGCGAGCTGACCGACGCGGGCGACCCGGACCGCTGGGCGGTCGAGTTCGCCTGGGAGGGCCACCGCTGCGTGGCCTACGCCCGGCCCGGCCGCGTCCGGCTGCTGTCCTCCACCGCACGCAGCGTGACCGGGTCCTTCCCCGAGCTCGCCGTGCTCGGCGACCAGGCCCCGCCGGGCGGCATGGTGCTCGACGGCACCGTCGTCGCCCTCGACGAGGCGGGCCGCCCGTCGCGCGGCCCGCTCCTGCGCCGCACCGCGACGGTGTCCCCGGACGCGGCCCTGCGGTCCGAGGTCCCGGTCGGCTACGTGGTCACCGACCTGCTGTTCTGCGACGGCCGCCGCACGTGCGAGCTGCCCTACCGGCGGCGCCGCGCGGAGCTGGAGGCGCTCGACCTGGCCGGGCCGAAGATCCTGGTCCCGCCCTCGTTCGGGCTCGACGAGGCCGACCTCGTGGTCCGGACCGCGGAGCGCTACGGCCTCGACGGGCTGCACCTCAAGCGGCTCGACCTGCCCTACCAGCCCGGGCGGCGCACCCGGAACTGGCTGCGGGTGCCGCTGCGCCGCCACCGACAGGTGCTCGTCGCGGGCTGGGTGCCCGCCGGGGCCCCGGGCGGGGGCCGGGAGCGGATCGGCGCGGTGCTGCTGGCGCTGCCCGAGCCCGGCGGGCTCCGCTACGTGGGCCGCGTCGGGATCGGCGCCGCCGACGTCGACGCCCGCACCGTCCTGCGCGTCCCCGCCACCGGGACCCCGCCGCTCGGGGTGCCCGACGGGATCGGCGTCGACCCCCGCTGGCTGGCCCCCGGCCTGGTCGCGGCGGTCGAGCACCGGGGCCGGACGGCCGCCGGACGGCTCACCCTGCCGTCCTGGCGCGGTCTGGTGGCGCCCGCCGAGCACGACGACGACCTGGCCACCGCGATCGACGCGGCGCGCCGGGCGGCGTCGGCGGTCCGCCCGACCGTCGCGCTGCGCCGCCCGGGCCGCGGGACCGGGCACGCACCCGGGCACGGCCCGGAGACCGTCGTGCTGCCCCGCGCCGGTGCCGTGGCCGCACCGGGCACCCGGCCCGCGTCCGAGGACGGGGACGCCCCGCCGGACGCCCGCGCCCCGGGCCCCGCCGGCCGCGCCGGCACCGCGGCCCCCGACCGGCCCGCCCGTGACACGCCGCCGGACGAGGGCCGCCCGGCCCGGCCCGGCGCGCACCGCGCCCCGGCCCCCGACGAGACCGTCCGCATCCGGGTCCGCGACGCCGTCCCGCGCGCCCCCGTGGACCCCGTGCCGCCGGCCACCGCCCCGGACGGCCCCTGGCACGGGCCGCTGTCGCGGCGGCTCGAGCAGCACTTCGTCTACAACACCCTCAACACCATCGCCTCGCTGGTGCGCACCGACCCGCCACGGGCCCGGGAGCTGCTGCTCGGCTTCGCCGACCTGTCCCGGGCCGCGGACCGGGCCGGGGAGCCCTCGATCCGGCTCGACGAGGAGCTCGCCGCCGTGCGGGCCTACCTGCAGATCGAACGGACCCGCTTCGGCGCCCGGCTGACCACCGAGCTCGACGACCCGGCCGAGGCCGGTGTCGACCCGTCGTCGGCGGTGCCGCCGCTGTCGGTGCTCGCCGCGGTCCGCCGCGGGGTGGCCGAGGAGATCGAGCCGCACAGCGCGGGCGGCGCGGTCCACGTGCGGCTGGACCCGGACGCCCCCGACGGGCCCGCGGCCCGGGTGGAGGTCCATCCGGCGGACCCGGCCGAGCGGCCCGCCCGCGCCCCGCTCGTCCTGTTGGTCCTGCCGCTGGGCGTGCCCGTCGTGTGACACCCGCCGGCGGGGGAGTGGCGTGCACCGCCCGGGGCGACGGACCTTCATCGATCCGGATAGCGTGCGCGCCATGCTGGGGCTGCCCGACGGCACACGCGCGTGCCTGTTCGACCTGGACGGCGTACTCACCGACACCGCGAGCGTCCACGCCGCGGCGTGGAAGCAGATGTTCGACGAGTACCTCCGTTCCCGCGACGGTGACGGGTACACCCCGTTCGACGTCAACGCCGACTACGGTCCGTACGTCGACGGGAAGCCCCGTCTCGAGGGGACCCGCAGCTTCCTCGCCTCGCGCGGGATCGAGCTGCCCGAGGGGTCCCCGGACGACACCGCGGACACCGAGACCCTGTGGGGCCTGTCGACCCGCAAGAACGACCTCGTGCAGGAGCGGATCCGCACCGACGGAGTCGAGGTCTACCCGGGGTCGCGCCGCTACCTGGAGGCGGTGAAGGACGCCGGGCTCACCACCGCCGTCGTGTCCTCCAGCGCGAACGCCGAGCAGATCCTGCGGGTCACCGGGCTCGAGACCTTCATCGACCACCGCGTCGACGGCGTCACCGCCCGCGAGCGCGGCCTGCCCGGAAAGCCCGCTCCCGACACCTTCCTCGCCGCCGCGGCCGACCTCGGGGTGGACCGGTCCGCCGCGGTGGTGTTCGAGGACGCGCTGGCCGGCGTGCAGGCCGGCCACGCGGGGGACTTCGGCGCCGTCGTCGGCGTCGACCGTCTCGACCAGGCGGACGCGCTGCGTGAGCACGGCGCGGACGTCGTCGTCACCGATCTCGCCGACCTGCTGGAGCGTTCGTGAAGCCCGACCACCTGCCCACCTTCACCGTCGAGCCGTGGGTGGTCCGCGAACCGCGCCTCGACCTGGACGCGATGGGCCAGACCGAGTCGGTCTTCGCGCTGTCCAACGGCCACATCGGGCTGCGCGGCAACCTCGACGAGGGCGAGCCGCACGTCCTGCCCGGCACCTACCTGAACTCCTTCTACGAGGTCCGGCCGCTGCCGTACGCCGAGGGCGGTTACGGCTACCCCGAGTCCGGGCAGACGATCATCAACACGACCAACGGCAAGCTGATCCGGCTGCTGGTCGACGACGAGCCGTTCGACCTGCGCTACGGCACCCTGCACCGGCACGAACGGGTGCTGGACATGCAGGCCGGCACGCTGCACCGCGAGGTCGAGTGGGAGTCCCCGGCCGGGCGCCGGGTCCGGGTCCGCTCGACCCGCTTGGTCTCGCTGACCCAGCGCGCGGTCGCCGCGATCTCCTACGAGGTCGAGCTGGTCAGCAACGGCAACGACGGCAGCGGCGCCGCCGGTGACGCCGCCCTGCTGGTGCTGCAGTCCGAGCTCGTCGCCAACGAGCAGCTGCCCGGCCGCGACGCCGACGACCCGCGCCTGGACACCGCGCTGGACAACGTGCTGGA
>JAESFO010000739.1_pt1 | contig 14948 bp, 15 predicted proteins | sample 9269421 | NCBI WGS metagenome assembly JAESFO01 (sample SAMN14502839, study PRJNA617101) | algae metagenome | isolation source: Nostoc desertorum CM1-VF14 and co-occurring heterotrophs from rocky... | place: USA: Clark Mountains, San Bernardino, California | collected 2000-06-05 | reverse complement strand
AGTGAATACCTTCTAAATTGATGGCCTTGCGTTCAATTAAATCAATTAAACGGCCGGGCGTAGCTACAATAATATTGGTTCCTCTTTTAATCTCCCTGATCTGATCAGAAATAGAGGCGCCACCATACACCGCGGTTACTCCTATAGAACCTTTTTTGGCTTTAAAGTTGGCTAAATCTTTAGCAATTTGCAGACACAATTCACGCGTTGGGCAAATAACAAGAGCCTGCGGCGTACGCTGCTCTTTATTAATTAGTTGCAACAAGGGTAAGCCAAATGCGGCGGTTTTACCGGTTCCGGTTTGTGCTAAACCTACGAAATCTTTGGTACCTTGTAATAATACGGGAATGGCCTGTTCCTGAATGGGTGTGGGAGTTACGAAACCTATAGTTTCCAGAGATTGAAGCAGCCCAGCCTCAATCCCTAATGATTCAAATGTTGTCATAAAAAGAGTGCAAAGGTAACAAAAACAAATCATTTGGCAATTTTTGAAAACATATAGTCCTTCTTCGTATCTGTTCAATCTATAGTTTTCAGCTGCATTTGCATTAAATCACCTTGCAATAATGTCCAAAATTCGGGCCTGTTTTATTTAATAAGTTTTTCCGCTCCAGGCGTATTTAACGTGGTTTGGCTTTTATAAGGACATAAAAAAACCACTCCGCCGTGGCGGAATGGCTCCTCTATATTGCTTGCCGAATAAAAATTACAGTTTAATTGCAGACGAATCGGAAGAAACAGCGGTTGTATCCAGATTAACCATAGTATCAGTTGGGTTTACCGGAGGATTTCCTAAAGTGGGATCTACTGCTGTAGTATCAGAGCTGGTACCTGTAGAATCTGAATTACCTTCACCTTCGCTGGCATTATTACAAGCAACGAATCCTAAAGAACTGATTGCGAATAAAATGAATAATTTTTTCATAAAAAAAAGGTTTGCGCGTTAAAATAATTAATACCTGAAAGAACAAAAGGTAACCCAGTAAATAAAAAATTTTTTCTGACTGCAAAAGGGTTACTATTTTTAAAAATTCGTATTAAATAATCATAGGTTGAAAGATTCTACATTAGAACAGGAAATAATTTTACTGAAAGGATTAGCTCGTAACGACAAAAAATCGGTTGAAATGATCTATAGCCAGAACTATAATCTGGTTCAGGCGCTGGTAGTTAATAACAACGGAACTATAGATGATGCCAAGGATATTTTTCAGGAGGCAATGATGGTTTTGTATGATAAAGCAAGATCTGGTAGCTTCGAATTGAATTGCCAGATAAGAACCTACCTCTACTCTGTTGCCAGGAGGCTTTGGCTAAAAAAACTGAACCAGAGTAATAGACGTACCGCTGATTTTGATGATACTAACGAAACCCAGATAGCTGTCGACGGCGATGTAGTAGAGCACGAACAGAAGGATGCAGAATTTGAAATGATGCATTCAGCTATCAGCACATTAGGAGAACCCTGTAAAAGCCTGCTGGAGGCGTTTTATTTTAAAAAAAACAGCATGCAGGAAATAGCAGAAAGTTTTGGGTACACAAATGCTGAAAATGCAAAAACCCAGAAATACAAATGCCTGATGCGCTTAAAAAAAATATTCTTTTCTCAATATAAAAAAACCTGATTAAGTGATGAATGACCAGAACAATAATATAACCCTTTTAGATGCCGTTGAACGGTATATAATGGGAAATATGAACCCGGATGAACGTCTTCATTTCGAAAATCTGCGGAAGGCAGATAGTGAAGTAGATCAGATGGTAGTGGAGCATACTTTGTTTTTACAAAAAATGAACCGGTTCAACCAGTGGCAGAAATTCCAGCTTTCACTGAACGAAGTTCACCATGACTTATCGGCCCAGGGTAAAATAAATGCCAGCCTGCCTAAAGGTGGTAAAGTATTATACCTGTTCAATAAATTCAAGAAAACAGCTGCCATTGCTGCATCAATAGCAGGCATTACAGCTTTAATGGTAAACGGAATTGTAGGTTCGGTTACCCCTAAAGCACCCAAGGATCAGCTGGAAATTCTCAAAAAGAATATTAATACACTGGCTCAAAAATCCCGTTTACAGGACAAGGAGATCAGCACGCTTAAACAAGGCAGCACAGCCACCATTACACCGGAAATACCTTATACCAACAGTGGTACTGGCTTCATCATCGACGGCAAGGGATACCTGGTAACCAATTATCACGTAATTGAGAAGGCTCAGAATATAGCCGTACAAAATACAGCCGGCAAAGAGTTCCTGGCAAAAGTAATATACACAAACCCGGCTACAGACATTGCTATTTTAAAAATAAACGATCCTCAGTTTAAAGCATTACCCGGCACGCCTTATAGTTTTACCAAAAAAACAACTGACCTTGCCGAACCTATCTTTACTTTAGGTTACCCGAAAGATGAGGAACTGGTTTATGGTCAGGGATATTTAAGCTCTAAAACCGGTTATAATGGCGATACTTTAAGTTGCCAGATTGATGTAAAAGCAGAAAGAGGTAATAGTGGCAGCCCTGTATTAAACAGCAATGGGGAAATTATTGGTATCTTGAATGCCAAGCAGAAGGACGCAGAGGGTGTTGCATTTGCCATTCAAACTCGCAATATCTTTAATGCATTAAGCGACGCCAGAAAGAAAGAAGATGCTGATTCAACAATCAAAAATATAAAGCTCAGCACCAAAAGCTCATTGAGCGGTATGAAGAGTCCTCAACAGGTAAAGAAAATAGAAGAATACATATATATGGTGAAAGTGAATTGAGGCGATTAAGCAAAGCCAAAACCGGATAGGCGCTACCCACAGAGGTAGCGCTTTTTTATGGCCACAGTAGGAGCAATTTAAAAAAAGATCAGGCCGTGGTTTAAACCACGGCCTGATCTTTTTAACACATTTCTATTTTCTGCTATGCACCCCAAAGATTAGTGCTGTAAGCACCTTGCTCAATCAGGTCATTCAATTGTTTTTGTACAGCAGGAGCATCTTCCTTATAAGTTACACCAAACCACTGCGCTGATGTAGTCACTACTTTTACTTCGCCCCCTTCTTTAATAAAATTGTCTACAACTGCCGGGATCAGGAACTCTGATTTAGGAACAGCAATGCTTTCTTTAATAAAAGCTTTGAAGTCTTTTTCATACAAATCATAAACCGAAGGATGGAAACACCAGAAATTCATCGATACCACTGTATCTTTCGGCAATTCATCGGGCTGTAAGCCATCATCTACGGTTACTTTATCGCCCTGCAAACCAATACCTATACGCTCTACCACGCTCGCCAGGTTGCCTTTCTCATCTAATCCGCAAACACCGCGGTTTACCGTGCCATGCTCTGACAAGGTATTCATTAAAGGGTAGCTGATTACTGCATATGTTTTTTCATCGCAGTCGGTAGTTAAAAACTCAGCGGCTTTTTTAAATGCATCGAAACCATAAAAGTCATCTGCATTAATAACCGCAAATGGGGTATTCACCACTTTCCGAGTACATAATACCGCATGCCCGGTACCCCATGGCTTGGTACGCTCTGCCGGGATTTCTGCCCCATCCAGGTACATATCCAACTCCTGGAAAGCAAACTCATAATCCACTTTTCCATCGAGCTTGGAAGCAAACAGTTTGCGGAAATTTTCTTCAAACTGCTCACGGATCAGGAAAACGATCTTTCCGAATCCTGCTTTCACAGCATCTGCTATTGAATAATCCATTATGGTTTCGCCGCTCGGACCAAAAGCCTCCACCTGTTTCATACTGCCATAACGAGAGGCCATTCCTGCGGCCAAAATCACTAATGTCGGTTTCATTCGTAAGTTTTTTATATTTTCTTTTATCGTTTAGTGGTAGCAGGCTATGCCCGCCGGTTTTTATATTGCAACCGAATTGGGATCGGGCAATACTTTTGCTAAAATGAATGGTCTCAAAAATAAGGTAATTTAGCCAACAGGTATCATTGTTATGGATATTATTGACGAAGATTTAATCACAACGGAAGCTGTACCTTTTTTGTCGCGGAACGGAATAAATGTACATGTTTTAAGACTGGACAAAATACACCCTGTAATAAGCGGTAACAAATGGTTTAAGCTTAAATTTCACCTGCAAAAAGCCATAGAAGGGCAATATAAAACTATTGTTACATTTGGGGGAGCTTTTTCCAATCATATTGCTGCATGTGCTGCTGCCTGTGCTATTTATAACATTCCTTGTATAGGCATCATCCGGGGCGAAGAGCCGCCAGTTTACTCCCACACGCTTTCGAAAGCGCAGCAATATGGCATGCAGCTACATTTTATTTCAAGATCAGACTATCAAAACAAAACCATCCCGCCTTCTTTTTTGAGGAATGACTATTATATAATACCCGAAGGCGGCTATAGCCAGGACGGCGCATCGGGCGCATCTACCATTCCTTACGACAAAAGCGCATTTGATTATATTTTATGTGCCGTGGGAACGGGCACTATGATGGCCGGCCTGATGAACAGCAAAGCTGATCACGCCACTGTACTGGGTTTCAGTGTGCTAAAAAACCACCTACTCCTCAATCAGGAAGTACAAAATCTTCTTATTCATAAGGATCAGCCGGTCACCCTCAACCATGATTGTCATTTTGGCGGCTACGCTAAACAAAAACCTGCATTACTCCAGTTTATGAACGAGTTATTTATAGCAACCGGTATCCCCACCGATTTCGTATATACGGGTAAACTATTTTATGCAGTGCACGACCTGATCAATCAAAACTATTTCCTAAGCGGATCCAGATTGCTTCTGGTGCATTCAGGCGGACTTCAGGGTAATCTTTCTTTACGAAAAGGAACGTTAATTTTCTGATCTGTTATCCGCACTCGCTTATCTTTGTTAGTTAAGTAGTTAATGGCTCTATCATGAAGAAGATTTTATTGTTTTTACTGTCAGGCTTTATTATTTCAGGTATCAGCGCACAGGAACAGTTGCCCGACTTTTCCGTTTATAAAATAGGTAGCAACAGGGTGGTGGTGGCGTGGACCCATAATTACCAGGGAGTAAAACAAATCAGCATTCAGCGGTCAACCGATACCCTTAATTATTTTAAAACAATAGGTACCCTACCCGACCCCGGCCTGCAGCAAAACGGATTTGCTGATGCCACTGCTCCCAATGACAATATGTTTTACCGCATTTTTGTGATGTTTGAAGGCGGAAAATATATTTCAACCAAGTCTAAACGCCCCACTGTAGATTCATCTGGCCTGGCCGATGCCTATAACAGCGGTAATAAATCGAATACGGAAGTTAATTTAAATCCCAATTTTATACCTCCGGGCTTTATACAATCTACTTATATTTTCACCTCGCCCGACAGGTATGTTCGGGTAGAATTACCAATGGATAAGAGAAAATATGATGTGAAATTTTATGGAGAAAATGGTCAGCCGCTATTTGAGCTCAATAATATTAAAGAGAAAAGATTTAAACTGGATCGCTCTTATTTCGCCACAGCGGGGTACATCAATTTTGAATTATATGCTGATGGCAAGCTATTAGAAAAGAATAAGGTCTTCCTGCCTAAGGATTTTTGAGGATGGTTGACTAGTTGACTGGTTCTTTAGTTGACCTTGTCAACTAATGATATCCAACTCACTCCCTATTTTTACTTCAAAAACTCTTTCAAAATTCCGCTTCACTTTCTCTTTCACTTCATCCATATCCACTTCGCGGCCCAGCTCTTTTTGCAAAGAAGCAACTTGTTTTCCCTGTATGCCGCAGGGCACGATCATGTTAAAATAATTCAGATCAGTATTTACATTCAGCGCAAACCCGTGCATGGTGATCCAACGGCTGGTTCGTACGCCAATGGCACATATCTTACGCTCCCGGCCCTTTTTGTCCGGGTCGAGCCATACACCTGTTTCACCTGCCGAACGTTCGCCCTGTAAACCATAATCAGCCAGGGTTAAGATAATCACTTCCTCAATATTGCGCAGGTATTTACCAATATCTGTATAAAACTTTTCGAGATCAAAAATGGGATATCCCACCAATTGTCCGGGGCCGTGAAAAGTAATATCTCCTCCCCTGTTGATTTTAAAGAAGTCAATACCTAGTTTAGCCAGGTGCTCCTCACTCATTAAAACGTTGCCCATATCGCCGCTTTTCCCCAGGGTAAATACAGGTGGGTGCTCTACAAAAAGCAATTCATGACGCGTTTGAGGCTTCTCTGCAAGCTGATCGAGTTCACCACTGTCCTGCAACTCGCGTAAACGTGTTTTAGCCAACACATTTTCCTGTAATATATTATCCTGGAAATCCCATGCATCTTTATAGCGCATATTGCCTAAATCACGGAACTGAACTTGTTGTTTCACCTTGCGTTCGATAGTTTGAAATATGAAGAAAGAGTATGAATTAACCGGCTTTTATGTAGACCAATTAATTTCTATAAGCAACAAAAATAAACACAATCGGTTCAAAACACATTAGTTTACCTTTGCACGTAATGAACGAGGAAGAAATATATACCGAACAACAGGATACGAGCGATGAACTGTATCAGAAATTTGTATTCAAGACCGATCCGGGCCAGGAAGCCTATCGTATTGATAAGTTTTTAATGAACCGTATTGAAGGGGCCACCCGCAACAAAATACAACAGGCTATTCATAACAAAATGGTACTGGTAAACGGCAGCGAGGTAAAACCTAATTTTAAAGTGAAGGCAAACCAGGAGATCGTTGTTTTTACTGATACAGCACCTGATGAGAATGAAATTATTCCTGAAAATATTCCTTTGAATATTTTTTATGAGGATGAGCATATCATTGTTGTAAATAAAGCTGCAGGCATGGTGGTACACCCTGGCAGTGGTAATCCTAACAGAACATTATTAAATGCGATGGCATGGCACCTTCAGCAGCAAAATGCTGCTATTAACGCAGAAACCCTCCCGCGTTTTGGTATGGTACACCGGATAGACAAAAACACCACAGGTTTATTAGTGCTGGCTAAAACCGAATTGGCGATGAGGAACCTGGCCAAGCAGTTTTTCGACCATACCGTTGACCGGAAATATATGGCGCTGGTATGGGGAGACGTGGCAGAAGACGAAGGAACCATTGTAGCACATGTGGGTCGTAACCTCCGTTTCAGAAAGCTATTTGAAGCCTACCCGGAGGGCGACCATGGAAAAGAAGCTATTACCCATTATAAAGTATTGGAGCGGTTCGGGTACGTTACGCTGGTACAATGCATACTGGAAACCGGCCGCACCCACCAAATACGGGTACACATGAAACACCTGGGACATCCGCTTTTTAATGATGATTTTTATGGGGGTGACAGAATTATCAAAGGGACGGTGTACGCCAAATACAAGCAGTTTGTAGATAATTGTTTTGCCATTTGTCCCCGGCAGGCACTGCATGCCAAAACACTGGGCTTTACACACCCGGCAACAGGCGAACGGGTTTTCTTTGAGTCCGATCTTGCCGCAGATATGGAAGAAGTAATAGAAAAATGGCGAAGATATACCACTGCTTATCGCCCTACAGAGTAAAACACGGGCATAAACGTCTGCCTTTTAAATATCATTAATGAAATTAAAAGTGATCATTACAGGAGCTACCGGCATGGTAGGTGAAGGCGTTTTACATCATTGCCTTAATGATGACAGAATCGAAAGTGTTTTATCGCTAAGCCGCAAGTCAGCTCATATAACTCATCCCAAGCTTAAAGAGGTCTTACATAGCAATTTTGAAGACCTGACGCCTATTGAACATGAATTACAGGGCTATGATGCCTGTTTTTTCTGTCTGGGCCTGTCTTCAGTTGGGGTAAGCGCCGAAGATTATTACCGGATGACTTATACCCTTACGCTTCACGTAGCGGAAGTATTATGCAGGCAAAACCAGGGAATGACTTTCTGCTATGTATCCGGCGCCAGTACAGACAGTACTGAAAAAGGGAGAATGAGATGGGCTCGTGTAAAGGGAAAAACTGAAAATGATTTACTGAAACTTCCGTTCAAAGCGGTATATAATTTTAGGCCGGGTGGTATGGAATCGTTTAAAGGTGCTGTAAATGTGCCAGCGCTTTACAAGCCGGTTATTAAACTATTAAAATGGATAGCTCCGCGAAAACTGATCCATCTTTCTGAATTAGCAAAAGCCATGATACTCGTGAGTACACATGGCTTTCATAAAAATATACTTGAAATAAGCGATATAAAAACCGCAGCAAAGAGTTAGTCTTTTTGCTGCTCTTCAACTGTATTGTCCATACGTTCTTCCTGTGCTTCTTTGATCAGTTTCTCTTTGCTTTTCTTGCCACCTTTTACCAGCTTCATGATAACCGGGAAAGTAGTGATCACAACAATACCAATAATAATGATTTCCAGGTGTGCGGTAAGGTCAAAATTATAATGACTCAGCAGCCATTTTTGCAGGAAGTGACCGGCAAAAATCAGGCTGAATACCCATAAGCAACAACCCAGGACGTTGTAGAAAGTAAATTTGGCTCTTTCCATTTTCACAATACCTGCAATAATAGGAGCGAAAGTCCTGATAAAAGGAAGAAAGCGGGCTACCACAATAGCAAATCCCCCGTTCTTTTCGTAAAAGTCGTGCGCCTGTTCAAGGTATCTTCTTTTAAAGAAAAAGTTTTCTTTCCAGGTATACATCGATGGGCCCACTTTTCGCCCCGTCCAATAGCCTACCATATTACCTAATATACCCGCTAAAGCAATCAGGCCAAACAATACAAACAGATCTACCCACTCATTATGTATATGCCCCAAACCAATTACCTGCATAAACTGGTTAGCTAAGCCAGGCACCAATTCACCTGCTTTTTCCATCTTGTGGGCAAAAATTCCCGCTATAAATAATAAGGTATCACCGGGCAGAAAAAAGCCTGCAAATAACCCTGTTTCTGCAAAAACAACAAACAATATCAACCATAACCCTCCATTTTCTATATACCAGGTTGGCTGCAATAAATCCGTCCACTGAAATGCCGTGCTCAATAACTCGATCATGATTTAATTTTATCGTTCGTTTTTGTTTATGTGTTTTAATACCAGGGCAGTTATGCTAAACCCGTCAAAGATAAGGCCTATCATTTGCTAGCGATTCAACAAAAGTGCTAAAAAAAGGTTTAAACCTGCTGATAAATATTTTTTAATCTTTGAAAGCTAGCGCTTTCGACTCATCGAACTCCTTTTCCCATTTAGCTACCACTACGGAGGCGAGGCAATTGCCAATAACGTTCACAGAGGTTCGTCCCATGTCCATCAGCTCGTCAATACCTAAAATAGCAGCAATAATTACAATAGGTAAGCCAAATTGCTCAGCAGTAGCAATTAATATAATTAAAGATGCCCGTGGTATAGCGGCAACCCCTTTACTGGTGATCATTAAAGTTAAGGCGATCAGTAATTGCTGGCCAAAGGAAAGATCCATGCCTGCCGCCTGCGCCACAAAAATAGACGCCAATGATAAATAAAGCGTGGTACCATCGAGGTTAAAGCTATATCCCGTTGGGACAACAAAGGATACTATTTTCCTGGGAACGCCGAATTGTTCCATATTTCTCATTACTGCTGGCAAAGCCGCATCAGAACTGGTAGTAGCAAAAGCTATAGAAACCGGTTCTTTGATAGCCTGGATGAATTTCTTAATAGGAATTTTAAGGTACAATGCAACGGGTAACAGCACCAATAATATAAAAGCGATCAGGGCTGCGTATAGTGTAATGAGCAGCATGAACAGGTACTTTAAGATATCTATACCCATGTGGCCTACTGTATACGCCATAGCGGCGCCTACCCCAATGGGAGCGAAATACATGATGAGGTGGGTATACTTAAACATAGTTTCTGACAGGCTTTCCATAAAGTCTACAATTGGCTTTTTCTTCGCCTCCGGAAGTTTCGCCAAACCAATTCCAAATATCACAGAGAATATTACGATTTGCAGTACCTGGTTTTCATAAACAGATTTCACGATATTTTCAGGAAAAATGTCCCTGAAAAAGGAGGTAGTTTTGTAAATCCAATGGTCGCCTTCCGGGATATTTTTAAGGGCGGCAGCATCTGCCTCTTTTACAACCGAGGTTTTGGGAAGATCGTGATGCGGGATTTTAGATGCATCGATCCCTACCCCTGCTTTGGTAATATTGATTGCAGCCAACCCTATGAATAAAGCAATGGTAGTGGCACTGTAGAAATATAGTAAAGATTTCCAGGCCATTCGCCCTACCTGCTTCAGGTCAGAATGCCCTGCGATGCCATAAACAAGGGTTGCAAAAAGAATCGGACCAACAATAGTTTTAATTAATTTAATGAACCCCTGGCTTAAGGGCTGAAAAGACAGGGCTACTCCCGGGAAATCACTTCCCAGTATCACACCAAATAAAATGCTAACGAGGATCCAGGTTGTGAGAGATTTTTTAAAAAAAGCAAAAAGGATAAGTACGATAACTAATATCCACCTCGAGGCAAATAGCAATTGATTAGGCAACGGGCTGACTTCGAAGCTAAATAAATGTATTATAGCCACAAGCGTGAATGCTATCAGTGCAATTAATCCGGCTTTTTTTGTTTTCATCATATGTCGGGGCAGGCTTAAAAACTAATTTATGGTACTTAAAACTTGGTAAAATAGAGAATAATATGTGTAACTTCCAAAAGTTTTGTTAAGGCATATACGATTATTCCTTATTTTTCCTCTGTAAAAACAATTGATCAAAAAATAATATACCACTCAAAGTAGACACTTATGGGATTATTTACAAAGAAACCTCTTAGTATTTTACTGGCGGAAGCATCCGACTCTGAGAAAGGCCTGAAGCGCACGCTCACTGCCGGAGGGCTCGTGGCATTAGGAATTGGCGCCATTATAGGCGCCGGCCTTTTCGTACGTACCGCTGCTGCCGCTGCGCAAAATGCCGGGCCATCCGTAACATTTGGTTTTATTCTGGCGGCAATTGGCTGCGCTTTTGCCGGTCTTTGTTATGCCGAATTATCTTCTTCAATCCCAATCTCGGGTAGTGCTTATACTTTTACCTATGCCACTATGGGGGAAATGCTGGCATGGGTAATTGGCTGGGACCTGGTACTGGAATATGCGGTAGGCGCTGCCACCGTAGGAATAGCCTGGAGCGAGTATCTGAACAACCTGCTCGTAAACATTCTGCATTGGAAACCTATTGCCTATGAATGGTGTCATTCCCCTTTCCAGGTTTCGCCGGAAGGTGTTAGAGGCATCATGAATATTCCTGCCTTATTTATAGTTACATTAATGAGTATGTTACTTATCAAGGGAACTTCCGAGTCTTCTTTTGTAAATGCCCTGATTGTGATTGTAAAAGTGACCATCGTTATATTAATAATTATATTGGGATGGAAGTTTATTAATCCTTCAAATCATACCCCTTATATACCTCCTGCTGAAAAATATGTAGATCACCAGGGTGTGACTCATAATTTTGGCGGAATCATGGGAATTTTAGGGGCTGCAGGAACGGTATTTTTTGCATTTATTGGTTTTGACGCCGTGAGTACGGCAGCTCAGGAGACCAAAAATCCAAAGAGCGCTTTACCCATTGGGATCCTGGGATCTTTGGCTATTTGCACAGCTTTATATTTATTATTTGGACATGTATTAACGGGACTAGCACCCGTTTCTTTCTTTAGAGACCCAACTCAGGGTGGAGAAGCTTCGGTGGTAGCAGCTATTCAAAATTTTATGCCAGGCTATAAATGGTTAGCTGACGCGGTAACCATTGCGATCCTCGCAGGCTTTACATCTGTTATACTGGTAATGCTTTTGGGACAAAGCCGAGTGTTTTATTCGATGAGTAAAGACGGACTTTTACCTGCTTCATTCAGTAAGCTGCATCCAAAATTCCAGACACCTTATAAAGGAAATCTTATTATCCTGTTGCTGGTAGGCCTTTTTGCTGCCTTTGTGCCGGGCGATGTAGTAGGGCACATGACCAGCATAGGAACTTTATTCGCTTTTATATTAGTTTGTGCTGCCGTGATCATTCTGAGAAAAAAAGAACCCAATCTCAAACGGGAATTTAAAACTCCTTTTGTTCCTCTTTTCCCGATCCTGGGAATCGTTTCCTGTCTGGCTATGATCCTGGGTCTTGGTTGGGAGAACTGGGCACGTTTAGGTGGCTGGCTTGCCGTTGGTTTTGTGATCTATTTTGGCTATAGCGTTAAAAACAGTAAGCTGGCCAAGGGGCAGGTAGTAATCCCGGAAGATCCTCCCGGAGACGGACTACACTAATTGAAGTTTCCTGATTTTTTTAATACCAACCGTCTCCTTAAAAAGAGGCGGTTTTTTATTAAGGCTTGCTTAGATTCTCGCGTAAATTTATTATTGTTTGAGGGCGCAAGAGGAACTCCCATAAAATTTTCCATCCACCCTTTGTGTAATTTTATGGATGAAAAATTTAATGTACGTTTGCACCCTCAATTTATATTTTTTATGGGAAGGATATTTGAAGTTCGTAAGGCCTCGATGTTTGCCAGGTATGATAAAATGGCTAAGAACTTTACCCGTATAGGTAAAGAAATTATTATCGCTGTAAAAGCAGGTGGACCGGATCCGTCACAAAATGCAGCATTACGCCGTTGTTTTCAGAATGCCCGAAGTGTTGGTATGCCTAAAGACCGTGTGGAAGCAGCCATTAAACGTGCGCAGGGTAAAGAATTAGTGAACTACGACGAAATTTTGTACGAAGGCTATGCACCGCATGGCGTTGCGCTGCTGGTTGAAACTGCAACAGACAACCACGTACGTACAGTAGCTAATGTAAAGTCTCATTTCAATAAAGGCGGCGGTGCCATGGGTAATAGCGGCAGCGTGGCTTTCCAGTTTAATAAAATGGGAGTTTTCAAGCTAAATCCTGAAGGTTTAAATACAGATGATCTTGAATTAGAACTCATCGATTTTGGATTGGAAGAATTAGGAGAAAGTACTACCGATGAAGGCAAAGAGGTAATTGTTTTGCGGGTAGCTTTCACTGATTTTGGTAATATGCAAAAAGCGCTGGAAGAAAAAAACATAACACCTATCAGTGCAGAGCTGGAATGGATACCCTCCACTACCGTTCCTGTTACAGACGAACAGGCTGAAGACATCAGTAAGCTGATCGAACGCCTGGAGCAGGACGAAGACGTTCAAAAAGTTTTCCATAATATGGGATAAAGAAGCTGATAGTCGATAGGCCATCAGCTATGGTCTATCGACTAATTTGCTATATTTGTTTCAATGGATAATGATAAAGAAGTTGAAGCATTATTGACCCTGATAGAAGACCCCGATGCCGAAGTATTTGAAGCGGTAAGCAATCGTATTATCTCTTATGGTACACCTATCATTGCCAGCCTCGAAAACCTTTGGGAAAACACCATCGACAATAATGTGCAGGAACGTATCGAACTGCTCATACACCGTCTTCACTTCATCAATCTAAAGACTGATTTTATAGCGTGGAGTAATGCACCTCATCATGATTTGATACCTGGCGCCTTATTGGTAGCAAAATTGCTTTACCCTGATTTGCATACCGGAAAAGTGATCCAGGATATTGAAAGACTGCGGCGTAATATCTGGATCGAATTAAACAATTACCTTACCCCTCTTGAGCAGGTAAATGTTATTACCAGCATTTTATATAACTACTTCGGACTGAAAGGATCGCTTGGAGAGGCACGTTTACCTAACGAATTCCTGATCTCCAGTATCATCGAATCCAAAAAAGGAAATCAAACAGGCAACGGCGTACTTTATCTCTTACTTACCGAATTATTGGATGTCCCCATCAGGTTATTACCCATTCCCAACCAGTTTGTGCTGGCTTATTTCAAATCGAAAACAGAGAAGGACGCAGAAAAGCTTCATTTGAATATAGAGTTTTTTATTGACCCTACTTTAGGACAGGTATTTACCCATAATGATCTATACAACTACTTTAATAAGATTTCCGTAGCGGTGATACCCGATTATTTCAGGCCACAAAACAATAAACAGGTAATAGCAAAACTGCTGGAAGACCTGGGTAGATGCTATGAAACGGATGACAAATCCTATATGTTAAGGGAAATTGAAGAATTGATTGCAATCTTAAGGGATTAACTCTACCACTCCCACCATTCCCTGGAATTTGTTAAAAAAAATCAGAAAATTTTAAAGGCTTGTTAATTATACGAAAGAAATCGTAAATTGCTTAAAATTTTGGTGTATGGCAGACGTTAAAACATTGAAACCGACAGAGAGTGAACTGGAGATTTTACAGGTACTTTGGCAAAAAGGCAAGGCAACGGTGAGAGAAGTTCATGAAGAACTGGTTACCGGAAAAGATATTGGCTATACCACTACCCTTAAGCTCATGCAGATCATGAATGACAAAGGGCTGGTAGACAGAGATGACTCAGCAAGAACTCATATATACAAAGCAGCTACAGACAAAGAAAACACGCAAAAGTTTTTGCTGAATAAGTTTATTGGCAACCTCTTTGGCGGATCATCAACTCAACTCGTAATGCAGGCTTTGGGTAGCCAGCAGGTTACTGAAGAAGAGTTAGACCAGATACAATCTTTGATTGACAACTTAAAGAAAAAGTAAACCATGAACGCAAGCTTGCAATCGGTACTAACTGCTTTGGGAAATGCTGTTATTAACAGCGTCTGGCAAACAGGCTTAATATGGCTGCTCATTGTGGCCTATACACGTTTTCACAAACGCTTATCTGCTGAGCAGTTAAGTAATGTAAGTTTTGCCGGGCTTCTTACAGGGTTTATCGCTTTCATCGCAACTTTCTTTATTTCATTAGCAAATAACCATTCGGTATCAGGAATAGTAAAATGGATCAGTAATATCCAGTCCTCCCAACCGGTTATGGTGTATGCCGCTATTGCCTATATGGTTCTTTTAATACTGCCAATAATTAAG
>JAESFO010000738.1_pt1 | contig 14979 bp, 26 predicted proteins | sample 9269421 | NCBI WGS metagenome assembly JAESFO01 (sample SAMN14502839, study PRJNA617101) | algae metagenome | isolation source: Nostoc desertorum CM1-VF14 and co-occurring heterotrophs from rocky... | place: USA: Clark Mountains, San Bernardino, California | collected 2000-06-05 | reverse complement strand
CCGCTTTACGAACATGCTCTTGTCCCCTCGCTCTTTCGAGTCTAGGTAAGTTGTTCGCCTTGGAGTCGATTACCCCAAACTCCAGCCAACTGTGTTGGCAATTCTATCAGTGCGTACCACGGCGCACGCTTTCACTGCACACGGCTCCCGATGTTCTTAGCTTGCGCTTTTGCTCATGTGTTTGTAATCGTGGCAACTCTCGTGAATTGCTTCAAGATTATTTTTCTTCCAGTTAGCGTGATTTCCGTCGATGTGATGCAGGTGAACCCGTTCCTCATCGATGAACTTTAAGCCGCAGGAAGCACATCTATGGTTTTGCTTATTAAGAGCTTTAGAGGTTTCTCCGTAGTAGAGTTTACTATTAACCCAAGTTGCCAGTTACAAAATCAGATTGGTGAAGTGGTGTCAAAAAGGCAATAAAATCCCCTCCAGGAATAAAAACGGAAGAGAAGATGCTAAACGAAATAATTACTGTCTATGCTATCATCGATGACTTGCTGAAGGCCGTTGGGCATGAAGATGATTGTCGTCGAGATATGAAAGATGCAGAAATTATAACAACGGCAGTCTGCGCGGCGATGTTTTTTAATGGGAATCATAGCAAGGCTTGCAGCTATCTGAAAGACCATAATTTGATACCCAATATGTTAGAAAAGTCACGATTTAACCGACGAATACACGGTATCTCGATGCTGATTAATGATTTGTTTCATCAAATGGGAATGATCTTTAAAGAAATTAGTGATTGTACCGAATATCTTTTAGACTCATTCCCTGTACCAATTTGTGATACAGCAGATTTGAGGTTTATGAGGTACAGTAGCAGCAATTAGTAAACCAATTTTTTAGATGCTTTGGATTAACTAGTTTCAGTGCAATTTTAATTAAACCATCAACGACAGATGCACTCTTGGGAGAAAATTGTTTCAGAAAAGCTTTTAATTGTGACCACCAATGTTCAATGGGATTGAATTCAGGAGAATAAGGAGATAGATAAAGAACACTTGCTCCCACCCCTTCAATCAAAGGCTTAATATCTTCGACTTTATGTGCAGGTAGATTATCCATGACAACGACTGCACCAACCCATAATTGCGGAAGTAAAAAATGTTCTACAAAAATTTTATAAGCATCTCCGTCCATTGAGCCATTTAAAGTCATCACAGCTAAAACTTTTTTTAAGCTGATTCCTCCAATTACACTGATTTTTGCTCCCCGGTAATATGGTTTAAAATCATACGCTCTATTGCCGCGCTCGCTTCTCTACGAGACGCTCTGCGAACGAGCATGAGTCCTGGTTAAGCCAAGTAAAACACCCATTTCATCTATAAATACAAGGTCTTCTGGGTCTACTTGCTTTACTTTCTCCCAATACTCTATTCTCAGTTTTTGGACTCTTTCTGTTTTCCCTTGGCTGCTACGCAAAGTCTTTTTTTTCGCGTTAATTCTTGTTTTTGTAATGCACAACACATCACACTTGCGCACACCCAAACGTTGTATTTTTCCCCAAAATATTCGCAATATTCCCATAAAGTTGCGTCTGGGTAAATTTGAACCATTTCGGCTAATTCGCTCCTGAAATCATCTAGCCTACCCTTCATGGCTCCACCTTGCTTTTTGGGTTCTAGATGTCCTTGCACTCTATGAAGCTGGATTAGCTTTTGCACATAGCTTTTTGCTACACCAAATTGCACAGCAACTTTTCTAATTGAAGTACCACCCTTCTCGTAAGTATTTACTATTTTTTCTCGTAAATCGATTGAGTATGCTTTCATTTTAAGTCTTGATGCACCAATACTATGTGTACCTCATTTACCTCGAAAGTGCTGTAAATCCTGCTGGCATTACTCGAACCTTGGAGCTAGATGGATTAAATCTTACCCTAGCCTGGATAGTGGCACTTTGTTTCTAACTTGATTGCTGATCAGGTAAGTCCGCTTGTCAATAGGGTTTGAGACGCGCTAACCCTGAATTCAAAAGTCTCGTCTTTGTTGGCAGATGGAAGATCAGCACCTAAGTCTTGCATGATTGGACGCAACGGCTCAGGTATTTGGTAAACGATACCAAAGTTACGTGCCACTTGATTGCCAACATCGCTTAAAAGTTCTCAACTGCCTCTAACAGAGAATTCGTCTTCTGCAAAGCAAGATATTAAAGCACCGATAGTCATTAGTGAGCCAGCCCTTCTTGCTTTAGAAAATTTATCGTTGATTAACAGCGATGCCTATGATGATCTGCGCCTACGCACTCCTGAAGTGTCAGTCAACTTGGTAGAACCTATCAATTCTGAGATTGCTCCAACAAATGATTTAGAGTTAGAAACTCCATTCCCAGAATTTCAAAATATCGAGATGCCTTTAATAGTAAATGAGGTAGTTACAGACACACCCGAAGATAATTCGTTACCAGTAAATAGCGATAACATTACTGAATCCGAAGTGAAGTTGTTAGAGCCGAGCCAGGCTGAAGCCTCACAAACAAATAATTTAGAAATAAATGAATCATCCTCGACATCTGGTGAAGCCGACAAGCCACCAGCGCCAACATCAAAAGAGATAGAGACACAACAAGAAAGTTTAGAGAAATCCCTCTTGTAGTCAGAAATTCCAATGTTGCCGGAATATCAATCTCTCAACCGCACAGAAGCGATCCTAAAAGTATTGCAAAAACACAAGGGTACTGTATGTCACATAGATTTTGTGGTGCGATCGCTTGGTCTGTTTCATCCTCTGAAGCCATTAAAACAATGTTTGCACGGCTTATGGTTCTTGCCTTATGCTTACCTTTTTTAATTATCGATTGCAGTTGAGAAACTTCATCTTTATTCAAGTCAACAATGTACTTTTTCGCCATGTTACACCCCGTTTTTGGCTATTTTACCAATTAGAGGTTTTACTTAGCAAAGTTACCTTGGCAGACTACTAGATTATATTTATATTCTGCTAAAATCTTCAAGTTCTGCTAAGGCGCTCACCACTCAAAATGGAAGATTCGCAGACTCAAATTTGAGCCAGGATTCAAATTACTCGTTGACCTAAGCTAACCGACAGGATTCCACAACGGCTGATGCACAATGCAAATGTCATACCATTTGCCATGTCATTTCCTGCCCTGCCCCCAAAGGTACAAGCCCAGATTCCATAAATGGAACTTCATCAGGAACGCGCCAAGTCGTTTTGGACAAGGTAATTCGCTCGGTATTACGCGGCAGTTGATAAAAATCTGGGCCATAGAAGCTAGCGAACGCCTCCAGTTTATCCAGGGCTTTCACGCTTTCAAATGCTTCGGCATACAACTCAAGGGCGTGCAGAGCCGAAAAGCATCCCGCGCAGCCACAGGAACTTTCTTTGCTGGTGCGGGTATGGGGAGCGCTATCGGTACCCAGAAAAAACTTCGGATTCCCCGATGTTGCCGCTTGCAACAAAGCCTGACGATGCTCCTCCCGTTTCAAAATGGGCAGGCAATAAAAATGGGGGCGAAGGCCGCCTTTGAACAGGGCATTACGGTTAAACAACAAATGTTGTGGCGTAATTGTTGCCGCGATGGTGTTGGCAGACAGGACATACTGCACCGCATCGGAGGTGGTGATATGCTCAAGCACCACCCGCAGGTTGGGAAATCGCTGCTTGAGGGGGATTAAATGTCGCTCGATAAACACCTTCTCGCGATCGAACGTATCAACATCGTTATCGGTCACTTCCCCGTGCAGTAATAACGGCATGTCCACCTGCTGCATCGCTTCAAAGACGCGATCACCCTTCCGAATATCCGTCACACCGGAGTCTGAGTTGGTCGTTGCACCGGCTGGGTAGTACTTGACCGCTTTGATAAACTGGGATTCTTTCGCCCGGAGAATGTCGTAGGGGCTGGTGTTGTCGGTGAGGTAGAGCGTCATCAATGGCTCAAACTGTTGTCCCTCTGGAATGGCGGCGAGGATGCGATCGCGATAGGCTGCCGCATCTGCCACCGAGCGGATAGGGGGCTTCAAGTTCGGCATGATGATCGCGCGGGCAAACTGACGCACCGTGTAGGGCAGAACCGCTTTCAGTGCTGCACCGTCGCGGAGATGCAGATGCCAATCGTCAGGTCGGGTGATGGTAAGCTTTTGCATCCTTTCATTATAAAACGGCAACAAGGTTCTCATGAAAATAGGGGCGATCATCCTGATTTTGTATGAAGCGATCGCTATCTATGATACTGCACTCAAGTTTGCTCCTAATGACCTCAAAACTCTTAAGCGCAAGGGTTTCGCTCTCGAAAAGCTGTCCGAGCTACAGTTATCTCAACAGCAGTATACAGAGGCTGTTAAGGCTTTAAAGCAAGCGATCGCCTATGATAGTGCCTTTTCTCGATACCACAGTGATGCAATTGATATCAGTTATCACGGAATGATTATTGAAAGATTAGCCGAACTATACTTAACCAACAAGCAGTATACAGAAGCATTCGCAAGTTATCAACAAGCACTTGCTACTTATGAAACTGCCATTCAACTTGCTCCCGTTGACTTTTGTGTTAGTATTCAGATGAATCTCGGTTCTAGTGGGGAACAGCCGCTAGAGGAAACGGGGAAAGTCCGGTGTAAATCCGGCGCTGTCCCGCAGCTGTAAACAAGGCTTGCCTTGGGAGTCAGAATGCCCGCCGAAGTTGACTTGTAAATTTTGTACATCTGCGAGGCACAGATAAGTATTTTTATGAAGATTTATACAACTACTCAGCTTTACGTTCTCATATTCCCACATATCAAGACGCTACAGATTACGACTTTCTATGAGAGGGTAAGCGGTTAATTACCATTACAAATTGTGTCTTGAGATGCAGCGATCGCGATCGCTGCTCAAGATGATAGTATCGTTTGCAAATAGTCACAGGAACAGCGAAATACTGTACTAACTAACAGGTGAAAGTTTTAAAAAAGAGGTAGTAAATGGCATGTATGACCTACATAGTCATGTTCCACTACTGAACAAATGCTTTCCCAATTAAGCATAGAAATTGCTAATTTAGTAGAGTTTTATTAGGTTAATCATCATGCCGAGATTCTATCTTCAGCGAGATGGAAAGATTCCCACTTCTGTTCATCCCTTTGTCAAACAAAGGGCTTTCTCCCAATATAAACACAAGCCCAGTCTACTTTAAGGGAAAATTATTCAAGATGTTCAAAACATTGCAATGTTGATGTATCGGATAATTTATATTGCAATTGCCTCTCTCGGTCAGTTACGACATCGCTGGTCTCATTGGGGACGAGCAGCAATAAGTAAACCGTTAGATCGACTCAAATAGGTGTACAGGAGCATTCAAAAAAATGTCAACTTTATTATATTCTATAATTGGTTTTCTTCTACTTTTAGTAATTGGAATTGCGGCTTATTTCCTAACTGCCCGCAAGTATCAGTCCTCATCCACAGTCGCCAATTCCTACGATCAATGGACAGTTGATGGCATCCTAGAGTTTTATTGGGGGGAACACATTCACCTCGGTCATTACGGTTCGCCACCACGAAGTAAGGATTTTTTGGCTGCTAAATCTGATTTTGTACATTCTATGGTTAAATGGGGTGGAATACAAAAATTACCTCCTGGTACTACCGTTCTAGATGTTGGCTGTGGTATTGGCGGCAGTAGCCGGATTTTAGCGCGAGATTATGGGTTTGCTGTCACAGGGGTTACCATCAGCCCTATTCAGGTGAAACGCGCCCAGGAATTAACACCCCTTGGGCTAAACGCCCAGTTTGCGGTCGATGATGCAATGGCATTGTCGTTTCCAGATGCCAGTTTTGATGTGGTTTGGTCTATTGAAGCAGGCCCCCACATGCCGGATAAAACCGTTTTTGCTAGAGAATTAATGCGGGTGCTAAAGCCTGGGGGAGTGTTGGTTGTAGCGGACTGGAATCAGAGGGATGACCGCCAAAAGCCGCTAAATTTTTGGGAGAAACGAGTAATGCGGCAACTCCTCGATCAGTGGTCTCACCCAGCTTTTTCCAGCATTGAAGGCTTTTCCGAGCTTTTGGCAGGGACAGAATTAGTTGAAGGGGAGGTAATTACGGCAGACTGGACGCAAGAAACCCTTCCTTCTTGGTTCGATTCGATTTGGCAAGGAGTGGCTCGACCAGAGGGATTAGTGCGTTTTGGGCTGTCTGGTTTCATCAAGTCTGTGCGCGAGGTACCGACGCTTTTACTGATGCGTTTGGCGTTTGGTGTAGGGTTGTGTCGATTTGGAATGTTCCGGGCTGTGCGGGCAAACGGAAGCACAGAATTCATGGACAAAAACTTTGCCAACCAAAATCCCTCAACCTTGGTTAGGTAGCGATCGCAGCTATTTATGAATATTTGGATTTTAACTAAGTTTGGGGGTTTAAGTCCCCTAGTTCTAGAGGCAGAACGAATTGAAGCCTAAGCTAAATCCCCGCCACAAAACGTAATTATGAATTATGAGTTATGAATTATCGAATTAAAAGATTTGTAGCAGTTCCAAACAAAGCTATGCGTCTGGTATTACAGGGTGTTGGTAATCGATTTGACTACTTTCATGACCGTCTTTGCCACCCCCAAGAATTCCGTCAAACGCGATTAGTATTGATTGGACGGGAGCTTGAGCAGGTTCGCATTGAGCCATTGCTGCTACGGGAGGAAGTCAATGCGACCATCCAATAGTGTCTGGCAAGGAAATTTTGGCTACTGGCAAAATAGTTTTATTCATAATAATCTGCTGGTCATTGGTTACACAGCATGGAAAGGATTTCAGTCATTTGGACAGGGAGCTGTCTTATGTGATGTGGATACTCAAGTTACTCAGTCGACAATTACAAACTTTGATACAGTTCCCTTCACCCTCCAGTTTCTCCCCTGCGATTTAATTGGGTTTTACTTGCGATCACAATCACTTAGCTCATCTATAATCTCATCCATTTTCCCAGCAGTCGCAACATACAATCCCCATCAAGATATTCTTCTGGTGCTAAAAGTTGAATCTCAGATTGAGGTTACTTTTTTACACCAATTAAAAATTACTCCACCCGATTGCTACGAACAAGTTTGCAAGCGTTGGTCAGAATTTCAACCAAGCTTAATGCCCTAATACTTACTTTATTCCTCAATGCTCAAACCACAATTAAGCAAGATTCCGAAACCTACTCGCTACCAAAATGCGGCGATAGATTATTACATGGGACTCACAAATTCCGACTATCTCCGTTTGTACGAGGTGCGCTATCCTACATTAGGCGGCGCTGTCAAGTCAATGCTACCAGTTATTTCAACTTACCCCAAAAAGAACTTCAGCCGCTAGGAGAAAGTTTTATTTAATGGAAACCGCAGTGAAAAAGTCGGATTTTGTCCTGAGTCCTTACATGAACAGCAGGGACTTGCGGGCAACTTATCAAATTCTGAATACGGTTGTGCCTTATGTGGTTTTATGGTTTTTAGCACACAAAGCAGCTGCTATTTGTTTTTGGTTGCTTGCGCCTACTATAGTTTTGATGACGCTGTTTTCAGCGCGTTGTTTTTCTTTAATGCATGATTGCGGACACTATTCACTCTTTCGTTCAAAAAGGGTTAATCAAATTATCGGTTTTATTCTGGGGGTGATCAACGCGATCCCTCAATATCCGTGGTCAAGAGGACATGCCTATCACCACAAAACTAACGGTGATTGGCAACGCTATCGCGGTCCTAGTGCATTACTCTCTACTGAGGAGTTTGCTCGCCTCAGTCCATCTGCCCAAAGGCGTTATGAATTACTGAGGCACCCATTCATGATCTTTCCGGGAGGTTTTTTCTATGTCGCGATTAAGCCAAGACTCGCCCTGATTGCCGGAATATATGATTTTATCACTCATCTAGTGACTTGCTTGCAGCAAGATCCTTTTATGGATTTACCTCGAATCATCTCCTCTCATAAGTCTAGAAATTGGTACACTGCGGCTGAATTTTGGCATCTCTTGTTCAATAACATTTGTGTAGTTGGCATCTGGATTTTTCTGGGGTATTTACTTGGATTTGGTTTTTTCGTGAGCGTTTACTCAATCACGCTAACTTGTGCTGCGGCAATCCTCATCTGCGTCTTCTTTGTTCAGCACAACTTTGATGGCTCTTACGCCCACAAAACTGAAGGGTGGGACTATCTCGAAGGAGCAATTAAGGGCAGCAGTTATCTGGAGTTACCCACCGTTTTAAAGTGGTTTTCCGCCGATATCGGCTACCATAACATTCATCATCTTTGCGACAGAATCCCCAATTACAACCTCCAAGCTTGCCACAATCAAAATATTCACCTGCTTAGAAGTGCAAAAACGCTGCGAATGGTAGATATTCCTGATTGCTTCAAATACATTCTGTGGGATTGTTCCTCCAATCGCCTCACGTCGATAGCATCGTTTCGTCAAGCGGCACAATCCATCGACTTAGAGAGAGCCAACGAAGCGTAAAGCTTCTATGTTTGCTGGGGTAGTTCCTTTAGGTGAGGAAATACTACAACTAAAATCTCAAATTAATGCATTGATGGCTCGCTACAATTTCCTCAAGCCAGGGATGTTTTTTGTGGATTTAGAAACGGGTAACTATTTTGATATTAGTGGCGACAAAGTATTTCCCGCCGCGAGTACGATTAAGTTCCCAATTCTGATTGCTTTATTTGAGAGAATAGACGCTGGTACAGTCAAACTAAATGACACCTTGGTAATGCGGCGAGACTTGGTTGCAAGTGCCTTTGGATGCTTGCAGTATCAACGTGTGGGAACCAAGTTGACTGTGCTGCAAACCATAAACAAAATGATTAGCATCAGCAACAATACCGCCACAAGTATGATTATTGACCGTTTGCGGAGGACGTTGCATTAATGGAAGCTCTATTAGCGACCTTTGGTGAGGCGTTCGATGAGGTGGAGGCCTATGGAAATCCGCCTGGTGCAGACTACCTGCGGCAACTGCTTGATAGTGACTACTTCATTGCGCTCGCCGCATTGAAAGAAGGTAAGGTCGTTGGCGGTCTCACTTCCTACGAGCTTAAAAAGTTTGAGCAGAAGCGCAGCGAGATTTACATCTACGATCTAGCTATTGCTGCTGCACACCGACGGCAGGGGATCGCAACGGCATTAATTCAGAAACTGAAGAAAGTAGCAGCAGTATGTGGAGCTTATGTCATTTTCGTCCAGGCGGATATCGGTGACGATCCAGCCTGGGCGATCGCGAAGACGTATTGCATTTCGACATACTAGTTAATGGCGGCAATGACAATGCCTAATGCTTATCTGAGTGGTTCATGATTGAGATTTGTGGTGAGCGATTGTCAGCCTTAGCATCAGCCGAGTTCAAGGCTTGGAGTTTAATGGCTTAATGGTATTTGAAGATTTGTTGATGGCGCTGGGCAAAACAAATGTATCGATAGTGAAAGAGAGCGACCCAACTCTTGAAAATTTGCGGTTACTAGATAAAGTTTGGACGGGAGAAAATATGCGAGTGTTTGAATTAATTTCCATCTTGGAAAAAGATGGCGAACGAAATTTTTAATGAACCTGCTGTGCTGTAGTGTAAGCAGGTAATGCGTAGCGATCGCGGATTGATGAAGGGAGATTTCCTTCAATAGCGGTTGCATCACCAACTCTTAAATCCGTTGAAACTACACCGTCATTTTTGCTACCGAATAGGCCAGGAAGCCATTTACCTAACATTACTGTATGTCTCCTGAATTTGCTGAACTTGTTGCCCGATGTAACGATAAATACCGTAGATGCCAATGAACGAAAACATCAAAATAGCAAAAGTTGCAATCACACCTTGAGCCATTAAACCTCGCTGCATTAGCTCCTCAACTCTATTGGCGTTGTTTGATCGCACTCTCGATTCATCAATCAGTTGTTGGAGTATGAGGAATTCTTCTGGTGTCAGGTTTTTTAGTGTCAAGCCGGACAGATTCAACTCGCCGTCCTTCTTCAGGTGAATCAATAATTGTTTTTGACGAGTTTGTTCTTGTTGTTGCTCCATAAAATGCCACGCCCAATACAAGAGTTAATAACAGCAGATTGAGTACTACTGCTAATCCAATGAATTTACTCGGCTGCATCTGAATTGCCAGCAGAGAGATAGAGCGATGCAATCTCCTGACCGAACCGAAAAAAGGCTTCTGGCTCACCCTTATAATCCCTGGCATACTCGGCAATTTCTGCAAGATATTCGTTGGTTACACCATCTAAATCTTCAATAGTTTTTTGCGCTTCTCTATGGGCAAACTCTCTGACTCCCTGGCTAATACCAGTGTTGAAAGCAGAAATCTCTTCTAACTTCTGTTTTGCTTGGTTGGCAAGAGCGATTTTGTAATCGTCCATACCTTCTTGTGCTTTCTTGGTCTTAGCTCTTGGTCTTTTAGCCGCTTTTCCATTTTTCCCATTGCTAGTAGCAAGTGTAGCGGATTGCCCACGCTCAAGAATTATCTGGTCAGCTAGACTCATAGCATCATCATCACTTAATTCATCCCAATCAAATCCACGCTTTTTTAACTCTGCTAATAACTCTTCATCTGAGAGGTTAATGTCATTACCTTGTAACAAAGAACGTAAAACTTCCATCATTAGCTGCTAGCTACGAATGTTCTGATTTTCAGGAAAACTAAATTTGGTTTGAGAAACTAACTTGATAACCCACTTTTGAATTTCATAACTCGTGTAAACTCTATCTACACTAAAAGGGCATTTTATTTCCTGCCCCCAACGGTAAATAGTTGCTACGGAAGGATTTGGCTTTAATCGTTGGAGGGCAAGTCGTAACTCATCACCTTTACAAACCAACTTAGGAAGATTGTCCAAAAAGAAACGATAGCGATTTACATCAGCGATTCTAATAGCTTTATAAGGATTGCGTTTCCTCAATTCGCCATAAGCCTTGACTTGCGACATGAGAGAGATATCGTCTTCGTCCTTTATGTTCAAGCGTTTTTTAACTCTTTGCCAAGTCCGGTCACATACCTTTCTGCCAAATGATCTCTGGTACTCCAACCTCAATCTAGATGCCATTTCCTCCTCTTTTGCGACAAACAAGATTTTTTTTCTTAATCGCTTCTATCCCTTGCTCAATAAGGAATAGGACTCGCCGTGAGAACCTTTAATTGGATTTGATGGTAAGAATTTTATTGGTCATAACGCCCAAACCCCTTTGATGCCGTGAAAATTTGGTTAGTTTTGGCGACAGATTCTCATGGCTTGTCGCTTCATACATATAAAAATACCCGCTTTTGTTGGGCGGGTCATTACTTGATTAACTAATAGTTAATAAACAGGAGTTAGGAGTCAGAATTCAGGAATCAGAATGGTATTAGAGGTGGATTCAATCCTGTACTTTTCTCGTTGACCATACTTCCACCTTGTTTCCTTACCACCAACTTTTATTACTTTGTAGAGTTAGAATACATCGGTTATTCATCTGTTCTTTGGTTAGAAGACCCAACTGACTTGTGACTTGTGACTTCTGACTTGTGACTTCTGACTTCTGGCTCCTGGCTTATGACTCCTGTTTCGACAACTAAGCAACAAGATTTCGTTTAAGTTCATAGAGCCGAGCTATTAAAACGAACTTAAGCATATTTCGTGTTCTCTCAGGCATCCGAGGAAATTTGATGCCGGGGCCCCATTTAATCTGCACTGTTTTGAAAGGTACATCGAGTTCTCTTGAAAGAATTGAACAATACTCTTTGAAAGTTCCGCGTTCGCTCTCAAAGCATTCTACTGACTCTAGAGACATTCCAGTATAAGCAGATTTAATTTGTCTACAAAAAGTTAATGGAGATATATCTGGAATGCGCGTTTTTGGCAACATCTATAAATCCTCCAAGGTTTGTTGGGGGTAGTGCTTCGGCATGAGCGATCGCAGTCTTAACGCGATGCGATCGCTTAATAAATTTATCGAAATAGAAATCAGCAATCAGGAGCCAGGAGTCAGAACACGATTCGTGTATTCCTACCGAAAAAACTCATTTTTGACCGCGAATAAAAAAAACATATTTATTGGTCAACTTTCCCAGTTGTAAGACTGAATTCTCCCTGCTTAATTCTGACTCCTAATTCCTGATCCCTATTGTATTACCATACCGTACCATACAAAAATTTGTATCTATGACGTAAACTACCTTACCATCAGAAAACTAATTGCTTTGCCAAATATGCCGAAACCAGGATTTAAAACCATAACAGTTCCTGATTGGATTATTGAGGAAATTAAGAGACAGCCTGACTATAAAGGGAATCAAGCTGCTACTTTGGGGGCACTTGTTAGGGATGGTGTTGCGGCTCGTAGCGGAGAATTGGAAAACCCAGCAATATTCCTTGCACAAGTACTGAATCACTTACCTAATTGGGATCGACGGGAATCTTGGGAGTTGGCGCTGACTATTTTAAGATGGCTACAAGAAAATGAGCATAATGCTGATTAATCAAATTGATAAAATTGGTTCATAGGTAATTTTGGTGCAATGCTTCCTTTGATAAAACTAATTCGCGGTCAAGATAACACGATTGTGGAGGCAGATTTAGTAGAGCTATCGCAAAAGCATGTCGATGATTATGCCAACAAGTGGAAAGAACAATTGAAATTGCACGGGCAATCAGACAAATTTTGGGACTGGGAGTTTAAACTGGAGTTTGTGATTAATAGACAAGCAAACCGTGAAGGCTATGCGATTGAATACGAAGATGAAACTCAAGGGTTAATGCTGATTGAAACCCAAATGCACGGTTCTCGCCTGGTAGAGGGTAAACGCTTGGTATACATTGACGGTATAGCTACCGCACCTTGGAATCGGGCATATATTCAACGTCCGCCAAAATTAAAAGGTGTTGGGATTGCATTCTTGGCATTTGCCAGAACCCGCAGTATGGAATTAGGGTATGAAGGTAGAGTAGGATTGCATTCACTACCGGGAGTAGAAGAATTTTATGATAGCCAAGGCATGATTGATGCCGGAGAAGATGAAGATTACGACGATCTAGTTTATTTTGAGTATGGAGTTTTCCGTTCTCCTGGATAAGGTAGCAAAGGTAAATAAATGAGTCAGCAAGAACAAAGTGATAATCAAAACACCTTTAACCAAGAAAATGCAGTAAATCCAATGGGTTTGTTATTTGATGAAGAATGGTTGCAAAAAGGTGTTGAAGCTGAGTATAAAGTTGGTGGCAATATTGGAGCTGGATTAGATTGGGGTTCAGCATTTGGCTCCTTAGTGTTCAATCTAGAACTTTTGGGACGTTTTACAACATTGCGTATTTCTCTAAATAGAGAAGTGCGGTTGCTGCTGAATAATTGGAATTTAGGCACAGCTACAAAAATTGCGGTAATTGCTGCAAGAGAAAGAATACTTGAAAATTTTAGATTGCCCACACCAGAGGTAAGAGAATACATACTTGCTACTCTGAAAAATGATGAACTTTATGGTGAAGAATTCATTTCTAATCGAGAGATACTGCGCGAACTGCTTGGGTTGTTGTTAAGACAAGAAGATTGGGAAACCATTGCAGCAGTTGCAGCAGATTCGTTAAAGAAAGAAATTATACATCAAGCTGTTAGTGACAGAATTTCGGCGTGAGTTTGAGAATTAGCCGCTTGACAATTCATTAATTTTTTCTAGCGTGGCAAAACTTACTAGAGAAGAGCGTAAATCCTGTAATCTTGACCTTGTAGCGAAATAATGGTGCAAAAACTTGGCAAGAAAAAGTTTAAAACCAGAGGCAACATCGTTTGAAGTACTCGATTGTGTTCAAAAAAAATGCCCCTTGTGCGGTCAAGCAATGTGGAATGAATACAATAATCCTCGGCATATAAGAACATTAAATGGGGTAGTAGAACTACAGCTAAAAATTCGTCGATGTCGAAATAAGTCATGTCCGCGGTATAAAAGAGCATATCGACCAGAAAAAGAAGGGTCACTCGCTCTACCACAGAACGAATTTGGTTTGGATGTGATTTTATAAGGAGCATTACGCTACCAGGAACATAGAAGTGTTCCTCAAATACACACTCACCTTGAATTAAAGGGTATATGTATCAGTCAACGAACGGTCACGCACCTAATTGACAGATATGACGAGTTACTTTCTTTATGGCTAAAAGATAATAATTGGTTAAAAGCAATAGTGGCTAATCAAGGACGGGTGATATTAGCCATCGATGGAATGCAGCCAGAAATTGGACATGAGGTATTATGGGTAATTCGAGATTGCATATCAGGAGAAATAATACTAGCTAAAACCTTATTATCATCAAGAAATGAAGATTTGGTGGCGTTATTATTAGAAGTAACTAATACCCTAAATGTACCAATTGATGGCGTTGTTAGTGATGGACAACAATCTAAACGCACAAGCTGTTAGGTTAGCATTACCTAGTATTGCTCATGGTTTGTGTCATTATCATTACCTGAAGGAAGCAATTAAACCCATATATGAGGCGGATCGACATGCAAAAAAGGAATTAAAAAAAAGGTTAGAGGACTACGAGACATTGAACGTAGTGTTGTCAATGAAGATAAGGATTTGGCGACTATTATTGAAGATTATTGCTCGGCAGTGCGTAGTTCTATAACCAATGATGGTCATCCACCATTAGAGGCATCTGGATTAAAGTTACAAGAAAATTTGACGCTAATAGAGCAAAGTTTAGAACGGATGGAAAAAAAAGTGCTTTACCAGCACCTTTAGTCAACTTAAAACACCTGATAGCTAAGGGGTTATCTGCGACTGCATCTTTATTTTCACCTGTTATAATTGCATATCAGTGGGAAGATACAAGCTAGTAATATTCTCAATAATAAAATAGGTCTTGATGCTGCTGGAGTTAAACAAAGTTATCAGGAACTATTAACAGAAATGCAGGGTTAGCGCGTCTCAAACCCTATTGACAAGCGGACTTACCTGATCAGCAATCAAGTTAGAAACAAAGTGCCACTATCCAGGCTAGGGTAAGATTTAATCCATCTAGCTCCAAGGTTCGAGTAAT
>JAESFO010000737.1_pt1 | contig 15015 bp, 11 predicted proteins | sample 9269421 | NCBI WGS metagenome assembly JAESFO01 (sample SAMN14502839, study PRJNA617101) | algae metagenome | isolation source: Nostoc desertorum CM1-VF14 and co-occurring heterotrophs from rocky... | place: USA: Clark Mountains, San Bernardino, California | collected 2000-06-05 | reverse complement strand
TCGTTCCCGGGACGGTCATCGGCCCCGGCGAGGCGTCCCGCGAGGTCGATCAGCTCCTCGCGCAACGGCGCCGCCCGCTCGGCGAACCCGGCCTGGGCGCGGGCGTACTCGGCGCGCCCGGCAGGGGTCTCGATCGGCACCGGGTCGAACCCGTGGGCGGACAGGTCGTAGGGGGAGGCCCGCATGTCCAGTTCGCGCACGTCCGCGGCCAGGGCGAAGCAGTCGGCCACGATCTCCGACGGCACCGCCGGGGCGAGCTTGTAGGCCCACTTGTAGAGGTCCATCGTCGCGTGCAGACAGCCCGGCTGCTCCATCTCGACCTGTCGCTCCCGGGTCGGGACGAGCTCGTTGCGCGGGGCTGCGGCGTCGGTGAAGAACCGGTAGGCGTCGTAGTGGGTGCAGCTGATCCGTGCCGACTCGACGACGGCGTCGGTGCCCGCCCGCCCGAGGCGCAGCGGCACCGTGTCGCGGTGCCGGGCGTCGTCGGTGCGGTAGACCATCGCCCACTCGTGCAGGCCGAAGCAGCCCAGCCGGGGCGCCCGGGAGCGGGTCGCGGCGAGCAGCCGGTGCACGAACGCCGCCGTCGTCCGCAGCCGCGCCGGCGCCGCCGCGGGGTCGAACAGCACCGTGCCGTCGGGCCGGGTGACGTGGCCGGGGCGGTCGGCGAGCTCCGCGGCGTCGGCCAGCGCCACGCCGGGGCCCGGGTCCCAGCGCTCCAGCTGGGCGGGGCGGTGGAAGTAGTAGGTGAACAGGAAGTCCCACACCGGGTGCGGCTCGCCGCGCCGGCGCCGCTCGCGGTGCGGCACGGTCCACACCGCGACCCGCTCCCGGTGCGCCGCCGCCCGCGCCCGCCACGCGGCGCCGTCGAGGACGGGCACGGCGGTGGTGGGCGCGGACGGGGTCGGCACGGTGTCCGACGGTACGACCCGCCCGGGTCAGGCCGGGGTGCCGGGGGCGTGGGTGGCGTCGCGGACGCTGCCGACGAACGCCTCGGTGAGGTCCTCCATGGTGACCACGCCGACGGTGGTGTCGCGTTCGTCGACGGCGCGGGCCAGGTGTGCCCGGGCCGCCCGCAGCGTCGCCAGCGCCTCGTCCAGGCGGGCCGAGGCCGGGACCGAGGGCAGGCTGCGGACCCGCTGCGGCGGGATCGTCGCCGACTCGGAGTCGGCGAGGTCCAGCACGTCCTTGACGTGCAGGTACCCGGTGAGCCTGCCCTGGGCGCCGCGGATGGGGAAGCGGGAGTACCCGGTCCGCTCCACGGCCGCGGTGAGCGCGGAGACCGTCGTCGACCCGCCGGGGCCCGCGTCGAGGCAGACCAGGTCCTCCAGCGCGACGACGACGTCGGAGACGGTCGCCTCCGCGGAGGACAGGGTCCGCTCGATCCGGGAGCTCTCGGAGTCGTCGAGCAGGCCCTCCCGGCGCGAGTCGCCCAGCATCTCGGCGAGCTCGCCGGTGGTGAACGCGGTCTCCAGCTCGTCGCGCGGGGTCACCCCGACCAGGCGCAGGGTGCCGTTGGCCATCGCGTTGAACAGGTCGATGAACGGGCGGGTGACCCGGGTCCACACCAGGAACGGCGGGACCAGCAGGATCGCCGCGCGCTCGGGGCCCGCGATCGAGATGTTCTTCGGCACCATCTCGCCGAGCATCATGTGCGCGACGACGACGATCATCAGCGACACCGCGAACGCGACCGGGTAGGCGAACGCCTCCGGCACCCCGACGGCGGCGAGCGGCCCGTCGATGAGGTGCGCGACGGCGGGCTCGCCGAGCCGGCCGAGCAGCAGCGAGGCGATGGTGATGCCCAGCTGGGAGGCCGCGAGCATCCGGGACAGGTCGTGCGAGGCGTCGAGCACCCGCCGCGCCCCGGCGGACCCGTCGTCGGCCATGGCCTCCAGGCGGTCCTTGCGGGCCGAGATCAGCGCGAACTCCGCGGCGACGAAGAACGCGTTCACCCCGAGCAGGGCGACGGCGGCGAGCAGTGCGAGCAGGTCGTTCACGCCGGCACCGCCCCGGACGCGGCCGTGCGCTCGTCGGCGCCGCGGGTGACGCGGACCTCGGCGACCCGGTTGCGGTCGCGGCGCAGGACCTCGAGGGTCCACCCGTCGACCACGACGGTGTCCCCGACGTCGGGGATCCGGCCCAGCCGGGCCACGACCAGCCCGGCGAGGGTCTCGTACTCCCCGTGCGGCATCCGGAAGCCGGTGGCCTCGTCGACCTCGTCGTCGCGCATCAGCCCGGACAGTGCCCAGACCCCGTCGCCGAGGCGGCGCACCCGGTTCTGCTCGCCGCGGTCGTGCTCGTCGCGGACGTCGCCGACGATCTCCTCCACCAGGTCCTCCATGGTCACCAGGCCCGCGGTGCCGCCGTACTCGTCGACGACGACGGCGGTCTGCAGCCCGGCCGCCCGCAGCCGGGTCATGAGCTCGTCACCGTCCAGCGACGACGGCACGGTCTCGACCGGCCGGGCCAGGTCCCGCACGGCGGTCTCGGCGCGGCGGGCCGGCGGGACCGAGAACGCCTGCTTGACGTGCACCAGCCCCAGCGGGACGTCCGGGTCGCCGTCCACGACCGGGAACCGGGAGAACCCGGACCGGCGGGCCAGCGCCACCAGGTCGGTCACGGTGTCGGTGGCGTCGATGGTCTCCACCCGCACGCGCGGGGTCATCAGGTCCTCGGCGACGCGGTCGGTGAAGCGCAGCGAGCGCTCCAACAGCACCGCGGTGCCCGGGTCGATGCTGCCGCTCTCGGCGCTGGCCCGGACCAGCGAGCTCAGCTCGCCGGGGGAGCGGGCCGAGCGCAGCTCCTCGGCGGGCTCGATCCCGAAGCGGCGCACGATGGCGTTGGCCGCGGTGTTCAGGCCGGTGATGAGCCAGCGGAACGCCGCGGCGAACCCGGCCTGCAGCCACACCACCGAGCGCGCCACCTCCATCGGGTGGGCGATCGCGAGGTTCTTCGGGACCAGCTCGCCGAACACCATCGACAGCACCGTCGCCAGGACCAGCGACAGCACGGTGGCAGTGCCCGAGGCGATCCCGGCGGGCAGCCCGACGGCCTCCAGCACCGGCCGGATCAGCTCGGCGACGGCGGGCTCGGCGATGTAGCCGGTGGCCAGGGTGGTGGCGGTGATGCCGAGCTGGCAGCCCGACAGCTGGAACGACAGTCCGGCGTGCGCCCGCTGCACCGAGCGGGTCCGCCGGTCGTCGCTGCGGGCCACGGCGGCGTCGATGCGGCTGCGCTCGAGCGCGGTGAGGGAGAACTCCGAGGCGACGGAGACGGCGGTTCCCAGGGTGAGCGCGACGACCGCGAGCAGCCCGAGACAGGAGAGCAGGACGGACACGGAGCTCAGGGCCTCCATCAGGGAGAAACGGTGCACGACGATACGGCCGCCACGCCCGGCCCGCCCGACGGGAGCTGCGAGTGATCTCACGGCGTCCCGACGGTGATCCGGGCCGCGACCGGGGTCTAGGTTGGTCAGCCATGACCACGGCGACGTCGCCCTCCGCACCGCTCCCCGCGCCACCGGGTCCCCCGGACGGCCGCCGGGGGCCGGTGGCCGGGGCTCCGACCGCGGCGCAGCGGTGAGCGCCCCGCAGCCGACGCCCCCGTCGGAGCGCGCGACCCCCGCGGCCGCGGCGCCCCCGCAGTACGGCGGCCGGCGCAGCTCCGGGCTGGCCCGGGGCAGCGCCTCACCGTTCGTGGACTTCGACCGCCGCTCCTGGGCGCAGCTCGCGTCCTCGACCACGGTGCCGCTGTCGGCCCAGGAACTCGAGCAGCTGCGCAGCTACGGCGACTTCGTCGACCTCGACGAGGTCCGCGAGGTCTACCTGCCGCTGTCGCGGCTGCTCAACCTGCACGTCGAGGAGGGCGGGCGGCTCTACCGGGCCTACCGGCGCTTCCTCGGCTCGGGCGGGGCCCGCACCCCGTTCGTGATCGGGATCGCGGGCTCGGTCGCGGTCGGCAAGTCGACCACCGCGCGGCTGCTGCGCCTGCTGCTGGCCCGCTCCCCGGAGCACCCCGACGTGCAGCTGGTCACCACCGACGGGTTCCTCCACCCCAACGCCGAGCTGCAGGCCCGCGGGCTGATGGAGCGCAAGGGCTTCCCGGAGTCCTACGACCGCCGCAAGCTGCTGCGGTTCGTCTCCGAGATCAAGGGAGGCCGCCCCGAGGTGACCGCCCCGGTCTACTCGCATCTGGTCTACGACATCGTGCCCGACTCCCAGCTCGTGGTCCGCAGCCCCGACATCCTCATCGTCGAGGGTCTCAACGTGCTCCAGCCCGCGGTCGCGGGCGCGCTGACCGTGTCGGACTTCATCGACTTCTCGGTCTACGTCGACGCCGCCACGGCCGACGTCCGCCGCTGGTACGTGGAGCGGTTCCTGCGGCTGCGCGAGACCGCGTTCCGGGACCCGCAGTCGTTCTTCCGCCGCTACGCCGAGCTGGACCACGACGCGGCCGTCGCCCGGGCCGAGCACATCTGGGCGACGATCAACCAGCCCAACCTGGAGCAGAACGTGCTGCCCACCCGCTCGCGGGCCAGCGCGGTACTGACCAAGGGGCCGAACCACGACGTCACGCGGGTGCGGCTGCGCAAGCTCTGACCAGTGCCGGGACCAGGGCGTCGGCGGCCTCGCCTACCCGGGCCGCGGAGCAGGTCTCGTCGGTGACGTGCGCCAGCTCGGGGTCGCCGGGCCCGTACACCAGCACCGCCGGGTCCCCGAGCGCCGGGACGAGCACCGACGCGTCGGTGAAGTAGGACGCGAACGCCGCCGGCCCGCCGTACCCGAGCGCCGTCGCGGCCGCGGCCGCCCGCGGGTCGGCCGGGTCGGTCCCGACGGCGGGCAGGTCCAGGCGGACCTCGACGTCCGGGACGCCGCGGTGGGAGGTGGCGGCCAGCGCGGCGCGCGCGATCCCGGCCACCTCGTCGCGGGCGGTGGCGGCGTCGAGGCCGGGGACCAGGCGCAGGTCGACCTCCAGCTCGGCGCGGTCGGGCACCAGGTTGGGCTGCAGCCCGGCGTGCAGCGTCCCGGGGTTGGCCGTGGCGGCGCCGTGCGTCGCGCTGACGGGCCAGGTGTGGTCGTGCAGCGCCGCCGCGACCCGGCCGAGCGCGACGAGTGCGTTGTCGCCCAGCTCGGGGCGCGACCCGTGGGCGCCGACCCCGTGCTGCACCAGCCGCAGCCACAGCACGCCCTTGTGGCCGTGCAGCACCCGGTTGGCGGTCGGCTCGGCCACCACCAGCAGCGGTGACGGCTCCAGGCCGGCGAGCAGGCGGGCGCCGTCGCCGCCGGTCTCCTCGCCGAAGGTGAACACCAGCTGCAGCGGGGTGGCCGGGTCGCTGCGCAGCGCCGCGACGACGAGCGCCGCGACCCCGGCTTTCATGTCGGTGCTGCCGCGCCCACGCAGCCTCCCGTCGACGACGTCACCGGCGTGCGGGTCGAACGACCAGCCCGCCGGGTCGGCGGGGACGGTGTCGAGGTGCCCGGTGAGGGTCACCGGCGGACGGCCGTCGCCGCGGCGCGCCACCAGGTTCGCCCGCGCCGGATCGGCCGGGTCGGGCTCGGTCCGCACGGTGAAGCCGCCGTCGTCGAGCAGGCCGGCGAGCAGGTCGGCGGCCGCGCGCTCCCCGCCGCCCCGGGTGTCGAGGGTGATCAGCGAGCCGGCGAGTGCGACGGGGTCGGGGGTCTCCATCTCCGCGACCCTTCCACGACCCCGCCGCCTCCGAGGGCCGATGCCATTGCTCATCACTTCTTTGGCAGAATGGGGCGATGGGTGAGGGATCGGGCAGCGAGTCCGGCGGCTCCGGCGGCACCGTGGTGTCGAGCCGCTTCGAGACGAGCGACGACGAGGTGGCATCCCGGCTGCGGCTGGCCGTGGGCCGGCTGAACCGCCGGATCCGCATCGACGGCTCCGAGTCGCTGCCGCCGTTGCAGCTGTCGACCCTGGTCACCGTCGAGCAGCACGGCCCGCTGCGCCTGTCGGAGCTGGCCCGCCGGGAGGGAGTGACCGCACCGACGATGTCCCGGGTGCTGTCCGCGCTGGACGACCAGGGCATGGTCGAGCGGGCGGCGGACCCGGGCGACGCCCGCGGCGTGCTCATCTCGATCTCCGCCGACGGACTCGACCGGCTGCGCGAGGTCCGTAGCCAGCGCACCGCGCTGGTCGCCCGCCGGCTCGACCGGCTCGACGCCGCCCAGCGCGCCGCGCTGGAGGCCGCGCTGCCCGCGATCGAGGCCCTGATCGTCGCCGACGACGACTGAGCGCTGCCGGGTCCCCTCAGGCCTCGGCGCCGTCGACGGTGACCACGACCCGGGAGCCGTCGTCCCGGCTGCCGCCCGCGACGGACCGCAGTCCCGCGACCCGCGCCGACTCCGGCAGCGGGTCGGGGTAGTGCCAGAACACCTCGGCCAGCCGGGTCCCGCCGGGCAGGTCGGCGTGCTCGTAGTGCGCCTCGCCCTTGTAGGGGCAGCGGGTGCGCAGCCCGCTCGGCGTGGTCGGGACGGCGACGTCGGCGGCGGGCAGGTACCAGCGGTTCGGCAGCCCGGTCTCCGACAGCACCCACGGGTGCTCCGAGCGGGCCAGCACCGTCTCGACGCCGTCGGTCGCGACGTGGGTGACCACGACCTCGCGGTGGGTCGGGCGCACGTCGACCCGGGTGTAGGGGTCGGTGAGGTGGGCGAAGACCTGCTCGTCCTCGTCGTACCAGGCGTCGGCGGCGTTCCAGTACACCGCGGCGAGCCCGCGCAGCCAGGATGCGGCCGCGACGGGCTCGGGGTAGTGCCAGACGGCGTTCTCGGCGGTCCGGTCGCCCACGACGAGCGACCGGTAGGACGCGTCGCCCTTGAACGGGCAGTGCGTGGTGTGGCCGGTGGCGACCAGCACGTCCTGGTCGAGGTCGGTCTCGGGGACGTAGAGCACGGGCAGCAGGTTCGACTCGTGGACGAGGAACCCGCCGCGGGTGTCGAGCACGGTGCGCCCGGCGAACTCCGCCCGCACCCGCCTCGGGAACGGATGCATGAGCAGCTTGTGCGGCGGGCCGTCGATCGCGTAGTTCACCGTGGTCGGCGCGTACGGCGACAGCGGGCCGTCGGTGCGGGTCAGTCCCATGTGGCCTCACCTCGTGGGTGGTCGTGCGGGTCGGTACCCACACAACCACCCACGGGGCGAACCTGCCACGGGGCTACAGCGAGAGCTGCACGTCGTAGTCGCCGATCCAGGTGTTCAGGTCGATGATGCGCTCCAGCTGCATCCGGCGGCCCATCGAGTTGGCCTCGTGCCCACCGCCCTCGTCGAGCCGGCGCCGCACCGCCGCCCGGTCCACCAGCGGCGCGACGGGCGCGTCGTCGCCCTGCCCGACGATCTCGGCGACCTGGTCGCGCAGCGACTTCTCGTAGGAGTCGTCCTGGGTGGAGGGGTAGGGGCTCTTGACCCGCTGGACCACCGACTCGGGCAGCAGATCGGAGGTGGCGTGGCGCAGCAGCGACTTCTCGCGCCCGTCGAAGGTCTTGTGCGCCCACGGTGTGCCGAAGACGTACTCGACGAGGCGGTGGTCGCAGAACGGGACCCGCACCTCGAGCCCGACGGCCATGCTCATCCGGTCCTTGCGGTCCAGCAGCACCGGCAGCCATCGGGTCAGGTAGAGGTAGCAGATCTCGCGCATGCGGCGCTCGTGCGGGTCGTCGGCGGCCGGGCCGGTCAGCTCCGGCACCTCGGCGAGCGCGGCCCGGTACTGGTCGTCGAGGTAGCCGGGGACGTCGAGCTTGTCCCACAGGGCCCGGTCGAACAGCCCGGGGTCGGACTGGTCGGCGTTCATCATCCGCCCGGCCAGCCAGGGGAAGGTGTCCGCGGCGACGGTCTCCGGGTCGTGGAAGTCGCGGTAGCCGCCGAACACCTCGTCGGCGGACTCCCCGGACAGCGCGACCGTGGACTCCGTGCGGATCGCGGAGAACAGCAGGTACAGCGACGAGTCCATGTCGCCGATGCCGGCGGGCAGGTCGCGCGCGTGCACCGTGGCCCGGCGCACGGCCGGGTCCATCATGTCCTCGGTGCGCAGCACGATGTCGCGGTGCGCGGTCCCGACGTACTCGGCGACCTCGTGCACGTAGGGGGAGTCGGGGGTGCCGCGGGCGTCGTCGGCGACGAAGTTGTCGGCGTAGCCGACGAAGTCCACCGCGAAGGACCGCACGGTGCCGTCGACGTGCTTAGCGGCCAGCGCGGTGAGCGCCGAGGAGTCCAGCCCGCCCGAGAGCAGCGTGCACAGCGGGACGTCGGCGTAGAGCTGGCGCAGCGCGGTGTCCTCGAGCAGCTCGCGGACGTGGTGCACGGTGGTGTCGACGTCGTCGGTGTGCCCGGTGTCGGTGAGCTGCCAGTAGCGCTCCTCGCGGACGCCGCCGTCCCGCGAGACCCGCACGACGCAGCCGGGCGGGACCTCGCGCATGCCGCGGAACACCGCGTTGGACATGTCGGAGACGAACGCCAGCGCCCGGCGCAGGCCCTCGGCGTCGACGACCCGCTCGGCCTCGGGGTTGGCCAGGATCGCCTTGGGCTCGGAGCCGAACAGCACCCCGTGCGGGGTGGGGTAGTAGTACAGCGGCTTGATGCCCAGGCGGTCACGCACCAGCACCAGCTCGTTCGTGCCGGAGTCCCACAGGGCGTAGGCGAACATGCCGTTGAGCCGGCGGGCGACCTCCCGTGGGTCCTTCGCACCCCACTCGCGGTGCGCCCGCAGCACGACCTCGGTGTCGCTGGAGGTCCGGAACCGGTGCCCGGCGGCGGCGAGCTGCTCGCGCAGCTCGCGGAAGTTGTAGGTCTCGCCGGAGTAGACCATGTGCAGGGCGGGGGCCCCGCCCTCGTCGAGGGTCATCGGCTGGCGGCCGCCCTCGATGTCGATGACCGCGAGCCTGCGGTGGCAGAGCGCCGCGGGACCCTGGGCCCACACGCCCTGCTGGTCCGGTCCGCGGCAGGACATCGTCTCGTTCATCGCCGCGAGGGTGCGGGCGTGCTCGTCCGCCCCCAGGTCGTGTCGGTAGTCGATCCAGCCGCAGATTCCGCACACGGTTGAGCGCCTCCTCGATCTCGTGGCCCGGGCCGCGCCGCCCGGTAAGATCGATTGCAACGCTAATGATTGCGAGGCGCAACACGTGGGTAACGCGACGTGGGCGCTCCGTCCGGTGACGGGCGGTTCGTCCAGCGCTTTCGACGACGGGCGTCGCTGATCACACCCGTTCGGCGCAGCATCGTTGCGTGAAGGCGCACGAACCTTTCGATCCGCTTACGTGATTGCGATCGTCAATGTTGCAGTTCGCAACGTGTGTAGCATGCGAATCATGACGGAACGTCCGATTGGCCCGATTGACGACGACGCAACCGTGGCGACCGGCGGTCTCGCCACGGCGACCCAGGACCCGCTGCACTCGCTGGAGAAGCAGATCACGCTGCTGGTCCGGCGCACCATGGAGTCGGTGTGGTCCCACGGCTACGGCGCGAACGACGCCGTGGACCGCTACACCTACCCGGTCCTCATGCTGCTCGACGACGAGGGCGCCCTCTCGCTCACCGCGCTGACCGGCAAGCTGGGCGTCTCCAAGCCCACCGCCAGCCGCCAGGTCTCGCGCCTGTCGCGGGCCGGCCTGGTCGACGTGTCCCCGCACGAGCGCGACCCCCGCTCGGTCAGCGTCACCCTGACCCCGGCCGGCCTCGCCGCCCGGGAGCAGGTCCGCGAGGCCCGCCTGGCGCCGCTGCGCGAGGTCATCGCGCACTGGCCGACCCACGACCGCGACTCCCTGGCCGAGCTGCTCGACCGGTTCAACACCGACCTGGACCTCTTCGTGCGCTGACCCCGCTGCACCTGACCGCGCGCGCCCCCGTGCACCCGCTGCTCCGCCGGGCCCCACCCGGGTGATGCGATAGTGGGCAGTCCGGGTGGCCGCACCCGGAGCGAGTTCGGGGGTGAGGACGGGCGTGGACGCGCTGGTGGCGCTCGTCGCCGGGGTTCTGGAGGGCATCCGTGGGCTCGGTGTGCCGGACGTGTGCCCGGGGGACTGGGCCTGGTCGGTCACCGCGCTCGGCGCGCTGACGGGGCTGCTGCCCACCGCGGGTGCGGCGCTGGTCGCGCTGCTGCGCCGGGGGATCGGCTCCGGGGCCTCGTCGGGCTACGGCTCGGCCGAGTCCGTCCTGCTGGCCGGGATCGGTGTGCTGTCGGCGGGCCTGCTCCCGCTGGCGGTGTTCGTCGGGGCGGGCGGGGTGTTCAGCCGTGCCACCGCCGGCGTGCCGGCCGTCCCCGGGCTGAGCCCGTCGGCCACGTCGTCGATCCGGGTCGAGACCTGCAGCGTCGTCGGGACCCAGAGCAGCTACCTGGGCCGCGGCACCGTGGCCGGGTCCATCGGCGGGGACGTCGTCACCTCGGTCACCTCCGTCGCCCTGCTCGGCGTCGTGCCGCTGCTCGCGACCGTGCTCGTCGCGGTCCAGGCGCGCACCGCGCTGCGTCGCGGGCCCCGCTGGCCCGCCAAGTTCTTCTGGCTCCCGCTGTTCGCGCTGATCGTGCTGACCGGCGGGGTCCCCGCGGGCACCGCCGAGCACCTGTGGGTCGGCATCCTCGCCGCGAGCCTGGCCGGGGTGCTGATCGTCCCGCTGTTCCCCGCACCGTCGCGGGCGACGGTCGAGCGGATCCGCGCCGGGCGCGACGCGCCGCCGCGCCGCGCCGAGCCGCCCGCCGCGGGACGCACCGGCACCGGGTCGTCGCGGGCCGGGCGCGGTGGCGGCGACGGGCTCGCCCCGCAGTCCGGCGCCGCCGCGACGCCCAGCGTCGCCGAGCGCCTCGCCCAGCGCTTCTCCGCCCGCGAGACCCCGGGCACCGCCGGGGCCGACGGCGCCCGCGGGCCGTCCTCGGTCGAGCAGTCCGCGCCCTACGCCGGGTTCGCCGCCGCGCCCCGCCCGCCGTCCGGGTACGGCGCGCTGCCGCCCGCCGGGTACGCCCCCGGCCCGGCCGGGCGCCCGCCCGCCGGACCGCCGCCGTTCACCGGCCCGGCCGCGCATCCCGCCGCGGGTCCGCTGCGCGGCCCGGTGCCGGGAGCGGCCCGCGGCCCGGTCTCCGGTGCGGGGCGGCCCCCGGCGGGGCCGCCGCGCCGGCCCACGCTCGTCGCACCCGTGGCGGGCGGTCCGCCGCGGGCGCCCCGGTTCCGACTGATGCGCCGCCTCGGTGCCGGTGGTTTCGGTGGGGTCTGGCTGGCCCACGACGCCAAGCTCGGCCACACCGTGGCGGTCAAGTCCGCGCACGCCGCGGACCCGGAGACCGAGGAGCGCATCCGCCGGGAGGCCGCCGCGCTCGGCGCGCTGCGCCACCCCTGCTGCGTGCAGATCCACGACCTGCTGCACGCCTCGTCCGACCCGGGCCTGCAGGGCATGGACGGGCTGGTCATCGTCATGCAGTACGTCGACGGCATGTCCCTGGGCCAGCTCGTCGGCGAGCAGGGCCCGGTGGACGACATCTCCGCGGCCCGCATCTGGACCGGCATCGCCGGGGCCCTGCACACCGCGCACCGCGCCGGGGTGCTGCACCGCGACATCAAGCCGGGCAACATCGTCGTCGACCCGCAGGGCCACCCGCACCTGATCGACTTCGGGATCGCGCGCAAGCAGGGCGACTCCACGCTGACCCAGACCGGCTACGTCCTGGGCACGCCGGACTACCTGGCGCCGGAGGCCGCGGCCGGGAAGCCCGCCTCGCCCGCCTCCGACGCCTGGCAGCTCGCGGCGGCGGTGTCGTTCGCGCTGAGCGGGCACCCGCCGCGCGGGGAGTCCGCCGACGCCGTCGCCGGGCTGCGGGCGGCCGCGGCGGGGGCGAAGCTGACCCACCTGCCGAGCCGGACCGCGCACCTGGCGCTGCTCAAGCAGGCGATGCGCACCGAGCCGCACCGGCGCCCGGACCTGCCCACGGTGCAGGGCAAGCTCGACGGCTGGCTGCGCCGCCACGGGCACCGCGCCGACGGCCCGGTCACCGCGATGCTGGAGTACCGCCGGGGCTGAGGGCCCGGTCGGCCCACGGCGCTGCGCAGGGCCGTGGGCGGACCGCTCAGAGCCAGGCCTGGACGAACAGCCGCAGGGCCAGGCCGAGGCCCGCGACCGCGATGCCGATCCGGACCAGGCGGGCCGGGAGACGCCGGGCCACGACCGGGCCGAGCCGGCCGCCGATGAGCAGGCCCAGGGCCAGTGCGGGCACCGCGGCCCACGCGACGTCGCCGAAGACCGCGAAGCCGACCGCGGCGACGGCGTTCGCCGCCCAGGTCAGCACGTTCTTCAGCGCGTTGGCCCGCAGCAGCGTCGCGCCCGGCAGCGACAGCGTGAGCGCCAGCATCATCACCCCGGCCGCGGCGCCGAAGTACCCGGCGTAGACGGCGACGCCGAACACCCCCACCGCGACGCCCCGCCCGGGCGGTCGCGGTTCGGCCGCGGGCCGGGGCGGGCGCAGGAGCAGCAGTGCCGCGACCGCGACGAGGAACGGCACGATCCGCTCGAAGCCGCCGGCCGGGGTGAGCAGCAGCAGCCCGGCCCCGGCCGCGCCGCCGAGCAGCGCCGGGCCGATCCAGCGGCGCAGCTGCGGCCCGGCGCCGCGCAGCTCCGGGCGGGACCCGGCGACCGCGCCCGCCCCCTGGAACAGCATGCAGACGGTGTTGGTGATGTTCGCCGTCGTCGCGGGGAGCCCGACGGCCAGCAGCGCGGGGTAGGAGAACAACGACGCGAGGCCGGCGACGGCGCCGATCAGGCCGGCCGCGACGCCGGCACCGAACAGCGTGAGCAGCTGCCACGGGGTCACGGACGGAGCATCTCGTTGTCGATGCACAGGACCCTACCCGCCGCCCGGTGAGGGGCACGACCACGTCACAATGGCGCCGATCGGAGCAGCGACCTGCGTCGGAACGGGGGTCACGGTGGTGGGGCCGCGCGAGGCCGGGGTGGGTGCCGCCCTGCTGCTCGTGCTCGCGGGCTGCGGCACCGCGGGCCCCGACGTCGCTGCCCCGCGCCCGCCCGCCCCGGTCCCCACGGCCGCGACGACCCCGCCCCCGGCGACCACCCCGTCCGCCCCGGCAGACGACGGCGGCCCGGCCGGTCCGTGCACCGGCGACACCCTCGACGTGTCCGCCACCGCACCACGCACCGACGGGCCGGCCGCCGTCGCCGACCTGGTGTTCCGCAACACCGGCAGCGCCCCCTGCATGCTCGACGGCTACCCCGGGGTCGCGTTCGTGGCGGGCAACGAGGGGACCCGCGTCGGGCCGCGGGCCGCGATCGACGGTCCCCGGGCGCGGGTGCGGCTGGCCCCGGGGGCCGTGGCGACGGCGCCGCTGCGGGTTCGGGCGACCACGTCGTACCCGGAGGCGGACTGCGCACCGGAGCGGGCGCGCGGACTGCGGGTCGCCCCGCCCGGGGGCAGCGGCGGGACGTTCGTGCCGCGCCCCGGCCCGGTGTGCTCCGCCGACCCGGCGCCGCCGCAGGCCACGGTGGGGTCGGTCGCGGCCCGGTAGGGATCGGCGGGGAGCCCGGTCAGGCGGGGTCGGTGGTGTGCAGGGCGAACCACAGCTCGGCGCGGACGCCGGGGGAGTCGAGGTCGCGCTCCAGCAGCGCGCCGGCCCGGGTGATGCGGGCCCGCAGGGTGTGGCGGTGCACCCCGAGCCGGGACGCGGCCGGGTCCCACTGCCCGTGGTGGGCCAGCCACTCCCGCAGGGAGGCGACCAGGTCGCCGCGCCGCTCGCTGTCGTGGCGGACGAGCGGGGCCAGCACGGCGTCGGCGAAGGCGGTGGCGTCCTCGGGGCGCACCAGTGAGGCGAGCCCGCTGCCCGCGAGGTCGGCGAAGCGCAGCACCGCCCGGTCGCGGCGTTCGGCGGCGTCGAGCGCCCGGCCCGCCTCGCGCAGTGCGCGGCCCAGCTCACCGACCGGGGCCGGCGTCGACACCCCGGCCCGCACCCCGCGCACCCGTCCGGCGACCTCCAGCACCGCGGGTACCGAGCCGGCGCCGACGAGCGCGGCCACCTGCCCGTCGAGCTCGGCGTGGAAGGCGACCCCGGGGGCCCGTTCCAGGGCGTCGAGCAGGAGGTCCGGCGGCGCACCGGTCGCCCGCCCGCCGAGCGCGACCGCGACCAGGTCCCCACCGGGCAGCGGGCCCCAGGTCTCGGCGAGCACGTCCTCGGCGCCGCAGCCCGGCAGCGTGGCCAGCGCCCGCAGCACCGCGGTCCGCACCCGGCGCTCGGCCCGCCCGGCCGCGGCGCTGCGCGCGTGGGCCAGGGTCAGCACCGACACCGCCGAGCCGATGAGCTGCCGGTCGACCGGGGTGAAGCGCCGGTCCCGCCCGACGACGAGCACCGCGGGCCCGATCAGGCGCACCGGCTGCAGCACGACCTGCCCGTCCCCGACGGCGACGGTGACGCTGGACGGCCCGGGGTGGTCCCGCACCCGGTCGATCTCGGCGCGGAGCAGGACCGCGCGCCGGGCCGCCCCGGCGGGCGCGGACCGGCGGACCCGGCCGTCGGCCCCGGAGATCAGCGCCCAGGAGCCGAGACGCTCGGTGAGCCGGTCCAGCACCCGGGCGGTGCCGGTGTCGGGGTCGTCCTCGCCCAGGGCGGCGGCGGTGAGCGCCCGCTGCGCCTCGTCGGTGCGGACGACCTCGGCGTAGCGGTCAGCGGCGCGGGCCTCGGCGACGGCCTTGGTCAGCGCCAGGAACGGGGTGCGCTCGGGGATCTCCAGCAGCGCCAGCCCGGCCCGCGCGCAGGCCTCGCGCAGCGCGGGGAGCAGGTCGTCGTGTCCCAGACCGCAGCCGAACCCGAGCCCGGCGAGGCCGTGCCCCACGAGCCGGTCCACGTAGCCGGCCGGGTCGGGCGCCGGTCCGAGCCCGGTGGTCAGCAGCAGTTCGTCGCCGTCGAGATAGGGCGTCGGATCGGACAGTTCGCTCGAATGCACCCACGTGAGCGGTCGATCCTGATCCGCGGACGGACACGCGAGACGCAGTCCGAGACTGCGGCTCGAACACAG
>JAESFO010000735.1_pt1 | contig 15024 bp, 8 predicted proteins | sample 9269421 | NCBI WGS metagenome assembly JAESFO01 (sample SAMN14502839, study PRJNA617101) | algae metagenome | isolation source: Nostoc desertorum CM1-VF14 and co-occurring heterotrophs from rocky... | place: USA: Clark Mountains, San Bernardino, California | collected 2000-06-05 | reverse complement strand
TTGATAATGGCTATTTTGTACTTACTTTGTTTACCATCATACATTTCAATTGATGATGTATCAAAAAATGTCTTATATCAAGCGATGTGAATTGATTTTTTATTGTTTGTGAGAAATTTGCGTTTAATTGGTGGACTGTCTGAAATCAATCCCAGTCTTAGGACTTTAAATGTTCTTGAAAATATGAAAGCACTACCAAAAGTGAAAGAAGAGATAGAATATGTAAAGCAACAAACTTCTTCTTCAAAAGTTTTGCTAAACGAAAAGTTTACTGGCCAAGCGCTTGGGCAACAGTTGAGTAGTTTTAACTTTCCTATTGTTCATTTAACTACTCACGCTCAATTTAGCTCTGAGGCTAAAAGGACAATGTTCTTTACTTGGGACAAAGCGATTAACGCACTAGAGTTTTATAGCCTACTAAAATTCAGCGCTCGATCAAATGAAGATGGAATTGAATTATTAGTTTTAAGTGCTTGTCAGACTGCCAAAGGCAATAAGAGGTCAGCACTAGGAATTGCTGGAGTAGCTGCACAAGCAGGCGCAAGAAGTACAGTGGCAACTTTATGGAAGGTAGACGCTGACTCCACTGCTTTACTTATGGAACAATTTTACAAAAATTTGAAAAATGGTGTTCCCAAAGCAGAAGCATTGCGTCAAGCGCAATTAAATTTAATATCAGACTCTAGATACAGCCACCCTTATTTTTGGGCAGGATTTATTCTTGTTGGCGGATGGTTGTAAAATTGTACTAAATTTACTCCTTGCTGCACTTTAGCTAATTCATCTAAGTTTCTACTACGTTTTGCCAATTCGTTTGCCACATTATAATTACGAAGCGCTTCATTCGGCAACCATGCTTCTAAATATCGATCTGCTAATACTCTATAAAGGGTAGGATTTTGACTTCCTACTGCTACTCGTGCTTCTAACGCCTCAATCGCTTCATTCAAAAGATTTCTAGACATATATATAGCATGTAGATCGAAAATGGCTGCTTCGTCTGGGGGTAAGTTTAATTCATTGATATGCTGGACTCTTTGTTTAATTTCATTTTGCTCTTTCTCTGGCAAAACGATAATTACTAACGGTTCGGAACTTGCTAGAGATTTATCCTTGTTTGCAATTACAGTAAAATTATACGTATTACCAAGTTTTAACTCTTTTTGTTCCTTGGGGTAAGGCAGGGTAGTAACAGTTTTATCTACTGTTTTCTCCCAATAAAATTCGTAGCTACTCACAATTACTGTATAGCTAATAGCATTAGAAACCGCATACCAAGATATTTTAGGCCGACTACTCAACATGGAACTGCCATAGGGACTAATTAATGTTGGTATATCCTGATCCTCATGCGGACTCTTAGTATTATTGCAACCGCTAGGGTTCAGTCCTGTGCATAGCTTTGCTTTTTTCTGAGGCAATGAACATTCGTCAGAGGCATCGAAAATCTTACTCTGTTTGAAATCTAAAAGTTTTCCGTTTAAATAACACAAAGCACTGACTGTGCGTCCATTAACTGGGTTAATACGATCTCCTGGGCACAGTTGACTACCTGCTGCCAAAAAACGATCTCCTGCATTAACAACTCGACCATTCGCCTTACACTCACGACTCCCTATTGATTTAAGTTGGCGACCCCATGCACTGCTCAAACCCAAAAAAAGGATTATTGATACAATCATTGAAATTCGGAAAATGTAGATTATTTTTCCTACTTTGTCTGTTCGCCTATCTGCCATTAACATAAAAACTGTTATGTTAGTACTTGCATATTAATAGCATACAGGAAGTTTAGGTATAAAATAAAGTGTCATTCTTCCCTTTGACGAATAGGATCTTTTAACCTGATTCTTTCTAATACTTGCGACCGCCAACCGAAAACCTCTGGCTCTCTAGACTCAGTTAGCAAACAAATTTCCCAAGAAATCCAGGCATAATCAACATCACCTAGAGCTTCTTGCACCTGCGCTAACAAGCAATGGGTAGATGTTCTGTGTATATCTAATTCTTTGGCTTTTTCCAGATATTTCTTTGCTTGGCTATATTCCTTTTGCTCAAAGAGCGCCCAACCTAAATTTTTATACAAAACAGCCCGTAATTCAGGCTCTTTAGCTTTTTGTAAACCTTGTTGCGCTAAAGCGATCGCTGCATTATAGTCACCTTTTATAATCTTCAATCTCGATAAATTATTGATGGGCAGAATGGCTTGGCTACTAGTTTTTATAGATAAATGATACTGTTTTTCAGCTAAATCATCTTTTCCTTGTTCATCATAAAATGTCCCTAGTCCGTAATGTCCTTGCCAATTATTAGGATCTAGCTCAATTGCCTTTCCATAGTTATCAGTTACGCATTCAAATTGCTGTAATTGTTGGCAAACTACAGCCAAATTAGTATAGATTTCCGAATTTTGATTATTATATTTAATTGCTAATTTATAGTATTTTTTAGCTAGGTCGAGGTTACTAGTACTACCACGCCCCTTCTCAAAATAGAATTCTGAAACGTCAGGCTTAAGTTGAGGATTAATTTTAATAGCCCAGTCAAAAGCCTCTTGCGCCCCCTGAGAATTATTTGCTGCTTCTAACTTTCGTCCTTGAGTTACTAAGTAGTTACTTAACAAGGGTATAGACAGAATAATACCCCCAACAATTATTAAACCTCTTAATGCAAGCTTGCTATATTTAACTATTTTAGAATTAGCTAATCTATAATTTTTAATTTGCTGAGGCAGATTTTTTAACCTCTGCAAAATCACTTGAGTACTTTGTGGACGTTGCCCTGGTAAAGGATCTGTTAACTCATCAATAAAATCAGCAAAAGGTTTGTCAATCTGCGGTGCTTTGTTTCTCCAGATTAATCTTCCTGTTTTTTTGTCTGTAGGTAAATCAATTAGTTGAATTGCAGTAAGTAGATGGATGAAAGTGCGACCTAAAGCATAAAAATCTGATTGCGGTACTGCCTGTCCATCCATTTGTTCTGGTGGAGAATAACGAGGTGTACCAACAGATGTAATTTCATACTTTCCTCCTCTAGTTGTGCTATCTCCTCCACTTCCACTTATTTTAGCTAGGTAAGTGCTAGTTACTCTTCGTACCACACCGAAATCCACTAATGCTAATTGATCATTTGACTGGAGAATTATATTAGAAGGCTTAATATCTCTGTGAAAAAAATTAGCCTGGTGTACTGCGACAAGAATTTCAACTAATTGTTTTACCCATTCTAATGCTTGAGATTGCGAAATACACCCGTTAGATTCTATCCACTGCTCTAAATTCTGTCCCTCGATTTTATCCATAACCAAGCAATGTAAGGTTAAAGAACTATTGATAGGAACAAAAGTGAAAAAGTCATCTAAGGTACTTTTGGGAATCTTTGGATGATGGATTAGCCGTAAACTAAGAGATTCCCGCTCGATTAACTCAACCAGTTTCGGCGAGTTCAATTTTAGAACTTTCATAACTCGCTGCTTGCGGACAGGATTCCATTGAGTACCAGCATCCTCCACTTCAAAAACTTCAGTATAGCTGAATGGATTTTCATTCAGAGGTCTTAATGGCTTAATCAAGCGGATGCGGTTATTAATTAGCAGCGAAGTACTACAAAAAAGACATTTTTCAATGTCTTTAGGATTTTGACGTTGCTCGCATAGGGGATTTATACAGTAACTCACATTCGCAGGAGGATAGCCAAATATAAACTACCTACCGTAAATCTAGTCTTTCTTCCTATCAACGATAATGTAAGTGAAGATTTAAAATTTTTAGTAGTCATTTTCAATAAATAAAGTATATTTTATAACTTCAAAATAAAGAATAACTAGGAAAGTTGTTAATATTTGTGTATCGGTAATAGTCTAACAGCAGCATTTAAAGTAATCCATTTGATAACTGCTACTGTGATCTAGTGACGGCAGTAGTTTTATTAACTACTTTTTCAAGATGTGCGTAAGTAATGATTCTACTCTATCTTTCGTCCCCTTTGCATAATTGGTGACTTGAGTTATTATTTGTTTGGAGCAAACAGCTATCAAGTAGAGAAATCAAGTATCACTGAGTTGTATTTGACACCATTAATTGGCGGCTGCATCAAGAAAAAGCGTATGGGGTTGGTCGCTCGCTCGAACAACAGAATGAGTATAACTATGGATTCTAATGCTGTCCAGATACTAAATTCACCAGTTTATTCTCCCCTTGTTTCAAAGAAACAAGAGCTTTTAGGGCAAAAACACTCTTCTGTGACAGTAAATTTTGATGAAACTTTAGTAATAGTCAATGATTTAGTACTTGCCAAAAGAGGTAGATACTTATCTCAACCAGAGATACTTATTATGAGGGGAGCGTGGTATAACCGTGAGTTTGTAGAGATAGCAGAAAATTCAGCTTATAGCGTCAATTACTTACAACGAGGTGTAGCTACTCGGTTATGGGATATACTCACGAAAACAATTGGAAATGGCAAGCGAGTTACTAAAAAGAATGTACGGAATTTTTTAGAGCAAGTTGCACAAGAGTATTATGCTCAATCTGCTTCTACTAGTGAAGAAAAAAGCTCCCCTGTCAAAAATCGGATACAAATTATAGGAAGTAAACCTCCTGACATCTCAAGTTTTTATGGACGCACAGGAGAACTATCTTGCTTAAAAGAATTAGTAATAAAGCAACGCTGCGTATCGTTAGTAGGGGTAGCAGGCATTGGTAAAACTGCATTAGCTGCAAAGCTAATACAAGAGATTAGTGTAGAATCAAAACCCAAATTTGATTGCATAATTTGGAAATCAGTTGCCCATGCACCACTGTTTGAAGACTTTATAGCCGAGCTAATAGAGCTAATCCAACCTTTAGAGCCTAAGCTAGACTCACCTAAATTTACTCAAGCAATGGTTTCAGCATTGATCAAGCAGATGCAATCGCGCCGATGTCTTTTGGTATTGGATGAATCTGATTCCTTGTTTGAAACAACTAATTTAGAGCAACACTTAGAGTACAAATTATTTTTTCGCAGATTAATAGAGGAAATGGATCAAAGCTGCTTGCTCTTAACTAATCGAGTCTTTCCTGATGAATTTGAGGATCTTATAATAGCAGGACGTCCTATTGAATATCTAAAAATAAAAGGTTTAGAGACTGATCCTGCAATGCAACTTCTATTTGATCAAGGATTGGATGACGAAGAGAAATGCAACGAATTAATTAAAATTTACTACGGCAATCCTTTAGAGCTAAAGACGGTAGTTACCCGAATTCACCATTTTTTTGGCGGAAGTGTTCAAAAGTTTTTTGAAAATAGAACTACACTTTTCAGTAGCCAATTTCAAGCAATGCTTGATAAAGCCTTTGGTTACTTATTGAGTAAAATACAACAACAAATTATGATTTATATAGCAGAGGAGTTAACTTTAAACTCAAAACCTGTTAAGTTTACTAACTTATTAAATGGCTTGAATCAAAAGGAATCAATATCGTTATCAGTATCAGATTTAATTACAGCATTAGAAGGGTTGGAAAAGCAGTTTTTAATTGAAATTATTAAGGATTCTGCGTCTGAAGAAGCTAGTTTTACTCTTCAACCTATAGTCAAAAAATATATTAGGAAAAATATACCAGGACTGGTGCATACATCTAATGCTTCACCAGAATTAGCGCTCACATTTTAACAGAGGTAGCTATGATTGCAGGCAAACTAGAAATCACAATTAAAATCAATGAACTGCCACAACCTAAGGACATAGAGAACGGTTGGCAGCATTTTGACTTAGACTGCGACAGACAAATCATTTCAGCCACAGCTAAAGTAAAGATTTGGAAGAAGCTGACCGATGCTGCAAGTAATTATTCTCAATGGGTAGGAGCAATTGTAGGTAAACTTGGACAGCAAGCAGAACAGGGTTTCGTGTTAGAGAAACCCAACATACAAGTTTTCGAGCGCAAGCCCAAGGCAGAAACAACCTCTGCGTTAGGTGCTACTTCTTGAAAAAGCGATTACCCAATCAGGGTAAGCTGGAACAAACGCTGATAAATATGGAGGAGTCAAACAAAAATCAGAATCTCGCTAGATACGGAAAGACCACAAGTTGTGTAAAATCAAGCTGAATAGTTACGTAAAGGAGATAGAGGTGAAGAATTTACAACAATACTCGCATTTAACGCACAAAGCGCCACTAGGGAGTCGCGCTTTGTACGAATCTTAAATTTCATATAACCTCAGAGCGGGGTTGATCTCGAAGGAACAAAATAAGTGGTTGTTAAAGTTTGGCGACTAAGATTACCACAATAATTTGTCCGACTGAGTTAAATCCGCGCTGCTTTCCCCATTATACAGGGGTTGTCACCAAATCGTCGAATTTTTGGTGGCGGATTTTTGGCTGTTGAAATTCTTTAAGTTAGTGAAATATTAAATTTAGTTAAGAAAAAACTCCGAATTTTGTAGCTAAAAGATGTAGCAGCGCGAATAACAGTTATCAGTTACCAGTTATCAGTAGGAGTAGACCTTTATTTGATAACTGTTAACTGTTGACTGATAACTGATAAAACCCCCTCTGAAGCTTGTCAACCAAGTTATCAGGGAAAAATATCATGGCAAACAGAGAACACCCTAAGAGCGCTGTAGTTAAGCGCATGGGGTTGAGTACAGCTTTCGCATGGCAATTTTGTGCTGTGACGAAGGGAAATTTTTGGAATATCCAGGCTAGAGCAAGAGTTTCGCAGCTTGAAAGAGTTCTCCCCAAAAAATTCCTTGGAGAGAACCGATGAATGCAGCGACAACTGAATATCCAAACAATCTCACGGCAGAGGAATACCATGAGTTGTTAGCTGGTAGCGCCATTCATCCGGCGTTGATTAAGCGCAACTTCTTTCACGTTGAGGGAGAATCAGTTTATGATTTCCTGTTCATATCTGATAAACTGCCACGCAAGAATGCGGGTCGGGTAACAGATGGATACATAAAAATGTATCAGCATCTATTACTGGGTGGAACCTGGATTCAATCACTTGACCCCTTTAAAAACTGGCAACCAATGGAGTGGGGAAGGATCAAGCCCAACTTCCCCCGTATTGATTGGCAAAAAGGTAAACCCGTCAAATACGAGTCACCACCCAAAACCCCCAACCGCGTTACCTACTTTGATGTCGCTAACCCCATCTGGGACAAAGTTGCAAAGCGTTATTTAATTAAGCGCTATCATTCACTTTTAACATTGCGCTTACTGGATCAACTCAATCCACTAATATTTTGGGAGTGGGTAAAGCAACATCCAGAGATTCCAGTTATCTTATGCGAGGGCGAAAAAAAAGCGGCCTGCTTGCTTTCTTTAGGGTTTGTAGCGATCGCACTTCCGGGAATTTGGAACGGGCGCGTGGGCAAACAAGATTTTGATGAACGGTTGCATCCTGACTTAGTACCAATGGCTCAGGCGGGACGCAAGTTCATAATTCTTTTTGACCACGAAACTTCTTCTAAAACCAGGTGGTCGGTGTTTCAAGCCACTGTTCGCACTGCAAAAGCAATTGAATCGGCTGGTTGCTTATGTGAAGTTGCATTACTGCCGGGGCCAGAAAAAGGTGTTGATGATTTTGTAGTTGGTCGAGGTGTTGATGCCAATGCCCTGCTAACTGCAATCATCGATGATGCTAAATCACTTGCCGATTACCAGCGCTCGTATCGGGCTAAGAAATGGGGACTAAGTAAATATAAACCAGATGTCACAGTCAATATTAAATATTTGACCCAAGCACTCTGCATTCCGGATCTGGAGGAAAAATGTTCATCTGTCCCGCCACTTTATGATATTGCAGAAGAAAAATTGTTTACCCCAAGTGTTAGCTCTACAAGCTGTGGAGAGGTAGAAGGAAAACAAGAGTTAATAATTTCTGACTGCCCTGACCACAAACCCAGTACCCAAAATCCCAAAAAGTCTTTCCGTTTTCCAGAAATTGGATTAGTCGTATTGTGGAGCGACATGGGCACTGGTAAAACTGAACTCATGCGCTGGTGGCGTGACCAAAATCCTGATGCCAGATTTCTCAACAATGGACATCGGGTTAACTTGTTGAAAAATCTTGCTGAACGTTTGCGGACGGCGATGTATTCAGACTTGGGTTACACAGGTTTAGCCCAGGCCCAAGCCCTTAGTATTACTATTGACAGCTTGCACAAACTCAATACCCAGTCTCTCACTTACGGCTGCATATTTATAGATGAAGCCTGCCAATACCTCACCCACTTACTACATAGTAATACTTGCAAACAACACCGTGCAGCAATCCTAGAAGTCCTTGAATATATAGTATACAACGCGCCGTTAGTGGTGATTGCCGATGCACACATGGATGACCTGACTGTGGATTTCTTTCTTGCAATGCGACCACTCGGTGAAGTACCTTACATCATTAAAAACGAGTGGCGAAACGGGGAGCGCACAATTTATTGGTACGAGGGGGATAACTCTAGTGCCCTAGTCGCCCAAATCTCGGCAGCGCTGATGCAAGGTTTGAAAGTCATGGTTGCAAGTGACAGTAAGCGTTTCATCAAAAAACTCGACAAATCTTTTACTATCAAGTGCGAAGAATCTAACTCCGAAAAATCCCATACACCACAAAAATGGCGCATCTGGTCTGTCCATTCAGACAATTCTGGCAGTGATGAGAATGTCGCTTTCATCAAAGATATCACCAACGCCGTCAAAAACTTTGATGCTTTGTTCACCTCTCCCAGTCTCGGTACTGGTGTTGATATTTCCCAGTATCATTTTGACTTAGTGTTCGGTGTCTTTCACGGCGTTTCCCAAACCGCTACTGAGTGCGCTCAACAACTGTACCGTTATCGTCCAAAAGTCCCGTTTCATATTTGGGTGGCCCCGCGTCCTCCCTTTGGTTACAAGGATACAAACGCATCCAAGATTAAAGAGCGCTTGCTCCAAACCAATGAAATGACTGCTTTTCTGTTGCGGATTGACAGAGAAACGGGTAAGCGGGGAGCGGAGAAAGATTGGGCGCTTGAGGCTTACTGCAAAATTCTTGCCAACCGCCACTATTCTCTTAATAATCTGCGTGATGATTTGCGATCGCTTCTCACCGAAATGGGCAATACATTTATATATGTGGGCAGTGATGATGATGAGCAATCTCTTGAAAGTCTAAAAGCAGCAGCACAAGCTTTGGATCGTGCCCACAATTCTCATGTTGCCAAGGCTAACAATATTACTTTGAGTGAGTACCGTGCCCGTCAGAGCAAAGATTACCTTGACCCTAATGAAATTTTTGAATGTGAAAAGTTCCGCATTTCTGATTCTTACGGCATCGAAGTAACCGAATCACTCGTAGAAATGGATAAAGGTGGTCGCTTAATAAGAGCAATTGCTGGACTTGAGGCCATTTTAGCCCCACCCGAAGAATCGTTTACTGACCCCAAAACTGGGCAAAGTTATCCTACCCCACCAGCAATTGTCACCCAAAAAGACCGCACCGAGCGCGACAATCTACCTTTGTGCATCGACTGGGGCAATTACTCGGCACGCTGGCTTGCTAGATTTAACCTGGGGCTGCATCAAATTCTCTTAAGTTTAGTGAGGGGTGAGGAAGTTACCGCCGACGATTCCACCTTACTCAAGATGAGGGAGATCGCTATACATTGTGCTGCTCACGTTAAAGCAATTCTTGGGTTTACTATTCCCAGTGACTGTAAACCTATTTGGTTGCTAGGCACTCTTATAGAACAGCTGGGGCTAAAGTTGACCTTCCGTAAGCAGGGTAAACGGGGTCAACAGGTGAAACTTTTCTCTTTATCTAAAGAGGAATTAGAATTTGCAATGCATGTAATTGCTCATCGCGTAGAAAAGCGTAATCAAAAAGAAAATCGAACCTATTATGCGGCTCAACCCCCTGCTGCGTATAATGTAAACCCCAATCAGCAGGCCGTATCCACACCCCCCCTTGATGCTATAGGGAACTCCCATTGCCAAGGGGAGGATACTACCGAATTTGAGTCGCCTCCGACAGATCGCATTACCCTACTCCACTGCGTAGAAATACTTCGCTCTGGCATTTCTCGTGGAGTGGACGCAATTAAAAGCATTCTCAAGCGATGGCAGAGTGATTTGCGCTGGGAGACGGTGTTGGAACTTGAGGCGATCGCGGCAAATGAACTGCGACTTGTGGAATCTCAAGTTACTGAATTTTATGAATGGCTCTCGGAAGAAGTATTGCCGATGTCGGTGGGCTAAACTTTCGTCATAACTAACCACATCATTGAAGCAATTTCTACTTTTGCTTTCAGCAATTGCGCTGATGTTGTCTTGCTAAATCGATTTTTTAGTAAAATGGGGTCAAGAGCTTTCATGCACTGAATTATCGGTCACTTCGACTAACTGGGGTTTCCCGAAGTCGTCTTCATCAACCGGAGCAAGTAGCGCTAAAGATGATACCGCTCCCAATACTTGATCTTCTCTTACCTCCAGGTACTTGTACAGCTCGTCCAAGGTGCGATGCCCAGAGATTTCCTGAATCACTCTTAAGGGAATTCCGGCATTACTCATCGAGGTGAGTGCTGTGCGCCGAAAGCTGTGAGAGCTTACGCCTTCAACTCCTACTTTTTTGCAAGCGACTCGCAAGATCCACAGTGCCGAATCTCGGTGCAGGTGGTTATTGGCTCTTGAGTGATCAGCATTTCCAGGGAACAACCAAGGGGAATCATCACGCGGTTTATATGCTTGCAGCCTGACTCGCAATTCTTGAATTACGGGAATGGCACGGGTAGCCAGTTTACCTTTAGTGTTTCCTTTGCGAAAGGTGATTTTGGCTCTGACTTTTCCTTTGGTGTCATAGACATCGCGCTTAAGCAATGTCACTGCTTCATTCACCCGGCACGCTGTGTAAAGCATGACTGCAAACAGCGCTTTGTCTCGTAGCGAGTCTACCCCCTGCGAGAACAGAAGTTGAATTTCTTCTGGCGAGAGAATTTTTGCTCTCCCATGTCTATCAATCTTCAACTTTGCTCTCCCGAAACCACCCCCGGTCTTTTCCCATTATCTCAGGCATCGGTGACAGCTTTCCTGCGGAACGTTTACCGTTCGTGTAGGTCTCGTAGAGAAGGTCAGGTATCGCACAAAGGCACGCTCCTTTGAAAAATAATCACCGCAGATGCTTTGTACTAATACTGTACTAGCCCACTGCCGCCATTGTTTTCAAGTGTAGGTATCTAGTTAAGTAGCGCAGGATCGCTTCATCTTCAGGCGAGTCAATTTTCCCGATTTGGGTGGTAAGGCACTTACCCGCTCATAAAGATACGAAAGAAAGTACGATCCAGTCCAGTCCAGTCCAGTCCAGTCCAGTCCAGTCCAGTCCAGTCCAGTCCAGCCCAACAAGCAATTAAGAACACGGCTGGTATCTTTTTTTTTGTGGTTCCCCCTAAAAATACACCTATATTGAAAAACCTAAAAATAGGTGAAAAAAATAAACTAAAAATGACTTCATAGTTAATAAGTTATGTATAAGGACAAAGAGCATACTTCTAACAGTTGACTACACAAAGATTACAGGTGTATGTTTTGGTTAAAGAAAACGGGCAAAGGTGCTTATTTTAAAGAATTTGGACAAAATTCTCCCCTGCTTTTGTTGCTTCGGTGCTAAATGAAGCCTTATTTGGATAGCCCACTCTTTTATCGCTATCACGCCATAAAACTATAGAGTCATTTTTAGTTTATTTTTTTGAGAGTGGTTTGATTGCTTTGTGTTTGAGACATTTTTTTCTAGAACCGCAAACGGGAGCTTGAGGATTTCGACGGAATCGTAGTTGTTGAAGAAGAGGCAAGAGAGTAGGGAGGATAGAACAGAAAGGGGATTCGGGCCCGCCTGTTGCGCTCAATCCCGTAGGGTACGAGAGCCACTTAGTAGAAGTGGGGGACTCAGACCTATGTTCCCCCCTTCATTCCACGGCAGGGGAAAGAGGTTAGTTCCCCCTGCCTCTTCATTGTGGGCGAAAGGACAGCTAGCTGCTTCTTTTCTCACTCTTGATTGAGAGCAACAAACGCAAGTCGGGTGAAATTGTCAAGTTGAACATTTCTAAATTGCAATCGTCGGTTGCAAAAAAGCGCTTTCCAAGCGCTTCTGTAATCGCGTATATCGCAGTTGGCCGTCAGTAGAACGCAAAGCCTTGGATATCGCTTTCTTGGAACCAACGACAATCGCTAACTGCTTGGTACAAGTTAATGCTGTGTAAAACTGTTTACGAGACAACATCATATAAGGCTGCGTATAGATTGGCAGAATCACTACCGGATATTCTGACCCCTGGCTTTGATGAATGGTGAGGCTCCAGGCGAGGGCAATTTGATTTAAGTCTGCTCCCGTTTTAACGACAGTACGCTTACCATACTGCACAGTAACTTCCATCTCTTCAGGATCAATGGCCTTGATAATTCCGAAGTCGCCATTAAACAGTTCGTGATTATAATCATTAGTCAGTTGAATAATCTTATCGCCTTCTCGCAATAAATTTCCACCTCTGATAATTTCGGCTTTATCGGGACTGGGTGGATTAATCAGTTGCTGCAATACAGTGTTAAGGTTCTCAGTCCCAAGCAAACCCCGGGACATGGGGCAAAGCACTTGCACATCAGTAGCCCGATTGTAACCCAGCCGGGGAATCAAGTCTGTGATGATTTCGGAGATTGCTTTGACACCATGTTTGGGGTGATGACCGCCGCCATGCCACAGACACTCAGACACGGGATTATCGGAAATCGGTTCAATTGTGGGAAACTGGCTTCGGTTAATTTGGTGAGCAGCGGTGATAATTGCGCTCTGTTGGGCTTGCCTAAATACTTTGGTCAACCGCACCACCGGAACGTGACCAGAATTAATCAAGTCAGCAAGGATTTGACCGGGACCGACAGAGGGTAACTGGTCAATATCACCCACTAGCAGTAGTTGGGAACCGTATTGTATTGCCTTTACCAAAGAAGATGCCAGAAACAAATCAAGCATACTAGCTTCTAGCGCGACAATTGCGGTATGGGGTAAAGGGTTTTGATTATCGCGTAAGAAGCCCATTGTCTTTGGGTCAAATTCCAACAAGCGGTGTATCGTCTTGGCTTCGAGTTGTGTGATTTCACTCAGGCGTTGAGCAGCGCGTCCAGTTGGCGCAGCTAAGGCGATAGATTTGCCCATTGCTTTCCACAGAGAGACTATGGTCTGGGTGGTGAAAGTTTTACCGCAACCGGGGCCACCAGTAAGAATCATTACCCTTGAATATGCAGCCATTTCTACCGCTAGCTGTTGCTGTGGTGAAAGTTTGATTTTATGACTCTTGGTGAAGCGCTCAATCCAGGCGCGAACACGAGGCATATCTTGTGCAACTGGTTGGCAAAATCTAGATTGTATTAATTGAGCAAGGTTCTGTTCGGTGTGAAAGTACGTTGGTAGATAACATAGCAGCGTTTGGTCTGAGCTTTTCTCGCGGATTAAGTCATCCTTGAGTGCCATGTCTTTGATAATATCAGCGAGGGCATCTTTTTCGGGTGCGTGATTTGCTGTAGTCAGCAGTTTGATAACATTCTCAATAAGTTTTGGCTGGGGTAAATAGCAATGCCCATCGGCAGCAGCTTCGCCCAAAACATGAATTAAACCAGCACGGTAACGGAACTCGCTATTAGGCACAACTCCTAAATAAAAGGCAATTTTATCAGTTCTCAGAAAACCAATACCGTAGATGTCAGCAGCTAACTGGTAGGGATTGCTGGTGAGAGTAGCGAGTGCTTCATCCAAGTAGTGCCTGTAAATTTTGACTGCATAAGTAGTAGAAACGCCATGACTGTGGAGAAATAGCATTAAATAGATGTAAGAGATGTAAGAAAATAAAATAAAAATAAGTTGATAGCTAAATAAAGATATTTTGAATTGAAGCAGAGACTTGATATTTGGGTTATGCCATCGGCGACGGCGACCCGGACGCGAACAATCCCACAAACTATCGAGTTTGCCCCAGTACCAGCGATGAATTGTGTCGCGTACAGTCTGTGGATGCCATTTTAAGTATTGTGCGATCTTTAGCACTGTCCATCCAGCGGCTGATAAGCGTAGTACAGTGGCACGACTTTGAGTTCTTGGTGGTATACCTTTTGCTTGAGTGAGTGCTAGTAGGGCTTGATCTTCTATTGGTGACAGGTCAACTTTTAAAGGCGCTGGCATCTTGGTCAGGGGTAAAAATATTTACGACTAAAAGAGATTATCCCAATTTGATGTGCCATTTTACTTTATTGAATTCTATTTACGAACGCCAAGATGCTCACTGATGACCGAAGGGACTTTAGCGAATGGCAAATTAGTTTTTGATGTCAGAAATTACACAGTTAAAAATCCAACTTTAACGTCGCTTGTGCTGCATCATGATACTTGTCTAGGTTAGTATATAGTCTAGCATTGAGTTCATTTGGTCTATTTACCTAGATGAACATAATGCAGAAAGTTTTCCTGCATAGCGATACCCATGCTAGTTATAATTACGTAAACAGGTATTTACATTGGTTGTGATCAAGAGTAATTTAGATGCGTTTGACCTGGAGTAGCGGTAAAGCTAAAAATTATCAGCCATTGTTAACTAAATCGTAGTCCCAGGTTTAACTGTTTACTGATAACTGATAACTATTTTATTGTGTACTTCAAGAGTAGCCTGGTTGGATGCGACCGTAGTTAGATATGAGTAATGAAAAAATCACATATTCAATATAAGTACGTCGGAAAAAGCGAATTGCGTTAGCGACGAACGCGAGTGCGTCTCGCAGAGAAGGAGCGTCACTGCGTTAGCGGAGCGGGGCGTTAGCAAGAGTGCGAATTGTTCGGTCATCCGGCAAGTTAGTCAGAAGCATCCAAATGTTTTTTCAAAGTGTAGGGGCAATCAGCGCAAATTTCTCACAAACAATAAAAAATCAATTCACATCGCTTGATATAAGACATTTTTTGATACATCATCAATTGAAATGTATGATGGTAAACAAAGTAAGTACAAAATAGCCATTATCAAGCT
>JAESFO010000734.1_pt1 | contig 15034 bp, 22 predicted proteins | sample 9269421 | NCBI WGS metagenome assembly JAESFO01 (sample SAMN14502839, study PRJNA617101) | algae metagenome | isolation source: Nostoc desertorum CM1-VF14 and co-occurring heterotrophs from rocky... | place: USA: Clark Mountains, San Bernardino, California | collected 2000-06-05 | reverse complement strand
GGGCTGACCACTGTCATGCAAGGATTTTGGGCTATTTTACCTTCTTTCCTTGCACCTGAATATACTTCTAGGGTCTTTTTATCTACAGACTGTCACCTTTTCTTTCTTTTTCAGCAAGCCCTATTTAAAAGTCAAAAGTTTAAATGGGGGCACATCGTCCCTCATTTTTAATATGGATATCAGGTAAGTGTGCGTTAGAATTGAAGTAATGGCAACTTGATTGATTTGAAGCTAGATTAAAGAATCGAGGGTAAAAGTTGCTCACAGGGCAAAGTTTAATAATTAGGTCATTGATCAGTTGTTTATACAGTATTTGTGATCAGCGATCAAAGTACTGTATGCAAACGGTGTAACTCCAAAATAGCGATGTAGAGTTTAATATTTACAGGTTTTAAAAGTATGGCTAAGATGACAATTTCCATTGGGTTAACTGATGCAGAAATCAAAGCTTTATCGGCAATGCAGATTTCGGAGAATGAGTCATTAAATCATATAGCAACAAGATTGCTCAAGGGAATCCTGGGTCAGACAAAAGCTGGGCTGGCTTTATCTAATGGTGATGAGATTAAGGAAATAGTTAAACAGGAAGTAAATGCTTTAGCTGCGTCTACACCCGATGGGGAAGAGATAAAACAGGTAATTAGGCAGGAATTAGCCGAAGCGATCGCTCAGATTAAGGGTTTAATAGATGAGCGTAATGGTGGAGTTGCCCTATCTACACAAGAGGCTGTTTCTGTTGAGCAGCAAGTCTTACCAGATTATTCAGCAATACGCGAGAATATCCTTTCCCAATTGAAAACAGGTAAGCAGTCAGCAGCCAAGGCAATCGACGCTTTTATTGAGTCACTGGGTGCTGTCAAAGAGCAACAACAGCCAGCAATAGTGGAATTAGATGTAGCGAGTTAGGATTTTTGTGCTGGCGACTATTAACCAGTTAACTTAATCACGCCTTGGCTGACTAAATGTTCAAGCTGAGAATGATGCTGTGTTTGCTCCCGTAGCAATTTGAGTTGCTCGTAAGTGAGAATGTGTAATCCGGGGCGAACAACATAACCTTCAATGGTAATGCTTTGTGGTTGCTGGCTATCGGTGCGGTTGTAGGAAATTGAAGGCATACTTAAAATTATGTAAGTTAGAACTGATTAGTAGAAGAAAGTTTGATTCTTCACTCTCTTACAGCTTCACACAAGTTCCTTTTAAAAGGTGATTATAGAATCAGTCAAGCTCTCATAGAACTCAACTAGGTTTACCCCTGAATTCAAAGTCGCCACAGGAGTAGGTGTGCATTGTTAATTTTCGTATGCTGCTTGATTATTACTCCTTTGGCACCTATCCTCACAAAAGTTAGTCATGGTAAAGTAAATTTCCAATACTGGCAATACTTCAGGGTAATTTATGAACAAAGGTGAACTAGTGGATGCTGTAGCAGCGAAGGCTAACATCACAAAAAAGCAAGCTGATGAGGTGATCAGTGCTTTTTTAGAAGTCGTGACCGAGGCTGTAGCTAATGGGGAGAAGATAACGCTTGTTGGCTTTGGGTCATTTGAGCGGCGTGAGCGCTCCGAGCGTGAGGGGCGTAATCCCAAAACCCAAGAGATAATGACCATTCCAGCTACTAGAGTTCCTGCGTTTTCTCCTGGGAAGCTGTTTAAAGAAAAAGTAGCACCATAGATGAATTGCTTGACCATTAGCAATCTAATCACTGCAAAACCTTAGCCCTTACTCTTATAAAGACAGCTTCGCTTTACCTTACACAATAAACAAAGGCGAACTATTAGGTATCAAGAAATAATGTTGAAACGTCGCACAATACTAGTTGATTTAGCTGCGCTTGGCTTAAAGTTAGGTGTTAGTACACAAGTTCATGGACAATCTCCTAGCGGCCCAGAAGCTTGGCAAAGTGTCTACAATGAGGCGGCTGCTGGGGCAACAACGATAGTTACAGTTCCACTTTTGAACTCCTTTTCACCATCTATCTTGCAAGTAGTCTTCAAATTGGCAGGTCATTGGGGTGGTTAACGCCATACCTTCTTAACTTTTGGAGCAATATTATGAATAAAAAATGGGCTGCTAAACGACTTACAATCAATCTCACATCAAGTGAAGCAGAGAAACTGGAAAAATACTGTTCAATTACTGGTAGACCAGCAACCGATGTAATCCGCGAATTAATTCGGTCTGTGCCAATTGAAGAAGTACAAAATGCCAATTAGGACACCTTTATCTAACGGATAAGCGATTTGATAAGTTTGTCGAAGCGATCGCATTGTGGGAGAATGGGCTGCTAGATACGGAGCAGTCAATTAATACATGAAGATAGCAAGGCACTACTTAAAGACAAGTATTGAGTCAATAGATTGAATGCCGATAAAATACGACAATAGAAAAGGACAGACATATTATCTTTATCAAGGCATAACGAAAACTGGTAAGCCAAAGTACTTCTTTTCTATGAAAAGTGAAGGACATTTGGTTGAAACTATGCCTGATGGCTATGAAATTTATGAAAATCCTAACGCTCAAGTCTTTCTGAGAAAGGTTCAGCCGAAGATTATTAGCGATGAAGAAAGGGCGATTGTAGAAGAAGGAATAAAGCGATTTTCTAGCTTACAAGATTATCAAATAGATATAAAAAAGGAAATTATCACTGTATATACAGCTGACCAAGACGTAAATCTGTTATCAGAACTATTAAAGCTTTCTGGAAGAAATGATATGACAGAAGCAAAAACTAAACTCAGGCTTTCTATTTCTTACTCACCGATGCTTCGTTTCGTATTGATTGATCGGGTGAAACGGATATTCATGACTCAAAGATATTGTTTTTTGGGAAGAATCGATAACTGGATTGAAATCGGTACGCCAGGTAATCTCCAGGATTTAGTAGAAAATTATGTGAAGCATTTGGGACAAGAGTCATTCTTTGAACTACATTAAAAAGTCTCGCAACAGTCACAATAGATTGTGACATGGCATTAGTCGCATTAGGATTGAACATCCTTCCCCACTTTCTGCTCACAATGGGTTTTTAGGTAGCAAACCCTTTTCAGCTATTAATTTTGCATTAATTTATCGTGGGCAAATAAAAATTAATTGGCAAATACCAAATATTCAAAAAGTACATACATTAAAAATAAAGAAAACTATGAGTGAGTACCAGTATTACGAATTTCAGGCATTAGACCGACCATTAACTGCATCAGAACAAGCATATATAAGTAGTTTATCTAGTCGGGTACAACTGAGTGCAACAAACGCAATTTTTACCTATAGCTATGGAGACTTCCGAGGTGAACCCAAGGAAGTTCTAGAAAAGTGTTTCGACATTATGTTATATATGGCGAATTGGGGGACGCGACAATTAATGTTTCGTTTCCCTAAAACAGTAGTTTCCCCATCAGTTTTTGAGCCTTATTATTTAGCCAATAAAATTACTATATCAAGTAGTAAAAACTATGTAATTGTGGATATTAGTATCCAGGATGAAGAGTATGGAGATTGGATAGAAGGAGAGGGATGGCTAGCAAAACTAGTGCAATTGCGTGATGATATTTTGCAAGGAGATTATCGAGTTTTATATCTGGCTTGGTTAAAAGCAGCTTCAATAGCAATTGAAGAAGGGGAAGATGAAGAAGATTTAGTTGAACCACCTGTTCCAGCAAACTTGAAAAAACTACCTGATGCGATTGAGACCTTTACAGAGTTATTTGATATTGACCAGGATTTGATTACATCGGCATCTCAAATAAGTATTGATAAAAAAGAAAATCCTGAACCCATAGAAGAGTGGATTACAGCTTTGTCACCAGAGGAAAAAGACTATTTCCTCTTGAAAGTTGCAGTAGGCGAAATTAATGTTGGAATACAACTTTTAAACCGACTGCGAGAACTATTTAATATTCCGAGAAGTGATAACAATCATAATGCTCACAGACGCTCATTCTCACAGTTACTAGAAAATGCTAATGAGCAAATGCAACAACGTCAGCAACGAGAAAAACTAGCAGCACAACAGGAAAAAACCCGAAAGTTAGAAGTTCTAGCTAAAAATCAAGATAAAGTATGGTCAGATATATATAAGTTACTTGAATTCAAGCAATCCAAAACTTATGATCAAGCAGTTGCACATCTAGTTGACTTACGGGAATTGGCTGAATATCAAGGAAAGCTAGAGGAGTTCAAAGCTTCTATTAAGCAGATGCAAAAAAGTTATAGTACCCGGACTGGATTGCTATCGCGCTTGAAAAAAGTTGGATTATTGTAAATTCTCTAACTCCTCCCAATTTTCTAAGAAAGATTCTACATCTTGCTGATTTTCTTCAAGTAACTCATTAAGTAATTTTTGACCGATCTTAATATCTTTTAAATCACATATTTGTTGGTGAAGCACATAAAATATAATTTTCACCATCGAGGGTTTAGGAGAGTTGTGCATACAAATGGAAATGTTGGAACATTGATAATCAACTCCTGTCATTTGACGACAATCTAAACCCATTGGACAGTACATAATAAAGTTAGTAAATAATATTAGTATAGGTGCGTGGCAATAGCTATTTGAAAATTGGTTGGCAGTGGGTTAAGGGTTGCTTGCATCGGGGGTGGGAATCATTCCATTCTTTGCAGCATTTCGGTACTCCTCTTCCAGAACCTGCTATTGCTTCTCGAAAACAGGTTCAACAGCAGTATCAGAGAGAGTTTAAGGTCAAATCATACTGCTATGCTAATTGAGTTTTGTCGGTCAACCAGTCGGTTGCGTAGCTTGGCAGTGATAGCAGAATTCGAGAATAATTAAGGTTACAGCAGCGCTAACATAGAATTTACTTCCATCAAGAAATAAACTATGCCCAAGACTTGGAATATTAAGATAGATAACTATTTTCAAGCCAACCCCAATTGCATCATCGCCACAGCCCATGTAGACAGCTTCCCAACAGACCTACCTCTAGAACCCAACATTCGGGAAGCAAACCGTAAAAGCGCGACCTACAGACAAATCTTCGACTCGCTGACAACCGAACCCGTAAAATTCTTCTCTCGCCACAGTGGAATCGTTCTGTCAGCCAATAAAGTTAAGCCCAACAGAAATAAAACCGAACTCGAACTGGAAATTTTAGAAGCTAACGAAGGCGGTAGCGATGGGATTATCAACGGTGGGCATACAGTTTTAGCTTTTGAGCAAGCGAAAAATTACAAATATGATTTAACCCAAGCTAGGGTAAAAGTTACGATTCACATTGGACTAACTGAAGAATCAGCCAAGGACATAGCCCTAGCTTCAAATACCACAACGCCAGTAGATTCTCGCTCCAAAGTCAACGCCAGAGGTGATTACAAATTCATCAAGCAGTATTTAGCCCAGTTAGAGAGAGCAGAAGATAGGAAATTCCGCATCGCCTATTACCAAAATCAAAGCGGCGCTCCCAGAAATGCTCAGTGCAATGTCACCCATTTGCTCAAGCTCCTTTACTGCCTCGACAGAAATAAATACAATCCCGACGGCAATAAACGAACCAAGCACCCAGTAGGGATGAGTCTTCCAAGTAACATCACAGACGTAGAAAGGGAACGGTTAACTGCTTTACTGCCTCTGCTCTCTCAAGCTCTGTGGATAGAGCAAAGACTCTATGAAATTATTCAAGACCATATCAGTAACCCCAGAAGAAAGGGTAGCAACGATTTAGCATCAATAGATATACGTAAAACTACGTTGTTGCCTGACAGCAAGTATTCATTCGGTTTTGGTGCGCCAACTGACCTTGCACTACCAATAATTGCATCCTATCGGGTATTTCTAGACAAGGACTATAAATGGATTCTGCCGTTTAACGAATTCGCTGAAGATTTTCTTCAACACTTGTGGAATAACTATTTCCGCAAATACTTGGTGTCAGAGAAAACAGCAGGGAATACAGTCGGTACAAAAATCAGCCGCAATCAAGAGATTTGGGAAAGTTTGTATATCTCAGCGCAGAGTTATCTCAATTCTTCCTTGGTGAAAATGGTCAAATCCGGTAAATCTAAAGAATTAAAGCTAACACCAGGCTAAAGATTAATAGGAGCAAAGGAGCGGTAAATAATCGCTCTTATATTACTCTGGTCAAAAAAAATCTTAGCCAAATTTTAAAAAACAGAGATAAACGGGGTTTTCAGCTTCATACGTTGAGTTAGTGTATGCTTGTTAATGTATAAATCTAATTCTATTTTACGTTCAAATGTCTATTCCTGAAATTACCCAAAAACTTTTAACAGCCAAAGAAAACAAGGGGTTGACTTTTGCAAAATTAGCAGAAGTTCTGCAATGTAACGAAGTATGGATTGCCTCTGTAATTTACCGTCAAGCGAGCGCTTCACCTGAAGAAGCAAAGTTGTTAGTTGATACATTAGGGCTTGATATAGACGATGCTAAAGAGCTGAGTAAATATCCGATAAAAGGTAGTGATGCTGTGGTTCCAACTGACCCTTTTATTTATCGCTTCTATGAAATTATGCAGGTGTATGGACTTCCACTAAAAGATGTAGTTCAAGAAAAGTTTGGTGATGGAATTATGAGTGCTATTGATTTTACTTTGGATGTAGACAAGGAAGAAAACCCAAAAGGCGAACGTGTGAAAATTGTTATGTCAGGTAAATTCCTGCCTTACAAAAAATGGTAATTCTCTATGTGGTAGTGAATGACTTGCCGCCCTGGGCTAAACTTCAAGCCAAGTTTCCTGATGCGTATAGCAAGTAAGGGGATTTGCAGTATTCGGCTTTTAAGATCCCCTCAATTCAGTGAAAGATTAGCCTATCCTGTAAGAAGCTCGTCCATGCTTCTCCATATATTGCTGATGATACTCTTCTGCTCTGTAGAATTGCGATGCAGGTACAATCTCCGTCACAATTGGATTTTTGTGATAACGAGAACTATTTTCAATCTGCTCTTTGGAGGCTCTTGCTAATAATTCCTGCTCTGGAGTGTGGAAAAATATCACTGATCGATATTGATAACCAACATCTGGCCTCTGGTGGTTTGATTCTGTGGGATTGTGCTTATTCCAAAACACATTTAGCAGTTCATCATAAGATACTATTGCTGGATCGTATTCCACTTCCACTGCCTCAGCGTGTCCAGTTTTGCCTCTACAGACATCTTCATAGGTTGGATTCTCAAAGTGTCCGCCACTGTAACCAACTGCTGTAGAAATTACTCCCTTTACTTGACGAAATGCTGCTTCAACTCCCCAAAAACAGCCTGCTCCAAATGTCGCTTTTTGTAGATTAGCGTCTTGCATATCTTTGACAACTCTTCTGCGATTATTTTAAATGAAACTCATCAAATCAGACAGCTAGTTAAGGGAGCCAGGAGCCGAAATGGGCTTTACGCCCCGCTACCGCTAACAGAATTGAATTCTGTGTGACTGTCGGATAGCGCAGCGTAAAGCCTGCGGCATAGCAACTCTTAGAGACGCGAACGCTTACTCTTAAGCAAGCTACGCCTAGCGTCTCGTAGAGAGCGTCTGAGTCAAAGGGTTTAATATCCCCACGCTCATTTTCGATGAGCGTGGTGCAACAATGAGCGTGGTGGATCTGAATCCCCCACTTTCTTGTTTTGACTCCTGAATTAAGAATAGCTGAATTCTTCTTCAAATAAGTCGAACTCGCTACTCCAAAGACTGGAAACAAATCGCCACTGCTGTTAAAGATGCCTCCAATTAGCGCTGCTCTCGTTCTACGAAGCGATTTCAATATACTGCTAATTTATTGACTGTTATACAAATTTGTCGCCCTTAAGGACGCTCTGCAATTGAGCTTTTTAACCAAGCTATCAAAGCGATGGTTAACTCTTCTGTGCAGGCCCCTTCTTTAATTCCTCTCATTTAGACCTGAATCATTACGTATATATCTTAATAATTCCAGCTTATTTTTAAAGTTCTCTACACTAAATCTACATTTTATTTTTAAATAAAAGTAGTAAAAAACATATAGTAAGTTTATTTTATTCTTCTTTCTTAAGTATATACTCGGATAACAGAAAAGAGTTATGCAATAAATACTTAAATTTGATGTTAGAACCTCAAGTTACAATTGTTATTGTGCCACGAGAGCGTTTTAGTTACACACAATTATCATTAGAAGGTATTTATGCACATACTAATATTCCTTTTAAATTAATCTACATTGATGGCAATTCACCTCAGCCCATTGAACGCTATCTAAAAGCACAATCAATAGAAAAAGGGTTCCGCTTAATTCGTACAGAAAATTATGTATGTCCTAATCAAGCGCGTAACCTAGCATTGTCTTACGTTGATACTAAATACGTTGTTTTTATTGATAACGATGTCCAGGTTACACCTGATTGGTTAAAGAAACTGGTACAGTGTGCTGATGAAACAGATACATGGGTAGTTGGGCCACTTTACTTAGATGGAATATGTGGAAAACTAGAAAACCAAAATATCCACATGGCGGGTGGCTTTTGTGAATTTCAGCAAGCAGATGGGAAACTAGATTTATATGAGCAACGGCGGTTTGCTAAGAATTTATTATCCACAGTGAAATCTCAACTGCTACGAGAACAAACACAATTGATAGAATTTCATTGTTTTTTAGTACGTACTGCAATTTTTAAGCAGATAGGTTACTTAGATGAGAGATTAATGAATCTTGGAGAAGAGACTGATTTTTGCCTATCAGTACGTGCAGTTGGTGGGACTATTTACTTTGAGCCAGCTAGTACTGTTATTTATGTACTTCCAGTGCCATTAATATGGTATGATATACCTTATTTCTTATTAAGGTGGAGTGATGCTTGGAATAAAACCTCGCTGAATCACTTCCAGCAAAAATGGGGTTTAGCCAAAGATGCTAAATTTATATCTATTGGCTATAAATGGGCGAATCGCCATCGATTAGTTCCTTTAGAACCAATACAAAGTTTGCTGTTAAATCTTTTACCCTGGCAGTTAAACTCCAAGACTTACCTAAATTTTCGAGGATTTATCGAGAGGGTACTTACTCGGATATTTCTGAAAGGTAAGCGCCAGAAAATCTAATAAATAGGTAAATTTTAATAGTAACTAAGAGAGTTAGCTTACACCTTGGAAGAATGGTCTATGGCTGATGCAAGGGATCAGTGGTCGTCATCCATTGCTGGCAAAAGATTTTTGTGAGTGCTTCATGATTGAGATTTGTGGTGAGCGATTGTTAGTCTTAGCATTAGCCGAGATTCAAGGTTTGGAGTTTAATGGCTTAGTAGTATTTTAAAATTTGTTGATGGCACTGGGCAAAACAAATGTATCGATAGTGAAAGAGAGCGACCTAACTCTTGGAAATCTGCGGTTACTAGATAAAGTTTGGACGGGAGAAAATATGCGAGTGTTTGAATTAATCGCCATTTTGGAAAAAGATGGCGAACGGGACTTTTAATCAAGATGCGCTCGCTACGGCAATTGTGCGGATTCATAAAGTTCGCTGATTAATAAGTCCCGCACAAACACGGATTCATTCCTGCTGCCTTTCAGTAAAACTGCATTATACAAGTTTTGAAGGTGCATTTATGACTGATACTACAATGCTGGATAACCATATAAATAAGCAAATAAAATTTGAACCATTAGAAGCGATAGTAGCAGCAACAGAAGAAGAGTCAGTAATATTAGCCGAAAAGCTCACACAGGTGGCAATTCCTTTACAAGTATTGTTACAAGCGCTGAATATAGCAAAACACGATAAGGCAGCAGCTTTCCGCTATGCTGACAAATATCTAAACAATACCAGGAAGTCGAAATGGGTTTTTATCAGAACGGCTTGAAATTTTTGATGAAACGCTCGGTTGGATATCTTTCTCCTGATGTAAATCCTCAGTTTTGATTATTCCAGGGATTGAACTTATATTTAATTGGAGAATTTTGGAGTAATTTTTCAATTCCCAAACGAATTAGCTCTGGTGAAATCCCGTCTAATTTCAACTCGGTTTGGATAAACTCATCAATTGAATTGGCTTTCGTTTTTTCCAAAAGTGCCAACATCTGTTGAGCTTGGGTTGTTGGTGTGCAAGACTCCTTAGTTTCAGCTTGAGAGGTTTGCTTATTACTTGGTGCAGAGTCAATAAAGTTTTTGGTATCCCGGTCATAACCAGAGAAATTCTTTAACTGTGGCATTGGTATCCATTCATTGATGCCGCCGTAATAAACTGCTCGACCGACTGGTGATTGTGCAGCAATCTCCATTACTTGGGTTGAGGTAATCTTGCGATCGCTGGGGATGAGTTGAGTGGCAATCATGGCATTGTAAGCTGGGACGTTATCAGGATGAACCAACGCCACAGAGGTTAACTGCGATCGCAGTCCACCAGAAATGCCCAAGTCATCAGTGTGAGGGTTTTGTACGACAATCCAGAAATGCCAACCGGAACTATCACCGCAAGAACAGTAAGAGATGATTTTGTCCTTGAGCCAGCCAATTTCACCCTTAGTATTTTTAAATTTGGAACAGACAGCCGTTCCTTCATCCAAAATAATCAGCTTGGAGCCAGAGATATTTTGAAATTCGCTAAAGCATTCTTTGACCCATAAGACTGCTTCGACCGGGGACATTTCTAGGATTTTAGCCCGTTTAAAAGTATCAACACGACCTTTGAAATAACCGGTTTCTTTCTCGTCACCTTTGGGGTCAATATAAAAGATGTGTATGTCAGGATGCAGTCGCTTAATAGCATCGATTGCATTGCTAATGGTGATGCCCTTGCCAGAACCAGGGACACCAACCCACAGCATATTTGTCACTTTCTTAGCAATGTGAGCGATTAGGTCATACTGCACTTGGGGTTTAGTGGTGTAAGTGGAGATTTCGGTATTGACTGGAGAAGAAGCAGGGGGGCAGGGAGCAGGGGGCAGAGGGGAAAGATTCTCTCCCATGCACCCCGCACCCTGCTCCTTGTCCTCTTCAAACCTTGCTCCCACAGCATGATTTGGTAATTGAGCAAATCGAGCTTGTGGGATACCAAGATTTTGCGGTTGTATGGCCTCTTGAATAACTGTTACTTGTTGGTAGTTAACTCGTGGGTCAATTGTCACTTGCGCTAAATGCCCAGACAATTGCTCACGGGTGGGAAACTGTCCACGTAGCTGAATAAACCAATCAAGTAACCAACGGTAAGCATAAAATCTTTTTCCTGGCTCAACGGCATTCAGGTATTCACACACAACATGAGAACATTGTTTGAGCATGGCGAACTCATATTTCTCCATTGGCTCCAAGTGAAGCATCAAGTCAGCAATTTCATTTTGGTTAGCAAAATATTCAACTCTAGCGACGCTATCACCCATTGCCGAAAGGAAAGTAAAGAAGTCGCCACGGATAAAGGGAATCGGTGCAAATTGATGCGTATCGTTGAGGTCTTGCACAATAGACCATAAGTATCCCATAAGAGCAACCATTGCACCGAGCGGAGCAAGTGGGGAAGTGGCATAGCAAACTGCACCAGTCGCCGCCGTCGCTAAAGTAATGAACTTCGCCAGATTCATGCCATTACGCTCATCTTTGGCGCGGACTAATAACTGATCTTGACGCTCCTGTAACCAAGAAGCAGTATTCCCAGCTTCCAAATACTCAATGCTGGGGTAGTCGTCACGCAGTAGTGCCGTTTCTTTGGTTCCTAGCATTGGTATTTGTTGCCGCATGTAAATTCCTCTTACTTAGTTAGTTTCCAAATGTTGTAACCAATCTCGCCTGCCATCATTGAGGCTACGTTGTAAGCAAAGCAAGCCAAAATTAAACCTGGGTTCGTATATCTGAAGGGATTGCGACCAACGAAGGTAGTAGTCAGATCCAGAACCCAGAAAAATAGTGCGATCGCTCCACCTGTATGACGTTCTTTCATGCCGGCAGCTTTGTAATCACCCCACAATGCCACTGTCAGGTCGATATTCCCATTTGGTTTACTGCCGAGTGTGTATTGTTTCGATTCCTCAAACTCGTTCTTGGCCTGTTGTGGGTCTTTGCCACGTAACGTTCGCGCTTCCATCACCTGTACTAATGCAGAGATACCAAAGCTAATCCAAAACAAGGGATTAAGTAGGAGTTGTAACCAACCGAACCAACCAATCCATTCAGTTTCAAACCACGGCAGGATGGGTTTTCCCTGGAATAAAACTTGCCAGATGCTATCAGTAGAAAGCAGTGTACCAATCCAGAAACCAATTGCACCAACAAGCTTGTATCCAGGTGTGCCTGGGGTAACGAATTGGGCAATAATATGTGAGATAAAGATGACTGGCAGTGAGATTAATGCCACAATCCACCGAGCTAATAATTCTAGGTAGTCACTCCCTCCTTTTTTTGGCTCTTTTTGTGGTGATGATTCTGGTTTTGGTTGGGAATTATATTTGTTTGGAGTGAGATATTTCATAAATCAATTGAGGGAATCTTGGTACAGTGGCGAATTCTTACAAGCATTTTTAAATCGATATTTCCATTTCCATTGCCTTTGTTCAATTCGCCCAATACAAAAACCCGTTGAGTCATATACAAAAACTGTCTCATCTTCTAAATAACCTGTAGTGTCAGGTCTAGGGTTACGTTTTTTTGAGTCTAAATAGTTCCTGATTCGTAATTTACTGAATGAGTGCGTAACTCCAAGAGAGTTAATTTTGTTGGCGGTTTCTGCCCTTTGCTCGGCTTTAATGCGTTCTAGTTCTTCAGACTCACGAATCGTAATGCCATTGTTGTAAGTCTTAAATTGGGCTGGCAGTTGTGATAACCAAGGACTTGCGATTAACCCCATGCCCAATAATCCCAACATCGCTTGCTTTTGGTATTTCATAAGCATTCAGCCGGAATATTTTACGGTTGTTGCCCTTGGATACTTTGTGTTGTCTGGGGTGGCGGTGCATTAATAACACGAACGTAAACAGACAGCCCAATACAAACTAGAAAAAAAATGACTGACAATCCGAAAAGATTCTGCTCCAAAACCTTGCGCCATTTTAAGTTGGAGACTGGAGTTGTTTGCTCAACAAAGAGCGTGTCAAATTTTTCAGATCCTGAATTGTCGCGGGTCGTGTAGACTTTTTTTCTGATGTCGGCACTCCTAATTCGTCTAAAAATGCTTGCGGGTCAAAACCAGGAGTTGCAGTAGTAGTGAGTTTTTGAACCTCTTGTTTTACCTCATCCCCAGTCTTTAACCCGTACTCTTGGGTAATTTGTTGCCTGATTTCGGGATTCTTGGCCAACTGATAAATAAAAGCTATTTCATCAAAACCTTGCTCTGTACGTCGCTGTAATGAACGAGCATCAAGTTCACTCGTGATTTCATCGAATAACTCTTGCTCAAACTCGTGAACTGCCAGCGCTTGAGCAACAGTCTTGCCTGCCACAATGTCCAAGAATGCTTTAAAAGTTTCCCGACTGACTCCAGCAAGATGTAATTGTTCACTCACACTTTCTATAGCAGCCGTCTGTATATTCGCCAAATTGCCGCTACCTCCTAACAGCTTCGATTTGTCGAGAGTTGCTTGCGCTAAACTGAACAACTTTTCCAAGCGATCGCAAATGTCAATGCTAAATTCTTTTGCGTCATCTTCTACATCTTGGTTAATATCTGGGTCGGACTTAGCCAACTCCTGTAAGCCAGCAATGATTTTAACAGGAGCGTATTTTTCACCCAGTAATTCAAACAAATCTTGACGGCTAAATTTATCTATTGTTTCAGACATTTTGTAATTCTCCTGACATTTCCAATTCGCAATTCGCAAGTCGCAATTCGCAATTAATAATATCTCACGTATTCATGCGGGGGCTTAAATACAGATACTACATATTTTGTTTCTTTTCATAATTGAAACTAAGTCCTTTAACTCCAAGGTGAATCAATTCGCAATTATGTTCACAATTGCGAATTGCGAACTGCGAATTGCGAATTGTTAGGGCAATGGTTTTGTAAATCTGATTTGTTCAGCTTCAAATTCTTTAATGGTGTACTCCGACTTATTGGCTTCCACAATCGACTTTGCTATTTCAACCTTGTTTGTGCCTTGCTCTAAATCTCCAAACACTTCGCCAATCCTGCCTAGTACCCATACTTGATATGGACGAATCAATGGCGCTCTTAATCTTTTTTCCTGTGCCATCTTCTGCATTTGGATTCGTGACAATTTATACTGAGGAATTGTTTCAGCTACTTCTGTCCAACGCTCCCATGTCCGATAGCAAATATCCAAAACTCGCAACATTTTGGCATTAGTCATCGGTAAAACCAAAGGATTCAACCCGGAATTAGTGGTCTTTTGGCTAAAAAGTTGTTCTCTCCATGCTTGGTTCATCAATAAATAGTCAATAGGTAGTCAAGAGTGTAAAAAACATAGTCAATATCTGTGTCAATTCCGTATGATTTTGATGTCATATTCTCTATTAATTGATAGTGAATTAACTGTGATTGGCCTTACTTTTCTACAATAAAAAAGCCACTCGCAATCTTCAAGGGTTTTTTCGGATTTCGTAGAGTTTTCTGTTTTAGCTAAATTTGAAGATTCCGCGAAACTTGTTCAAAAATTTTTTGCTGTTCATTCACCAATAAAGCGATCGCCCACTTTGGCGGCTCACTATAAAACCATTTGCAAATTGTCGCGGTCGATGGTGGGGACAGTTCGGCCCGGTGATACCATGCAGCAATGAATGGCTCAAGCAATCTAACTGCTGTCGAGACAAATTCATAGTCTCCAAGTCGGGTGTGTAACCCTGCTAACTTGACTGCTTTAACTGCAATTTCTTCCAGTTTATTTTTCGGTTGGTATTCGTCTTCCGACAACAAAAATAGTTCACTCTTGCAATTGAACTTGTCTTCTAATGTTCGTACCATGTTTAAGTACCCTCCTATGGGATTAGCGTCACAAGGAGCGGAAACGGCGATCGCTCCCTTACCTCGCCCGGATTTCTCACAAACTCAGAAAAAAGCGGAGCTTCAAACTGATAAAATGTATATATGGTAAGCATTTGAGCAGTTTTAACCGATGAATCTACCCGCAACGCGATCGCTCCCAAAACAGTTCAG
>JAESFO010000733.1_pt1 | contig 15041 bp, 16 predicted proteins | sample 9269421 | NCBI WGS metagenome assembly JAESFO01 (sample SAMN14502839, study PRJNA617101) | algae metagenome | isolation source: Nostoc desertorum CM1-VF14 and co-occurring heterotrophs from rocky... | place: USA: Clark Mountains, San Bernardino, California | collected 2000-06-05 | reverse complement strand
TGCCGGTGCAACCGCCGACCTCCGGCCCCGGATCGGCCGGGCCCGGCCGCTGGCCGAGAAGAGCGTGGGCACACCCGACGCCGGGGCGACCAGCCTCGGCCTGATCGTCACGGCCGTCGCCGACGTCCTGACGTCGCAGAAGGAGCAGACGTGAGCGAGAAGCTGCGCATCGTGGTCGGCGCCGACGACGCCGGCTACGAGTACAAGGAGCGACTGAAGGCCGACCTGGAGGCCGACGACCGCGTCGCCGAGGTGGTCGACGTCGGCGTCGCCGCGGACGGGCACACGGCCTACCCGCACATCGGCGTCGCCGCCGCCCGCAAGGTCGCCGACGGCGAGGCCGACCGCGGCCTGCTCGTCTGCGGGACCGGGCTCGGCGTCGCGATCTCGGCGAACAAGGTGCCCGGCATCCGCGCGGTCACCGCGCACGACCCGTTCTCCGTCGAGCGCTCGGTGAAGTCCAACAACGCGCAGGTCCTGTGCATGGGTCAGCGCGTGGTCGGGATCGAGCTGGCCCGCATGCTGGTCGCCGGCTGGCTGGACCACCGGTTCGACCCGGGCAGCGCGTCGGCGGAGAAGGTCGCCGCGCTCGACTCCTACGACCGGCGCGACGGCGAGCGCCTCGCCGAGGCGGAGACCGTCGGGACGGACTGCTGATGTTCGACCTCACCGGCTCGGTCGCCCTCGTCACCGGAGCCGCGTCCGGGATCGGGGCGGAGGTGGCCCGCGCACTCGCCGGGCAGGGCGCCGTGGTCGCCGCCGCGGACCTGCGTACCGACGGCGTCCCGGAGGTCTGCGCGTCGACCCACGTCGTCGACGTCGCGGACCCCGACGCCGCGGCGGCCTGCGTCGAGGAGGTCGTCGCCCGGCACGGCCGGGTCGACGTACTGGTCAACTCGGCCGGGATCGCGCTGCTCGCCCCCGCCCTGGAGCTGCGGACCGAGGACTGGCGCCGCACCCTGGACGTCAACCTCACCGGGTCCTGGCTGATGGCGCGCGCCGCGGGCCGGGTCATGGTGGAGCGCGGGTACGGCCGGATCGTGAACCTCGCCTCGCAGGCGGCGAGCAGCGGGCTGGAACAGCACGCCGCCTACTGCGCGTCCAAGGCAGGGATCAACGGGCTCACCCGCACCCTCGCCGTCGAGTGGGGACCGCACGGGGTGACGGTGAACGCGGTGTCGCCGACGGTCGTGCTCACCGACCTGGGTCGCGCGGCGTGGGACAACCCGGCCGGGGACGCGCACCGCGCCGAGATCCCGGCGCGACGGTTCGCCGAGCCGTCGGAGATCGCCGCGGCCGTCGTGTACCTGGCCTCGGCCGAGGCCGCGATGGTCAACGGCGCCGAACTACGGGTGGACGGCGGGTTCACGGCCCGCTGAGAACGCCCGCCGATCGTCGTCCGCGCGATCCGGCGACTCCACGCGGGGTTCACCTCGGTCGGGTCGGATGGGGTCCATGAGCACGCTGCTCGTCTCGCTGTCCGGCCTGACCGACTCCGACGACGCCGACCGCGCCCGCGCCGCCGCGTTCGCCGCGGAGCTGGACCGCCGCGGCGTGCCGCTGACCCACCTCGTGCAGCCCAAGGGACCCGACGGGCCGCTGCGCCGCGGCGACGACCTGGTCCGCTGGATCGCCGGCCGCGTCCGCGCCGGGGACGACCTGCTCCTGCACGGCTTCGACCACACGAGCGACCCGGTGGGCGCCTGGCAGAACGGCTCCGTGCCGCGGATCGGGCGCCGCACCGAGTTCGGGGCGCTGCCCCGGCACGAGGCCGGCCTGCGGCTGACCGGCGCCCGGCGGATCCTGCTCGCGACCGGGCTGTCCACCGACGGCTTCGCCCCGCCCGGCTGGATCGCCTCCGAGGGCACCCTCGACGCGCTCGCCGACCTCGGCTTCGGCCTCTGCGCCGACGAGACGACCGTCCGCGCGACCGGCGGTCCGGTGCTGCACTCGCGCGTGCTGACCTTCCGGGCGTCCGAGCCCTGGCGGGGCGAGCGCCGCGCCGGGGAGCGCCGCCGCGGACGGGCGCTGGAGCAGCAGGCCGTGCGCACCGCCGAGCGCGGCGGGCTCGTCCGGCTGGCGCTGCGGGCCAAGGACCTGCGCCGCGAGCACCGCGTCGAGGCCGCGCTGGCCGCCGTCGACGCGGCGCGCGGGGCGGGTGCCGCCGGCGCCGTGCACCGCACGCTGTTCCCCGCCGCGGCCCCGGCCGCCTAGGAGCTCCCCGGCGATCGGCCCGGTTGTCCACAGTGTGTGCTCTCCTGTGGATAACCGGTGCCACCTGTGGACAGGTGTCAGGTCCGCCGCTCGCCGAGCACGCAGAACTCGTTGCCCTCGGGGTCGGCGAGCACCGTCCAGGACACCTCGTCGGCCGGGGCCCGGTGCTGGCCCACGTTGACCCGGGTGGCGCCCAGCATCAGCAGCCGTGCCACCTCGGAGTCGCGGACGCCGTCCGGTCGCAGGTCGATGTGCAGGCGGTTCTTGGTCCGCTTCCCCTCCGCGACCGGCACGAAGATCAGCCCGGGGACGACGCCCTCGGCGGGCTGGATCTCGAACTCCGACGCCGAGGCGTTCACGACCGTCCAGTCCAGGGCCTCGGCCCACCAGCGGCCCAGCCGGACCGGGTCCCGGGCGTCGACGACGACCTGCTCCCACTGCAGGGGCATCAGACGTCGACCGCCGTCTCCCGGTCGGGGACCAGGAGCGTCGTGGCGCCGGGCCCCAGGTCGTCGAAGAACCGGTAGTGGAGCGCCGGGTCGGCGAGGGTGCCCTCGTGGATCGGCACCACCGTCCGCGGTGCGACCGACCGCAGGTAGTCGACGGCCTCGGACACCTTCAGCCAGGGTGCGCCGGTGGGGAGCAGCAGCGTCGCCAGCTCGTCGACGCCCGGCGGGACGTAGGCGTCGCCGGGGTGGAGCAGCGCGCCGTCGACGAGGTAGCCGTTGTTCGCGACCAGCGGGATGTCCGGGTGGATCTGCGCGTGGTCCCCGGACCCGACGACGGACACCTCGGCGCCGCCGAGGGCCAGCACGTCGCCGGGGGCGGCGGTGCGGGCGTCGACGCCGTCGAGCTGCCCGGCGGTCTGGCCGTCGGTGACCAGGGCGGCGTCGGGGTTGGCACGCAGCAGGGTGCGCAGCGCGTCGGCGTCGACGTGGTCGAAGTGCTGATGGGTGACCAGGATCGCGTCCAGGCCGTCCAGGGTCTCGAAGCCGGTCGAGAACGCGCCCGGGTCGAACAGGAGCCGGGCCGACCCGGTGTCGACCAGGACGCAGGCGTGGCCGTAGTGCGTCAGGTGCATGGGACCAGCATGCCCGGTCGGGGGGTGGCGGGCGTCCCGGCTCAGCCGAGCGCCCGCAGCACGGCCTGCTCCTCGGCGTCGGTGAGCCCGGCCCGGCGCCCCCGGCCGGCGCCGAGCCCGCGCTCCCACGCCAGCGCGGCGCGGGCGGTGTCGGCGAGTGGGCGAGCCGCCGGACCGGCGGCGGACGTCGTGGTGACGTCCCGGTCGACCATGCCCCAGAGGGACTCCGGCAGCCACAGCGGCAGCGACCGCGGACCGGCCCAGAACGCCACGTCCTGCTCGGCCAGCGTCCGCTCCGGGACCCGGACGAGCTCCAGGTCGTCGGCGCCCACGGCGTCGGCGGTCCCGGTGAGCACCCGGTCCAGGGTGGACCGCTGGCCTGCGCCGTCGTGGGTGCCGGTGGTGCCGTCGGCGGCGCGGGCCACGATCCAGGCGGCGAGGTCGTCCACGTCGACGAGCTGCATCGGCTGGGCGGGCACGTCCGGGACGACCACCCGGCCGCCGCGGGCGAACCGGTCCGCCCAGTAGCCGTAGCGGTCGGACAGGTCGCCGTGCCCGCACATCAGCCCGCCGCGCACCACGTGCGCCCGGTCGCCCGCCCGCTCCCGCACGGCCTGTTCGCTCGCGACCTTCGCGGCGCCGTAGACGCCCGGGTCGCGGTTCGTGAGGTCCTGGTCGGGCTGGTCGTGCAGCGGTGCCAGGGTCGGCTGCGTCACGGTCCCGCCGCGCAGCGACGGGTCGGCGTAGGCGTTGATCGAGGAGACGAAGGTCCAGTGCCCGAACCGGCCGTGCAGCGCGTCGAGGGCGTCGCGGACCCACGGCGCGGACATCGTCGCGACGTCCACGACGGCGTCGAACGTGCGCCCGTGCAGCGCCGCGGCCAGCGCCCCGGGCCGGGACCGGTCCGCCGTCACCGCCTCCGCGCCGTCCGGCGGCGGCCCGGAGACACCACGGGACACGCAGGTCACCGGATGGCCCGCAGCGAGCGCGGCCGCGGCGACCGCGCGGGAGAGGAAGACCGTGCCACCCAGGACGAGGATCCGCATGGGCCGATGGTGAGGGCACGCACGTCGAGCCGTCGCCCCTGTTCACCGTAGGCTGACCCCGTGGCCAGAGTGGTGGTGGACGTGATGCCCAAGCCCGAGATCCTCGACGTGCAGGGTCAGGCCGTGACCCGGGCGCTCGACCGGATCGGTGTGTCCGGCGTGAGCGGGGTGCGGCAGGGCAAGCACTTCGAGCTCGAGGTGTCCGACGGCATCGACGACGAGACCCTGCACCGGCTCGCCGGCTCGCTGCTGGCGAACCCGGTGATCGAGGACTGGACGGTGACCCGGCTGTGAGCACCCGTGTCGGTGTGATCACCTTCCCGGGCACCCTGGACGACGTCGACGCCGCCCGCGCGGTCCGCCGCGCCGGCGCCGAGGCCGTCCCGCTGTGGCACGGCGACCACGATCTGCAGGGCGTGGACGCCGTCGTCGTGCCGGGTGGGTTCTCCTACGGCGACTACCTGCGCGCCGGCGCGATCGCGAGCCTGGCGCCGATCATGACCGAGGTCGTGGCGGGCGCCGGGCGCGGTCTGCCGGTGCTCGGCATCTGCAACGGATTCCAGATCCTCTGCGAGGCGCACCTGCTCCCCGGCGCGCTCGTCGCGAACGCCGGGATGCACTTCCTGTGCCGCGACCTGGTGCTCACGGTGGAGAACGCCGGCACGGCCTGGACGCGTGACTACGCCGCGGGCGACGAGCTGCTGATCCCGCTCAAGTCGCAGGAGGGCCGCTACGTCGCCGACACCGCGACCCTCGACGAGCTCGAGGGCGAGGGCCGCGTGGTGTTCCGCTACCGCGACCCGGCCCCGAACGGCTCGACCCGCGGCATCGCCGGTGTGACCAACGCGGCCGGGAACGTCGTCGGTCTCATGCCGCACCCCGAGCACGCGACCAGTGCGCTGACCGGCCCGTCGGCCGACGGGCTCGGCCTGTTCACCTCGGTGCTGGCCCGCGTCACCGCCTGACCCGCGCACGACGTCCGGCCCGGCCGGCGGTCCCCGTGGACCGCGGGCCGGGCCGTCGTCGTCCTCGGTCCGTGACCTGCTGTGGGGAACCCCGCCTGTGGGCCCCGGCACCGTGCGGGGACGCGGGCGGGGGAGCCCCGTCTACCCTGGTCCCGTGACGCAGTCCCAGGTGCCGGTCGATTCCGTCAAGCACGCCGAGGCCACTCCGGAGCAGCCGCAGCCCTTCCGGGAGCTGGGGCTCAAGGACGACGAGTACGTCCGGATCCGGGAGATCCTCGGCCGCCGGCCCACCGACGCCGAGCTGGCGATGTACTCGGTGATGTGGAGCGAGCACTGCTCCTACAAGTCCTCCAAGGTCCACCTGCGTTACTTCGGTGAGACCACCACCGAACAGATGCGCTCGACGATGCTCGCCGGGATCGGCGAGAACGCGGGCGTCGTGTCCGTCGGCGACGGCTGGGCGGTCACCTTCAAGGTCGAGTCGCACAACCACCCGTCCTACGTCGAGCCCTACCAGGGGGCGGCGACCGGTGTCGGCGGCATCGTCCGCGACATCATGGCCATGGGCGCGCGCCCGATCGCCGTCGGCGACCCGCTGCGGTTCGGTCCGCTCGAGGCCGACGACACCGGGCGGGTGCTGCCCGGCATCGTCGCCGGCGTCGGCGGCTACGGGAACTGCCTCGGCCTGCCGAACGTCGCGGGCGAGGTCGTCTTCGACCCGTCCTACGCGGGGAACCCGCTGGTCAACGCCCTGTGCGTGGGGGCGCTGAAGACCGAGGACCTGCACCTCGCGTTCGCCTCCGGCACCGGCAACAAGATCATCCTGTTCGGTGCGACGACCGGCCTCGACGGCATCGGCGGCGTGTCCGTGCTGGCGTCGGAGACCTTCGACTCCGCCGGCGGCGGCACCGGGCGGAAGAAACTCCCGAGCGTCCAGGTCGGCGACCCGTTCACCGAGAAGGTCCTCATCGAGTGCTGCCTGGAGCTGTTCGCGGCCGGGCTCGTCGTCGGCATCCAGGACCTCGGCGGCGCCGGGCTGTCCTGCGCGACCTCCGAGCTCGCCTCCGCCGGTGACGGCGGCATGCACGTCGACCTCGACGCCGTCCCGCTGCGCGCCACCGGCATGACCGCCGCCGAGATCCTCTCCTCGGAGTCCCAGGAGCGGATGTGCGCGGTCGTCACCCCGGAGAACGTCGAGGCCTTCCTCGCCGTCTGCCGCAAGTGGGACACCATCGCCACCGTGATCGGCGAGGTCACCGACGGCGACCGCCTGGTGATCACCTCCCAGGGCGAGACCGTCGTCGACGTGCCGCCGCGCACGGTCGCCCACGAGGGCCCGGTCTACACCCGCCCGGTCGCCCGCGACGACGCGAAGCAGGACGCGCTGAACGCGGACTCGCCGGAGATGCTGCCCCGCCCGGAGACCCCGTCCGAGCTGCGTGCGGAGATCCTGCGGATGGCCGCCGCCCCGAACCTCGCGTCCCGCTCGTGGGTCACCGACCAGTACGACCGCTACGTGCGCGGCAACACCGTCGCCGCGCACGGCGCCGACTCCGGGGTCGTGCAGGTCGACGAGTCCACCGGCCGCGGCATCGCCGTCGCCACCGACTGCAACGCCCGCTTCGTGGCGCTCGACCCGTACGTCGGCGCGCAGCTCGCGCTGGCCGAGGCCTACCGCAACGTCGCGACCTCCGGCGCCGTGCCGCTCGCCGTCACCGACTGCCTGAACTTCGGCTCTCCGGAGGACCCGCACGTCATGTGGCAGTTCGAGCAGGCCGTGCGCGGTCTCGCCGACGGCTGCGCGGTGCTGGGCACCCCGGTCACCGGCGGCAACGTCAGCTTCTACAACCAGACCGGCACGACGGCGATCCTGCCGACCCCGGTGGTCGGCGTGCTCGGCGTGATCGACGACGTCACCACCGCGGTCCGGTCCGGGTTCGCCGGCGCCGACGGCGACACGGTCGTCCTGCTCGGCACCACCGCCGCCGAGTTCGGCGGGTCGGAGTGGGCGCACGAGGTGCACGGGCACCTCGGCGGACGGCCGCCCGCCGTCGACCTGGAGCACGAGCGGCGCCTCGCGCAGCTCCTCGCCGCCGCGGCCGCGGACCGGGCGCTGACCGGCAGCCACGACCTGTCCGACGGCGGCCTCGCCCAGGGCCTGGTCGAGGCCGCGCTCGCCGGGGGCCGGGGCGCCCGCGTCGATCTGGCCGGGGTGCACGAGGACTCGTTCACCGCGCTGTTCGCCGAGTCCGCCGGACGGGTGCTGGTCACCGTGCCCGCCGACGGCGCCGAGGCGTTCCTGGCCCGCGCGGCCGAGGCCGGTGTCCCGGCGCTGCGGCTCGGCGAGACCGGCGGCGACGTCCTCGACCTGGGCGACGCCCTCGGCACGCTGGCGCTCGACGAGCTGCGCGCCGCCTGGGAGGGCACGCTCCCGGCGCGGTTCGGCGCCGTCTCGGTCTGATGTCCGACGTCCTCCTGGACTGGGTCGACGACGGGGTCGAGCCGGACCGGGCGACACGGAAGTCGGCGGTGAAGGCGTCGCTCGACGAGCTGGCCCGGCGCGCGCCGGGCCGCAGCGTCGAGGTGCGGGTCCCGCCGTTCGGTGCGGTGCAGTGCGTCGAGGGGCCGCGGCACACCCGCGGCACCCCGCCGAACGTCGTCGAGGCCGACCCGCGGACCTGGATCGCGCTCGCCGTCGGCCGCCTGAGCTGGGACGACGCGCTCGCCGCCGGTCGGGTATCGGCGTCCGGGTCGCGGGCCGGCGAGATCGCCGCGTTCCTGCCGCTCCGCACGCCGTGACCGGACGGGCGCGGTGTGCGACTCCGACGTGACCCCTGTCCCCGTACCTGGGGAGACGTGATCTCGGGGCGTACAGTCGTCCCCTGGTCCCGGTACGCCGCCAGCCGAGGAGCGCCGCGTTGAGTTCCGTCCGGAACGAGCACGTCAGCCCTGAACGAACCCTCTCCCTCACCCCCGTCGCACCCCCCGCCGCCGAGCCCGACGAGCAAGGACCCCGCGAGGAGTGCGGTGTGTTCGGCGTCTGGGCCCCCGGCGAGGACGTCGCGAAGATGACCTACTACGGCCTCTACGCGCTGCAGCACCGCGGCCAGGAGGCCGCCGGCATCGCCGTGTCCGACGGCCGCCGCACCGTGGTGTTCAAGGACCTCGGCCTGGTCAGCCAGGTGTTCGACGAGCAGACGCTGTCCTCGCTGCGCGGGCACCTCGCCGTCGGCCACTGCCGCTACTCGACGACCGGCGCGACGACCTGGGAGAACGCCCAGCCGACGTTCCGCACCACGGCCGCGGGCTCCGGCCTGGCGCTGGGCCACAACGGCAACCTGGTCAACACCGCCGAGCTGCGCGAGGACGTCGCGAAGCTGGAGAACCGCAAGCGGTCCGGGTTGCGCGCGACCACCGACTCCGACCTGCTCACCGAGCTGCTGGCCGCGGGCGCCGCGGACCTCGGCGTCTACGAGGCCGCGATGCGGCTGCTGCCGCGGCTGCGCGGCGCGTTCTCGCTGACCTTCGCCGACGAGAGCACCCTCTACGCCGCCCGCGACCCCCAGGGCGTCCGCCCGCTGGTCCTGGGCCGCCTGGAGCGCGGCTGGGTCGTCGCGTCGGAGACGGCGGCGCTGGACATCGTCGGCGCCTCGTTCGTCCGCGAGGTCGAGCCGGGCGAGCTCATCGCGATCGACGCCGACGGCATCCGCAGCCAGCGCTTCGCCGCCCCGGAGCCGAAGGGCTGCGTGTTCGAGTACGTCTACCTGGCGCGACCGGACACCACCATCGCCGGCCGCTCGGTCTACGACACCCGGGTGGAGATCGGCCGCCGGCTCGCCGAGGAGCACCCGGTCGAGGCCGACCTGGTCATCCCGGTCCCGGAGTCCGGCACCCCGGCCGCGATCGGCTACGCCCAGGGCTCCGGCATCCCCTACGGCCAGGGCCTGGTGAAGAACGCCTACGTCGGGCGCACCTTCATCCAGCCCAGCCAGACCATCCGCCAGCTCGGCATCCGGCTGAAGCTGAACCCGCTGCGCAACGTCATCCGCGGCAAGCGGCTGGTCGTCGTCGACGACTCGATCGTCCGCGGCAACACCCAGCGCGCACTGGTGCGGATGCTGCGCGAGGCCGGCGCCCTCGAGGTGCACGTGCGGATCGCCTCGCCGCCCGTGCGCTGGCCCTGCTTCTACGGCATCGACTTCGCCAGCCGGGCCGAGCTGATCGCCAACGGCGCCGACACCGAGGGCGTCCGACGCTCGATCGGCTCGGACAGCCTCGGCTACGTCTCGGTCGAGCAGATGGTCGCCGCCTCCGAGCAGCCGCGCTCGCGGCTGTGCTGCGCCTGCTTCGACGGGGACTACCCGATCCCGCTGCCGGAGGAGGCCCAGCTCGGCAAGCACCTGCTCGAGGACGTCCCGGAGCCGACGGCGTCCGGCGCCGCCTCTGGCGATCCCGGCCCGCTGTCCGTCGGATACGGTGCCGGAGAGGCACTGACCCGCCCGTAGCAGCACCCGATCACGACCCCGTCCCGACCTGGAGAGACCTCGCATGCCCTCGACCGAGCCCGGCCCCGCCAGCTACGCCTCCGCGGGGGTGGACATCGACGCGGGGGAGCAGGCGGTCGAGCGTTTCCGTCCGTTCGCCGAGAAGGCCACCCGGCCCGAGGTGCGCGGCGGCATCGGCGGCTTCGCCGGCCTGTTCGCGGCGAAGTTCGGCAAGTACTCCGAGCCGGTCCTGGCCGCCTCCACCGACGGCGTCGGGACCAAGGTCGCGATCGCGCAGGCGATGGACAAGCACGACACCATCGGCCAGGACCTCGTCGCGATGGTCGTCGACGACCTGGTCGTCTGCGGGGCGGAGCCGCTGTTCCTGCAGGACTACATCGCCATCGGCAAGATCGTCCCCGACCAGGTCGCGACGATCGTCCGCGGCATCGCCGAGGGCTGCCAGACCGCGGGCTGCGCGCTGCTCGGCGGCGAGACCGCCGAGCACCCCGGGCTGATGGAGGAGGGCGCCTACGACCTCTCCGCCACCGGTGTCGGTGTCGTCGACGCCGAGAAGATGCTGCGGCCCGAGCGCGTCCGCCCCGGCGACGTGCTGGTCGCGCTCGGCTCCTCCGGGCTGCACTCCAACGGTTACTCCCTGGCCCGCCACGTGCTGCTCGACATCGCCCGGCTGCCGCTGGCCGGTGAGCTGGAGGAGTTCGACCACTCCCTCGGCGAGGAGCTGCTCGTCCCGACCCGGATCTACGCCAAGGACTGCCTGGCGATCACCGCCGAGACCGGCGTGCGGACGTTCTCCCACATCACCGGCGGCGGGCTGGCCCGCAACCTGGAGCGGGTGCTGCCCGAGGGCCTCGCAGCCACCGTGGAGCGCGGCTCCTGGACCCCGGCCCCGATCTTCAAGCTGATCCAGTCCCGCGGCCGGGTCGAGCGCGCGGAGATGGAGAAGACGTTCAACATGGGCGTCGGGATGGTCGCGGTGCTGCCGCCCGAGGACGTCGACCGCGCCCTCGCCGTCCTCACCGCCCGGCACGTGCCCGCCTGGATCCTGGGCGAGGTCGGCCGGATCGGCGACGTCGACGGTGCCGGTTCCGGCGAACTCGGCGCCCGGGTGCAGCTGCGGGGGGAGCACCCCCGCTTCTGAGGCGGCCCCGCGCCGTCTGCTCTCACTCGAAGGAGTGATGCAGCTCCGCGTCGTGCGACGCCGGCTGCCGGCTCCCGGCGCGGTGCGACTCACGCAGCATCGGCGGGTGCAGCGCCGTCGCCGGGCCGCGGCGGAACAACCTGGGCGGCCGCCCGCGACCGCCGGTGACCAGCGTCGTCGTCGGCACGAGGAAGCCGTCGGTGGAGGTCACCTTGCGCTGGAAGTTGCGCGGGTCCAGGGAGGTCCCCCAGACGGCCTCGTAGACCCGGCGCAGGTCGGTCACCGTGAACTCGTCCGGGCAGAACGAGACGGCGAGCGTCGTGTACTCGAGCTTCGACTTCGCCCGCTCCACGCCGTCGGCGAGGATGCGCTGGTGGTCGAACGCCAGCGGCGGCACGTCGTCGACGGCGCACCACGCGGACGCGGTGGCCCCGCCACCCGGTGTCGGCTCCGGCATGTCCGGGAGCAGCGCGAGGTACCCCACGGACAGGACCCGGCCGCGGGGATCGCGGTCGGGTGCGGCGTAGCTCGCCAGCTGCTCGAGGTGCCCGCACACGGCACTGCCGGTGTCGGCCCCGGTCTCCTCGCCCAACCGCCGGCTGGCGGTGTGCACGAGGTCCTCCTCCGGGCGGACGAAACCACCGGGCAGGGCCCAGTGCCCGAGGAACGGGGGCTCGCCCCGCTCGATGAGCAGCACGTGCAGACGGTCCGACCGCACGGTCAGCACGACGAGGTTGACGGCGACCGCGAACAGGTTGCCGCGCATCTGCTGAACACCTCGGAGGTGACGGGATCGGTGACCAAGCCTCCCACAGGAGACTGGTCATGATCTTGCCCTATCCGACCGGCCGGGGGAAACCGCCCGGGTCGACACGTGCCGCGGCGCCCGGGCCGCCGTGTCACGACGGAGGGCCGGGCGCCGGGGTGGCCGTCAACGGCGAGGGTCGTCGTCCTCGTCGTTGTACTTGGCGGCGAGGTCGTCGTACTCGCCGTAGTCGTCCTCGCGGCTGTCGGTAGTCACCGCCGTCGCGCTACCGATCTCCCGCTGCAAGGCGTCGAGATCCATAGAAGGGGAGCTGTACTTGAGCTCACGGGCCACCTTCGTCTGCTTGGCCTTGGCTCGTCCACGCCCCATGGCAGGTCCCCCTTACAACAGGGAAGGGGCGGCCGGTCATTGCGCACGACCCGGCGGCCCCTCTCGTCTCATCAATGTCGTGAAAACAACCGTACCCTGCTCACCCCGGAACATGCGACGCGGCACCGCCGTCGTCACAGGCGGGCCCGGCCCCGGACCGGCGCGGGGCCCGCGTGTTGGGCCGGTGGCCGCCCCACGGTGGTCCGGCCGGGCTGCGCGTCATCCGCGACGCGCAGCGCCACCCGTCCGTTCCCGGGCCGCGCGGCCCGGCGGCGGGGTGTCCGGGTCCGGCTCGTAGGAGTCCGGGTCGATCGTCGCGGGGGAGACCCGGTCGTCGACGCCCGCGGTCAGCTCGGCGTCCAGCGGAACCGACCGCTTGAGCAGCGCGAGCGCCACCGGGCCCAGCTCGTGGTGCTGGACGACCGTGCCCACACGGCCGACCGTGCGGCCGTCGCGCACCACCGGGTCGCCCGTGTGCGGCAGGTCCTCGTCGCCGGCGTCGAGCATCAGCAGCACCGTGCGCCGGGGCGGGCGCCCCAGGTTCGCGACCCGGGCGACGGTCTCCTGGCCCCGGTAGCAGCCCTTGGTCAGGTGCACGGCGGAGCCGATCCAGCCGACCTCGTGCGGGATGGTGCGGTCGTCGGTGTCGCGGTGCAGGCGCGGTGCGCGCGACTCCACCCGCAGCGCCTCGAACGCGATCGTCCCGGCGGCCCGCGCCCCGGCCGCGGTGAGGTCCGCCCAGCGGGCGTCCTTCGTCCCGCGGGGGACGACGACGTCCGCCGCGTCCCGGCCCGGCCACGGCATCCGTCGCACGAACCCGCCGTCCGGCAGGGCCGTGACGCCGTTCGGTGCATCGGGCACCGGCAGCCCCGCCGCGGCGAGCACGGCCGGGGTCTGCGGACCGACGACCGACAGCACCGCCAGCTCGGCGGTGACGTCACGCGGCTCGACCTTCGACCAGAACACCATCTTCGCCAGGTAGTCGAGCAGTGCTGCGCCCTCGCCGGGCTCGGTGTCGAGCCAGACCGTGTCCGCCGACGACGCGACGGCCATGTGGTGCAGCACCCGGCCCTGCGCGTCGAGCACCAGGGCCTCGGTGCCGGTGCCGGGCGGCAGCTCGCTGACGTGCTGGGTGAGCAGCAGGTGCAGCCAGGACAGCCGCTCCTCGCCGGTCACCGCCAGCACCTCGCGGTGCCCGCGGTCGACGACGGCGGCGGAGCGGGCCATCGCCCGCTGCTCGGCCGGCGGGTCGCCGTGGTGCGCGGCGACGACGTCGTCCGGGTCGGGGGTCGTGTCCTCGGCGTTGTCGGTGGTGCCGGGGTCCTGCTCGGATCCGGGAACGGTCACCGGTCTCCCTCCGCGCCCTCCTGGGGCGCCGTGTCGTCCTGCTCGGGGGCTCCGTCGGCGGAGTCCTCGTCGTCGTGCGCACAGTCGACGCACGTGCCGGACAGTGCCACGTGCGTCGCGTCCAGGTGGAAGCCCAGGTCGGCGAGCGTGCGACTCGCCACATCGGAGAGCAGCTCGGTCGGCGCCTCGTCCACCCGGCCGCAGTGGTGGCAGACGAGGTGGACGTGGCGGTGCTGGTGCTCGGAGTAGGTCGGCGCACCGTGCCCGAGATGGGCGTGCCGGACGACGCCGAGCTCTTCGAGCAGGTCCAGCGTCCGGTACACCGTCGTGATGTTCACCGCCGGTGCCGTCGCCTGGACCCGGCTGCACACCTGCTCGGGTGTCGCGTGCCCCAGCTCCCGGACCGCGTCCAGCACGAGCTGGCGTTGAGGGGTCATCCGGAGCCCACGCCGGTGCAACGTGCCCTTCAGTGTGCTGTCCACACCGCCGATGGTATTCGGTACGGCCCGGTAGGCTCGGGCCACGAGGACGGTGACCGCACATCGTGTCACGGAACCGTCCGTCGCGGGCCCCGCCACGCCGACGGACGACCGTTGCACGCTGCGTGGTTCGCCGCGACCCCGTCGTCGTGACTACCCTGACCGGCGAGGTCGCGCCGAACCGTCGGTCCGCCGACCTCGTACGTGCCCTCCGAGGGCACCCATGTCGACGACCTGAGGAGAGGCGATGACGGCAGACGGGGCGGACCGCCCGGGCGGTTCCCCGCGGTTCGACGTCGTTCTCCGCGGCTACGACCGTCGGCAGGTGGACGAGCACATCGTCCAGATGCAGCGGCTCATGGGCCGGATGCGCGCGGACATCGACGCACTGCGGAGCCGGCCGATGCCGCCGCCGATGCCGGTGCCGCCGCCCGGCGGGTTCGCCGCCGGTCCGGCCGGCGGGCCGCCGCGTCCGGCACCGCGTCCGGGGCCCCGTCCCGGCCCGGGGCCCTCGGACCCCGACCGGCACGGTGCCGTCGACAACTTCTCCGACCGCATGCAGGCGATCCTGCAGAAGGCGGAGGAGGAAGCGGAGGAGATCCGCAGCAAGGCCCGTGCCGACGCCGAGCGTGTCGTCACCGAGGCCCGCAAGCAGGTCGACCGCGCCCGCGCGGACGCCGACCGGGCCCGTGAACAGGGCGACAAGCTCCGCACCGAGGTCGGGGAGCTGACCCGGCGTCGCGACGAGCTGCGCGCCGAGGTCGGGAAGGCCCCGGCCACCGGGGACAAGGCCCGCCACGAGATCCGGCCGGCCCCCGGTCCGGGGCAGAAGCCCGGCGGACCGTCCGGCGAGGCCTGGGCGTCCGACGACCGCTCCGCGAAGCCCGCCGGGGGCGAGCGGCCCGGCACCGGCCAGTCCGGTGCCGCCCAGCCCGCCGGTCAGCCGGGCCCCGGGCCGAAGCCCGCCGCGCAGTCCGGTGCCGGCGCCACGCCGGCCGCCGCTGCCGCCGGCACGGGTGCGGACGCCTCCGCGCGCCCGGGGCAGGCTGCCGACGCCCGGCCCGGGCGTCCCGACCAGGGGCGCTCCGACCAGGCCCGTCCCGACTCCGCGGACCAGCGGTCCGGTCG
>JAESFO010000732.1_pt1 | contig 15063 bp, 8 predicted proteins | sample 9269421 | NCBI WGS metagenome assembly JAESFO01 (sample SAMN14502839, study PRJNA617101) | algae metagenome | isolation source: Nostoc desertorum CM1-VF14 and co-occurring heterotrophs from rocky... | place: USA: Clark Mountains, San Bernardino, California | collected 2000-06-05 | reverse complement strand
ATCTCAGGCGCTAGTGTAACCATCTTAATAATACCCGCCCCGTATTCTAACAAATCATTGACCTGTTGTACGGATGGTGTATGAATGTAAGATTCGAGATGTGCTCCACGTTTTGATGGATTGATCCAGGGGCCTTCCAGGTGAACCCCCAAAATGCCCTTACCACCCCTATTCCAATAATCCCGCACGGCGTCAATACAGCGATGAAAAACACCATAACTATTGGTAGCCACTGTTGGCAAACAATAAGCGGCGCCCCCGGCACGACAATAATTATTAAGTTTATTAAGCGAGTCGGCTTCCGGATAAACCGAAAAAAGCCTTCCATGAGCACCATAAATTTGCAAATCAATAAATGCAGGAGCGATAATACAATCTGGAAATTGCCTGACTGCTGCCTGCGAGGGGATCTCACTTACGGGAATGATATCTTTAATGAGGTGCTTATCAAGAATAAGCGCCTGCCCGGTAAGCCATTGCTCTCCGGTAAAAATTTTGTTTGCTGTATAGACTTCTTGTACTTGCATTCAAATAATTTTCAAACCAGCCCTTTCTCACATCGATAAACACGCTTCGCATTAAAAGATCCTGCCTTTTCAGGGAGCGGGTATCTTGAAAGTGGATGCAGGTATCCCCGCTCCATTTGCGAGGTTTGCATCAGTATACGGTTCCCAGCCATATAGTAGTGACACAGCTTTGATATCCTTCTTATTTTGAATCACTACCTGGTTGTTTTGGATCACCGCCGTGGCGGGATGCTGTAGGCCTTTTATATCTACCAGCTTAAATCCGCGCAGCGCTTTTCCATCAGTTGTTTTCAATTGATTCGCGTATCGAAAAGAAAGAACAATACGGGCCCCCACCTTTTCCGCTTTCATAAAAGTTGGACCATAGGGCACTATTTTCTTTTGTCCATAAGTAAAGTGTAATGCCAGCCTTGCCAGCCTTTCTCCTACCGGCTTTTTTTGCCGGGGATGCACATCATAAAAATTACCCACATCGCTGCTCACCGCCATTCCCGAATTCGGGATTTGTTCTAAGAGTTTAAATTGCGTATATCGAAAGATTGGCCATGAGGGACGGTTAAGAGATGACAGTTGTACGTAATAAAAAGGCATTTCAAAACCCCATTGCCGGCGCCAACTTTTCACCAGCTCCGGGAAAACAGTCTCATATAATTCACTATTATGCGCATTACTTTCTCCCTGGTACCAGATAACGCCTTTAATGGGAAAATCTACAAACGGCTTAATCCCGGCTTCGAAATTATAGCAGGGGTCAAAGGGATGTCTTTGCCGGGAAATATCTGATATTTTCAAATTGGTATCGGCCCGTTCCCTTACCCAGGGTTGATAAAAATCAGACCTGCGCCAGTTATTCAATTCATTTACTAAAATAGGGTGATGTTCCATCGTATAACGGTCGATCCATGACTCTGCAGGTGAGCCTCCCACCGCCACCTGTATCAGCCCCACAGGAACACCTAATTGCTGTTCCAGTTTTTTTCCAAAATAATAGGCAACCGCCGAAAACTCTTTTGCCTTATTCGAATCGCATTCCTGCCAGGTTCCGGAAAAATATTCAAGCCTGTTGACCTTCTCCAATGTCGCAGCATCCCAGGCGCTGTTATTGGTTTCTGCCAGTACCTTCATATTTAATAAACGGAGCGATTTGCTTTTTTGAGCATCCTCCATCTCACCGGGCTCATGAAGAGCCGTTCGTAAAGGAAAGGCCATATTGCTTTGGCCGGCACACAACCACACATCGCCTATCCATATATCCGTAAGAGTAATGGCCGTATCTTCTGATGATATTTTGGCCTGAAAAGGTCCGCCAGCCGGCATGGCCGCAAAAGACAGCTCCCACTTTCCATCCGCTCCGGTTATTACAGATTGTTTTAGTTTATTAAAATAAACCGATATTTTCTGATTACGATTGGCCACACCATAAAACCTAATGGGCCTATCGCGCTGTAAGACCATGTATGAACCAAATACGGAAGCCAACTGCAAGCCATCATAATCTCCCGTAACACCCTGGTATGCTGTTTTTGCCAGAATAGCAGCACCTGCCTCATTCGGATGAATGGCGTCCGGAAATAAATCGGGACGGGAATAGAGTGGAGAATGGAAATCTATAAATCCCGCTTTCCCTGCTACTGCAACTTGGCGGATCATTGCCTGGATATCCCAATACCAGTCACGGGTACCTGATTTAAACCTGGGATGGTCACTGAAAATAGGAGAAAGACCACAAACAAAAATTTTCATAGCTGGATTGACCGAACGCAACGTGTCAATCAGCCAATGATAGTCAGGCATAAACTCGTCCCGGTAGTCGGGAAAGTTTCTTGGATCGGTATCGTTTAAACCCAGGTGAATTACAGCGATATCCGGGTTAAACTGAAGCATTTTGCTGAAAGCTTCGGTTTTATAATAGGGATTATGGCCCTTTTTTAATAAGGTAGCGCCGCTATGCCCAAAATTTTTAACCTCGTACCCTTTGCCCAGCATTTGCTGAAGAACCGCAGGATAAGGGGTGACGACCCGCTCCTTTAGGCCCAACCCATAGGTAACCGAATTGCCGATACAGGCTACCTTTTGCCATTGTTTCTGAGCAAAGCAACTCACAGCTACGCCGAAACTCAATAAACATAAAAAGAAATACCTTTTTTTATTTTTTTTGAGATTGGTCATGATTATAAAATCTAACTACCTTGTAACTCATCTTTACGCTCTATTTCCATTTAATAGCTGTAAATACAATTTTAGAGTAACCGTCTTTCTCATAAAATACACCAATGGTATTACCTGTAATTTTAACTATATCAGAATAGGCCGACGCATCGCGCTTTGAATCGTTACTATATACAAGAATATTTTTTTTCCATGTTTTACCGTCATTTTTGCTGATACGGAGCGTGAGATTATTTCGTTGCCGGGTGTCAGCGGCATTACAAAATGCCAGCATATTTTTACCCCAATGTTTACCGATGGTCAGCAGCGAGCCCTGGCATACGGGGTCCGGCAAATTATTGTCGAATTTTTGCTGATACCAATTAACCCCCCCGTCATTGCTCAGCGCCGTGTAGCGTGCTTTTACATGCCCCTGCTGGTTGCGCAGGTTGAGCATCAGCCTGCCTTTGCTTATTTCTGCCGCCATGTTTTCATTGCCGCCTTCCAGGTCTACATCTGTACTGATATGAAATGTTTTGCCATGGTCATCTGTATAAAACCCGTGCGCCTTGTAATCTTTAGAAGCAGGCAATGGATCACCCGCTGAGTGATTGGCTGCTATATAAATCCTTCCCTTATATTTTCCTTTGACAAATTGCATAGCATGCCCTGGTGTATTAGCATAACTGCGCCAGTCTTCCATAAAGTTATATGCCGGATTTTCTCCGGGTTGTTTGGGACGGTGGGTTTGCATGGTAATATTTACGGCGTCGCTCCAAGTGGTGCCTCCGTCGGTAGATGTTTTATACCACACTTCTCGCAAACCTTTTCCTTTTCTTACTTCTCCTTCGTGGTTATTGCCCGTGTTATAAAACAGAAAGATTCTTCCCTGCCGATAAGCAGGATCTTGTAAATCTACAACAGGAGCCGGGTTACCAGCCTGCAAAGTACCTTCATCCACCACTGTTCGTATAGAACTCCAAGTATGCCCCCCATCAACGCTCGTTTTCAAAACAATATTGATATCTCCAAAATCTCCTGCCCCGTGAACTCTGCCTTCGGCAAATGCCAGCAATTTGCCATTCGGTGTACTAACAATAGCTGGTATCCGGTAACTTTTATGGCCCTCTTCGCCCGATGTAAAAACAGGAATATCTTTTTGTGTAAACGCTTGTACTGGAAAAAATGTGATAAAACATACTATACATAATCCAACCAATGTATAGCTCTTCGTTACGGTTAATTTCATTGCAGATTTTTTTAAAACTTAATTAACGGAATAATTACTTAATTATTCCATGTTTTGAACCTTGGGTTTTAGGGTAAACAATTGCAGTAATAGTGCGATCAATACTATGCCTCCTAAAACCGAAAAGCCCAGGCCCAAATTACCATCGTCTGTGAATTTTCCCAGGATCTGTGTAACAGCAGCTCCTGCAAACACGCCAACCATATTCATAAAGCCATAGGCTGTGGCACGTAGCTTCGCCGGTACAAACTGGCAAACAATCGGCATATTGTTGGCATCGAATATACCGAAACCGATCCCGAAGATAATTGCGGCGCCTATAACGGCTATAAAGCTGTTGCCCATTCCCAAAAGTATGAGTGCCGGAATGGTAAGTGCCAGACCGATAGCGCTGGTATAAACACGCCCGCGTATGTTGCGCTGTACCCATCTGTCTGAAAGAATTCCTCCAAACAATACACCTAAAAAAGAAGAAAAAGCAATAGTAATAGTTGACATAGGGCCCGCTTGAGACATCGGAATTTGCAGGCTTTCCGCAAAAAGTGTAGGGAGCCAGTTTTTTGTAGCCCACCCAGGCAGGCTGGGAGCCGCAAAATAAAAAAGAATAACCCAGAAAGCGATATTCGAGAACAAGGTTACCAGCCCCTTGCCCACTGGTATGCTGCGGCTCACAACCTGAGCTGTCGAAGTTTCCTTCTTTTTATCTTTCAATAAAACTAATAGCACAAGAGCATAAACCACACCTGTAATACCAAACCAATGAAAAGCCGTATGCCAGCTATAGGCTTCAGCAACTGTAGCGCCAAATCCGCCCAAGGCCTGCCCTGTATATAACCCTGTCATATGAATCCCCACGGCCAGCGATCTTGTTTTGCCGGTATGATAGTCTGCGATCATTGCCAGGCCCGCGGGAAGATATAACGCTTCGCTTACCCCCATCAGTCCCCTTAACCAAAGCAACTGATTGTAACTGGTTGCCATTCCCATACCGTAAGTAACTGCAGACCACACAAACAAACTTCCAACGATAAGCCATTTACGGTTAACCCTGTCTGCAATAGATCCTGCAACAGGACTCATAAATCCATAGATATATAGGAAAATTGCCATTAAAAAGCCGAAACTTTCCGCCGATTGCAGTTCTTCTATATCAACCTTCATCGCGTCCTTCATGGTACTAAGCATTTGCCGGTCCATGTAGTTGAGCAGTGCAACCACCCAAAGCAGCGCCACTACTACCCAGGAATATATTTTATTATCTGGTTTTGATATGTAAGCCATCTAATTTTTCATTTTTTAATCCTACGGTTGAGGTTTTCGAATCCCCGCATTCTTATCGTCGTAAGTTGAGTGACAACTACAGCTGAGGTTGGGCTATACAAAAAGAACATCATTCTATTTTCCCTACTAATACCTGAGGTGTTCTTACACCTGCTTTTATTTCACCGGAGGGAATAAAAATTGTATTTCCGCTACGTACCGCCGTGGTGGTAACAGCTGTTGTAAAAGGGATGCTATCAGCTTTACACCATTTGTCTGCTTTGCCATCGTACAACAGAACTGTGTTACTAAAGCCCGGATGACCAGATTGCAGTTGTATTTTCTGCTCTACAAGTTTTTGCTTTTCTGCACTATCTTTTTCATTGTTGATTTTATTGATCAACATCTCTGTTGCATGAAAAGTACCCCCTTTATCTCCACCAAATAATGCAATATAATGCTCCCCTATCGCCGCACCAGTACCAGCACTCAAGGCATAAGGTAAAGGTTCTTTTTCAGTCCAGCTATTTTCGGCAACGCTATATTCGTATACATTGTTGTAAAGATCGCTCATATCGTTGGTGTTTTTTTTACGGCCACCAAAAAGATAGATGTGTTGTTTATCTTCCGCTGCAACCAAAATCGTATGTGATACAGCATGCGGGATACTTTTCAAATATTGCCAGCCTTTCGAAGTATCTGCAACATCCAGCATTAGGAAACAGGCTGAAACAGAGTTTTCCATCTCCCCTCCGGCTACAAATACTTTACTCCCTATGGTTACTGCGGCAGCATTGGTGACCGCATTGGGTAAATCAGGCAATAAATTTACCTGAAGTGAATCGCCGGTCCATCGCAGAAGAAATACCTTATTTAACAACCCCTGCTCATTTTCGCCCCCGGCACTTACAATTCCTAATGGTGTACTGCAACTGGCACTATAGGCTACTGCCTCAGGAAGCACTGCATTTTGAAAAAAAGTTGCCTTTCCGTTTATATCGGATACAAATATCCTGTTATAGTATTTTTTTGCTCCACCAGCCCATGGCATTTTATCCGGAAAATTGGCGCCGCCTGCAACTACCAATATATTATTGGTAATACCAACCAGGGGGCCCGCATAACCCAGCGAAATTCCTCCATTTAAGGCAGGCAAAGCGCTATAGTTATCCCAATGGATATGAAGCCTGTCATGTTTCATAGTAGTACACGCCATCAATGAAATAATTATTACAAGTACTAAATTGTATGCCTTTTTTATCATTATAACTGGGATATTTCAGCCGGTATCTTTTTGGAAGCAAACTTTTCAAAGCCAATAGCGATCACATCCTCCTTAAAACGTTCGAAAGCCAAAGCGTCCATATTTTCAACGGGAAGGCGGAATTCGCCGCAATCCAAACCCACCAGCTTCATATAAGACTTTCCGGTAGCAATACCTCCGTACTTACCTAAAAGCCGGATCATTTCAATAGACTTATGCTGCAAATCCTTTGCCTCCTGCAAATCTCCTCTTTTAAAAGCATTGATCATATTATGATATAAAGGCGCAGCGTAATTATAAGTACTGCCCACTGCACCAAAGCTACCCAGCGCCAATGCAGACAACATGTTCTCATCTCTTCCCCATAGCATATCATAACGGCCGTTATCTACATACATACAGGAGAGAAAATCCATAAAATCTTCATGCGTGTATTTAATACCTGCAAAGTTGGGAATAGATCCGTTTACAGCCTGCAAAAGATCGTACATACTCACATTACAGCCTGTAAGCACGGGAATATGATAGTAATAAAAAACCGTATTGGGTGCAGCAGCGGCCACCTGGCTGCAGCACTTTGCCAATGCTTCTGCGCTGGCAGGTTTAAAATAAAAGGGCGCTGTAAACGATACTGCATACAAACCTATCTCCTCGGTATGTTTAGCCAATTCTATACAATCATTTATGGAAGTGCCGCCTACGAGGTTAATTACTTTAAAATTTTCATCATTTTGAGTTGCTGTAGCCCAGGCCTGGGCTACGAGCTTTTTCTCTTCCTTGGTTTGCGATACGCCTTCCCCGGTGGAACCGTTAATAAAAGCGCCGACAACATTATTTTGTTTTAAAAACTGGTAGTATTCAGTTATTAAATCGATATTAATACCCCCGTCTTCATTCATAGGTGTAAATGGAGCGGCTATAAGACCTTGTAACTTCTCTATATTCATTATCTATTTATTATATTAATTTGTAAAATGAGTAAGCTGCACATTGGTTATTGGGGCTTTGCTGTAGGATAACCAGGGGTTTGATTAACCAGTGGATCATTAGTCCAGATTGCCGGTTCAATAGGCCAAAGGATTTTATAGCTCTGAGTTGTTTTATCCAACACTCCGTAAGAATGATTGGTAGTTTTAAAAACCAACGGCTCACTTCCGAATTTCATTCTTCGAAGGTCGTACCAACGCTTGCCTTCATAAACAAATTCTTTGCTGCGTTCCGCAAATATAGCCAGTTCATTAGCATCCTTAGATCCGTTCACAAATGGGGTGGGATCAGCGTTTGCGAAAGCTCTGTCCCTTACAGGTTTTATGTATGGAGCTGGATTCCCTCCTTCGGCGTTGGTTATTTCTGCAAGCATTAAAAGGCGGTCGGCCTCTCTATACACCGGCCAATCATCTGAAAAGTATCTTTTATTGGCGTCAATAGTTCCTAAAAACTTCACCAGGGCTGTATTTCTTATTGTAACTCTGGCCGGAGTTACCGTTTTGTCTACCTTATAATAGTCGTAAAATGTAGCATTTCTTCTTTTATCCGCCACATCAAAAGACTGAAAAAGCTCAAATGTATATCCATAACGCTGTATGATCTGCATAGAGTTGGTAGCAGCGATTTGTAAAGGATCTACCAGGGTTGTTCCGCTTCCCGCCGAATCTTTATAATGCTGCCCGTCAAAATTAAAGGTAGAATAAAGGAAAGTAGCATAGTTATTCATTTCAGACTCTCCGACACGAAAACGTATTGCGAGCATGATCTCCGAGTTATTCTTTTTACCATAACTAAAAGCATCAGCAAAATTAGCTTGTAGTGAAGGACCGGAAATAGTGCTCAACGCAGTTTTAGCCTCGGATAAATCGGCAGTAGTGTTATATACTTTAGCCGACCATAAATAAACCTCTCCTTTAAGCATAAGTGCAGATTGAGGATTCCACATGCTTTTATCAGCCGGGGTTACCGCAGTGCCAAACAGGCTTACAGATTTATTAATGTCACTTTTAATAGACGCCAACACTTCTGCTTCAGTTGATCTGGCTTTACGAAGCGCCACCGGATCAGTTATTCCATTTAATACTTCGGGTTCTAGCCTTAATGGCACGCCTCCATAGGTACGCAATAGATGAAAATAATAATAGGCCCTCATGGCATAAGCCTGCCCGAGCAAATAACTCTTTTTATCTTCAGTTAAAAAGTTAACAGGTTCTACTTTTTGAATAAAGAGATTTAATTGGAGAATCGGACCGTAAAAACCGGCCCAGCTGCCTACGCCTGCCGAGTTTTCGTCGATTCTCTGCTCTATAATTGGTAACTCATTAAGAGAAGTATTTTGGCGGTCAACATTGCTGAATCCACCTCCACGCATTTCACCCAGGCGTATGAACTGAAAATAGCTATTACGAAATTGGTTATGCAAGCCAACCATAAAATTGTTCACCTGAGATTCGGTCTTCCAAAAATTCCCATCGCCGAAATAATCTTCAGGCGCAAGTTCCAGTGTTTTGTGGCAGGATGGAGCGCTTAACGCTGTTATTGCCAAACAAATGATATATCCTATTTTTTTCATGACAAATATCTTTAGTATGGATTTTAAAATTTCTTCTTTTTAAAAATTAAGATTGGCGCCGAAAATCAACTGGGTAGGAATGGTATAAGCGCTATTCTGCGAACCTGTTCTCTCCGGGAGGTTAAGTAATTTATTAGATATATATCCCAGATTTTGGCCGGTTGCCACCAGAGTTAGTCCACTGATCTTGGCTTTTTTAAGAATAGATGCCGGTACCGCATAACTTAAGGACACTTCGCGAAATGCCAGGTAACTGGAGCTCACATAAAACATACCGCTGGGTCTGTCATAGTTTTTGGTATTTAACTGATCTGCCCATGTATATCTCGGGTATTTTGCGTTTGGATTTTCAGGAGTCCACGTATCTTTTACAATATCAGTAACATTAAACTCTCCTTGAGCACTTGCCAGAGACCAGAGATGTTGAAAATCCTGTTGTATATGTCCCAAACCGAAGTCCAGTCTCATAAAAAGGCTTATTCCTTTCCAGGTTACAGTAGTATTAAAGCCGCCAGTCCAGCGTGGAAGTTGGCGCCCCAGAGAAGTCATATCTCTATAATCGATCGTATCATTTTTATCCAGATCCTTCCATTTCATATCGCCTAACTGTGTAGAAATATAATTAGCCCCTGTAGCATTTAATCCTAACTCTGTAATTAACTTTTGGCTGGCCACTCTTTTACCGGCTGCGGCATTTTGCCATACCTGGCCAGCGGCCAGATCGATTTTATTATATGCAGCCAGATCGTCTGCTGTACGTATAATACCATCAGATACAAATCCAAATATTTCGCCCCATTCCTGGCCTTCTTGTAGACCTCCTACCCAAATAATTTTTCCTGTTGCAGGATCATATACCTGCTGTCCGCCCTGCCGGTTCCTTTCATTTCCGTTATAAGGTAATTTTAATACTGTGTTTTTGTTCCAGGCCGCATTGGCGCTTACCTGCCAGCTAAAATCATTATTTTGAATGATCTTATAACTCAGCTCCAGTTCAACACCTTTATTACGCATGCTTCCATTGTTGGTACGTATGCTTGAGATGCCTGAAGAAGTTGGCAGCACCACATACGCCAGTTTATCATTTGTAACCCTGTTATAATAAGCTACCGAACCGTTCAGCTTATTTTGAAGCAATCCAAATTCCGCTCCCACCTCTTTAGTATTTGTTGTTTCCCATTTCAGGTCAGGCAATGCAATACCTGTCTGAAGAAAACCGATCGTTCCATTGTAAGGAGTTTGCGAAGCGTAAGAGCCCTGAACCTCGTATAATCCTATGGGATCACTGGTGCCAATTCCAATATTTCCAGCTTGTCCCCAGCTAGCCCTCAACTTTAAGTAAGACAGCCAATGTCTGGAAGATTCCATAAAACGTTCTTTATTAACCAGCCAACCTATTGAAGCAGCAGGAAACGTACCATATTGATTTTTCCCTGTTAGCCTGGATACACCCTCCCTTCTTACGGTAAAAGAAGCCAGATATTTCTCATCCCAGTTATAGTTAAACTGACCAAAACCAGACATCAGCCGGTCCCGGTTATGATAAGAATCCGTACCTCTTGTTTGGGTAGTTGCATTGTTCAGCGTCAATCCCAAGTCTGCAAAATCATCGGTGGGAGCCAATCGGCCGCTTGCGGCAACTCCTTTCGCATAAGCATCCACGAATTCGAAACCAACGATGGCGTCAATATGGCTTTTGTTTAAAAAATCCAGGTTATAATTCGCGGTTGCATTATAGGTTTGACGAATCGTTCTGTCAAAAGATGCCGAAGATGCCCTATCACGATTCCATCCGGTATTAGGGTTTGTAAGGCTTAATACACCTGTTCTAAAATCCTGGTTGAAAGATTCATAAAAACCTTCATCGTACATCCATATGGCACCAACTCGGGTATATAAATTTTTCAGAAGATCTATTTTAAAAAACTGGTTTAACGTGAATTTATCCGTTTGGTTATTCCGCTTATATTTATCGATATTCACAATCGGGTTACCGTCGCTGGCATCCCTGCCCAATAGTAATTCCCCGTTGGCATTATAGCCCCGCATTGTAGGTGGGGCAGATAGCATGCGGCCCCAATAGTTACCCTCACCATTTTGTAGAGACTGGTCTCTCCAGTTAGCTTTGTTAAACTGTATGCTGCTTTCCGATTTTAACCAGGGTTTGATCTTATAGTCTCCGTTTACTAAAAAGCTCAAACGTTTATAGAATGTTTTTAATGATAAGCCCCCTTCATCATAGTATCCCAGGTTAGCATAATAGGTTCCCCGCTCGTTCCCTCCGTTCATGCTAATATTATAATCCTGAATCGTCGATCTTTTGTGAAGACCATAATCTCCATAATTAAAATCCCTGAAAATAAGATCCGCATAAGTGCCGTTGGGATCATAGTTCCCGGCAGCGTTGGTAGGTATCGCATCTTTCATGGTTTTCCATCCCGGCTGGCTTAATAACTCTCTATTAACGTCAGATAAGCGCATCACGCTCCAAATGGCTCTGGTATCGTAATTTCCGTCCAGAATTGCGCCAGTCGTGGGATCCTTGTAGAGATTTCCCGTACCTCTGGGACCCACAGCCGATAAAGCCGTGTTAGCAAGTGTACCATTATTTATGGCCTGCACTACACCCAGGCGGGTCCATTTTATGTAGTCTTCAGCATTTAAGAAGTTATACGGGACATTTAAGTAGTTGGTACCGACTCTGGCCTTCAAACTAAGAGAAGAGGATCCTGCTTTTCCTCGCTTGGAGGTAATTAAAATTACCCCATTACTTGCCCTTGCTCCGTAAATTGCAGTAGCCGATGCGTCTTTTAAAACTTCCATGCTACCGATATCATCGGGGTTTATGTCGCTCAAGGAACTCCGTACCTGCCCATCCATCAGGATCAGCGGGCTGCCACTGCCATCAAAATTAGTTCCTCCTCTCAATACAATGGAAGGCAGAGAACCGGGCCGTCCGGTACCCGTCGCCACTCTTAAACCCGGAATGGTTCCAGCAAGGGCCTGTGCCGGATTCGATCGAACGCCCGTTTCAAGGATCCTGCTATCCAGCTTAGAAATAGATCCAGTAAGATTCGATCTTTTTTGCGTTCCGTACCCAATAACAACAATCTCATCTAATTTAGAGGTTTCTTCTGAGGGTAACAAAAGAATTACGCCAATTTCGCGAACAGTTAGAGTAACCTGCTGAGGTACATAGCCTGCGTAGGATATGTCCAGGATATCACCGGCTTTTCCATCAATTTGAAAACTTCCTTCTTCATCTGTAACGGAAGTTTTTGCCGAACTATTATTTTTAATAGTTGCGCCTGAAAGTGCCATATTACTATTCTTATCAAGCACCTGTCCCATAAACACTTGGGTTTGGCTCCAGGACGAATAAGATAGCAGCACGAAGGCTACAAGCAGCATTCTTTTTAGTACAAGCAATTGCATAGCTGATTTGATTTTAAATTACTTTATTAAGTATGACATAATAAAATTACCGATTCTTTCTTTATTAACAAATTTTTTTTATTTTCTACCTATATTTGATAAGTTTTTCAACTAAATTATTGAATGGTGGAAGAGGTATTTAAATCTATAGATAATCAAAGTCTTGTTGACAAAGTTGAAGCCCGGCTTATTAGCCTGCTGCATCAGCGCAAACTTAAAGTTGGGGATAGCATACCTAAAGAACTGGAACTGGCCACTTCATTGGGCGTCAGCAGAACCGTAATTCGGGAAGCATTGATGAGGCTAAGGATGATGGGATTAATAGACACCCGGAAGAAAAAAGGAGCTATTATAACAAGTCCTGATATTTTTGGTAATCTTGCCAAAAGTCTCAATCCATATATATTGAGCGAGGAAACGCTGAAGGAGATATTTGAGATTCGACTGGTGCTTGAAGTTGGTATGGCTGATCTGCTGTTCCGAAATGTGACGGCTGACGATATAAAAGAATTGAAGCAAATCGTAAAAAACGAACCGCCATCTGCCAAGAATCACATGTTTGAAGCCTCTTACGAAATTCAATTTCATGGAAAACTTTATCAGATATCGAAAAACGAAACGCTTACTAAGTTTCAAAGCTTGCTTTTGCCCATTTTTGGCTTTGTAGAGGAAAGCTCCCTTTTTAAACCAGTCACCAATCCTAAAAAGTTTGTCTCCCACAAGCAGTTGGTGAACATTCTCGAAAAAGGAACACCTGAAGAATTCAGAAATGGCATGCGTAGCCACCTGGAAAATCATTTTTTAAGATTGGGACGTTAACCTTTATACCACGCTTTTCCCATAACTTTTGTTATTCTTAAAACAGCTCGTGATTTGCAATTTTTTCAAAAGGGGATCGGTTAAACAAAAAAGAGGATGTTAATAAAAGTCTTGCCTAATGGAAACGCATCTTAGCAAACGAAGAGCCTGTTAAAAATTATTCATTGACTTTACAATAGTTCTTTGGGGCTGCAACCCTGCGAGCATCAATCTCCGGGATCGTTGGGTGAAAAACACCAAACGAGGCAGATAAATGAGTTTTCTCTACTTTTCCAGTTCCTGCCAGCCGGCAGGCTCGTATGAAAAGTAAAACAAAAATTTTGTCCACCCTGATGCGAGCTGCGCTGCAAAGTCCTGCCGGAAAAATGAGCGCTCCAGGCTTTCTAAGTGCAGGCATTTTGAAGCGTAGCCGCAAAAAAGTATGCATCCATATCTATCCAGCAGACCGGAATGTCAATCTTCACGAGGGAAGTACGTCCTACAGCAGTTAAACAGCAAGTCCTAGTTAACTGGCACGAAAGTAAACATCCATTTTACGGGGTTTTGCCAATCCCTTCCCTTAAAAGTAGTCACGGGCAATTTTATGAGTACATTATTCCAGCCTTTGTTTAACGCTACTTTTGTTGGAGGTCGGTATTCGTAGCCTTCGTCTGTAAGTGGTATTTCGGAATTGCCTTTTTGCGACGGGCGGTTCCATATGGGCGGATCAATCAGGTTTCCACTTACCCATAGTTTACTGCCCTTATTGTCCCAGGCTCCGGCCGGGGGGCTGTCGGTAGCCGGTGATCGTGATAAATTATTGAATCCGATCCAAAAATCCTTTTCACTGTCTTCATCACTCCATATCCGGGTGGCTGCATACCAGGTGGTATTCTCCATAGGGTTCTCAATCGCTCCCTTAATTTTAGGCGCCCACCAGTGGCGCATTACTACGGTTCCTCCTGTAACAGAGTCGGTAGCTACGCTATAAGACTTCGACTCTTTTTCAGGAGAAAATATTTGTGATATATCCCCCTTATTGTCATAGGGACCCATCAGTTTCCAATTTAAATGGGATTGCGGCACATAAGGAAATGGCTTGTCTTTAAAATAAACTTTCTTGTGATCGAGCAATTGGTCTTCAAAAACTTTAAAGTCGTTTTCGTTGCCGTCGCTGATATTGGAAACCCACCCCGATATGCCCCCTCCATTCCAAACGCGCTCCGAGAAAGCAAGCATGCCTGGATACACCGGGTTCATCGTTAAGATATCTCTTTCATCTCTTGCAGTCCTGTCATGCCATACACATAGGGTTGCGCCCCTTAAAGAGGCGTCTGCCTTATTTTTATCGCCTATTTTCCGATTAAAAAGTGTAACCACGGCTTCCAACGGGTCCATATGGTTCAGGTACAAATGCCGCGAATCAATAACCTGAGTGCTGTTAAGCGATGCAGTGTGCGCATTATCATCCATCCATAATTGCCGCCAGGTGCTATTGGTAAAATTACCGCCCGGCTGCCAGCCTATAACCTTTTTACCCATGTTCTCGATGTATTGGGTAATTTCCGGAACAAACCTTTGATTGGTAATTTTAACCTCATCAGCACCTATATGGATATAAGGCACGTCATAGGTTTCGCAAAATTCTTTTACAATATTTTTGACATACATTATTCCCGAGTCGGACTGCATATCAGTTTTCATTGCTCTTCTAAACGCAGCGCTATGTCCCGGCATGTCAATTTCGGGCACAAATACTATATGCCTTTCCTTACAGTAAGCAATAAGCGCTTTCATGTCTTGCTCCGTATAATACATCCCT